>ERZ1026872.147-NODE-147-length-25904-cov-13.883400_pt1 | contig 25904 bp, 24 predicted proteins | sample MGYA00380166_ERZ1026872 | MGnify/ENA primary metagenome ERZ1026872 (study PRJEB33269, sample SAMEA4719802) | human gut metagenome | biome: human-associated habitat; feature: organic feature; material: feces | place: Cameroon | collected 2013-10 ... | reverse complement strand
CGACCTTTGATAAAGCCAAGGTCAAACTCATAGTTGCTTATATTCTCCAACATCTGCATGAGGTCTGAAAATATGGTATCAGCATCTATGTTACCGTCTTCATCTGCAATGAATAAAGTTGCATTATCAATGCTCTTACCCCAGCTTTCCTTATTCTTAGCGATAACATTATGTGCTGCTCGCTTCATGTACACGGAAGGGATAGCCAATGCAGGGTTATCCTTCACCATATCGCTAATTCTTGCGTCTGCCCACAAATCAAGCGATGTAAGTAGTTTCTCTTTCAATTCTGTTACATTCATTTCTTAGTTCCTCCCTTCTTTGTCCCTTGAACCATAGCGAGATACTCTTGCCAAGTTTTGTCACTGTGATTTGTCATATAGTCGTTAAGCATAGCAGTTTTCTGTTCTTCTGCCTGCGCTACTTCTTTTCTTAATTTTTGCATCAATGATAGGTGTTTCTTTAATGCTTCCTGTCCTTGTTGTGTGCTTTCGATACGAGGACGTATGATACGCAACTGCTCGTCCTGTACAAGCTTGGTTACATACTGCAAGCTCTCAACGTACTCTTGATTCTGCATCAAGTACTGACGTTGTGCGCCTGTAAGATTGTCTTCAATCTTATCAATCTCATCCCAAAAAGGGGTGGAAGACTGCTGCGCCTGCATGTTGATAGATGCTCGTTTCTGCTGTATTGCTTCATACATCTTCTGTAGCTCGGCATCCATCATTTGCGGCTGCTGCTGATTTGTACCCATATCCAGCAAAGGGCTGTTTCCAAAATTCATCATAATCAATATCTTTAAGTTGGTGATATATTATAGAGAGGTGAGAGGGCATCCACCAACGAGGGCAAACACCCCTCACCAACTCATTTCTTCTTAGTCCGTTTTACAGACTTTCTTGCTCTGTTACGCTCCTGTAGTGGGAGTAGAAGCTGTCTTGCAGCAACAATAGCTACCATAGCCTGTAACTGTAGGTGTGCTTGGAAGTACCAACTGCCCCTTTATATCATAAGCAGTCTTCAAATCCATAGCTTGGAGCAAAATCTTCTCCTTGTAAGGAGCGAGCGCTTCCATAACGGCAATCTTAGTTTCCAATGCAGCTATCTTTGCGTTAGTTGCGTCATTTTCGTCTCTGCCAGTTTTATACAAACCGAACTCTGCATTCATCGCTCTGCGGTTCTCTGCATTGATAGCGTCTGTAGCACCCTTGTACATAGAGAACTTTTCAGCGATGTCAGTCTCACGCATAGCGTAGAACTTGTTAGCGGTGTCGAGCTTCAAGCCGAACATGTCGGTAAGCAACTTAACTTCGTCAGCACATTCCTTCTCCATCACTTGTAAGGCGGTAGGCTGGTTAGAACTTGCACCAACACCATAAGCGTTAATGTTTACATTCTCAGGCATATTGCTGCCTCCGAGCGAACCAAACACGCTACGATTGTTACCCAAGAGCCAAGCTCCTGCACCGAGTGCTGTACCTATGATGCCAAGTGTAAGTCCGGCGTTGCCAGTAGCTTTAGAAGCGTAGTCATGCTTCTTGCCTTCTTCGTAGATTTTCTTCTCTACTACTTTTGCATCTGTCATTTCCATGATACAATCTTTTTAAATCCTTAAATGTTAACTAACTCTTGTAACGTTACGTGGCAAAGTTAGTTGTTTTTGTTCGGTCTTTAAATAACTCTATCACACTTTGTTTTAATAGCTGATAATCAACGAATTAAGCTGATAGGCGGTAATGTCATGTTAACAAAATGATAAAAGTTTTGCCATATCAGTATAAAGTTGTATCTTTGTAGCGTTTTAAAATTAACATGATATGGTAAAAACTAAGAAAATTACAGTTGAGAATACTGAAATATCAGTATCTTTAGGTGAAGCAACGGACAACGACTATATCTGTCTAACGGATATGGCAAGGTTTAAGGATGCCAACAGGACAAACTATATTATCCAAAATTGGATGCGTTCCAGAAGCACTATAGAATATCTGGGAGTATGGGAACAATTAAATAATCCCAATTTTAAAAGCATCGAATTCGATGCCTTTAGAAATCAAGCAGGCTTAAATTCTTTTATTCTAACTCCTAAACAATGGATTGAGAAAACGAATGCCATTGGAATCATATCTAAAGCTGGACGTTATGGTGGTACTTATGCTCATAAAGATATTGCTTTCAATTTTGGCATGTGGTTGAGTCCTACGTTCCAATTATATATTGTGAAGGAGTATCAACGATTAAAAGAACAAGAGAACAATCCTTTATTGCAGCATTGGGATGTTAAGAGGCTTCTTTCAAAAGTAAACTATCATGTACATACCGATGCCATAAAGGATTATGTCATTCCAAAGTTGTCAATCTCTCAAAAGAAAGAATATATCACCTATGCTAAGGAAGCAGATTTGTTAAACCTTGCTCTGTTTGGATATACTGCTAAAGAATGGGAAGAAGCAAATCCAAGTTTGGCTAAAAAGATAAACATGAGAGATACTGCTTCTATCAATCAGTTGATTGTATTGTCAAATATGGAAGCTTTCAACTCTGAAATGATTAAAATGGGTGTATCAAGAAGGGATAGATTCGCTGCTTTGCACAAAATGGCTAAGGAGCAGTTGGTTTCATTGAACAAGCACAATGCTGAATTTAAATTCAAAAAGCTTTCGCACGAAATCAATGATGCACCTTTATTAGAGTAGGCTATATCATAGCAATTTTAAAACACAATACCTTGCTGAATAGTAAGGAACTTTAAGGAGTGATGCTTAGCATTGCTCCTTTTTTGATGATTAAAAGTGGTATGTCGGAATTTCCGAACAACCACTTTTATTAGGCTATTTCCATTTTGGAAACAACCACTTTCCAACTAAAACAAAAAAGAGAAGCAATCACTTGCCTCTCTTACCCTTATTCTTCATAAAATGCAGAATATCCCACTTCTTCCAATATCTCGTATGTCCTCGCTTCTTGCACTCACCATTTGGTATATCGCCACGTTCTACCATTCGATTTAAGGTAGAGTCGCTAACACGTAGCTTCTCCTTCACCTCCTCGGTACTCATCATCGGATTAAGCATATCTGGGATAATGTCGCATAACTTATCCAAGTCGTCATCACTCATTCCACAGGCTGTTACCTTTTCGCCATTTCTCTGTTGTTCGTCAGCCTTAAAGCAAGCATCGCTCAGAGACTTCAAAGCTGTTCCGAGCAATTTATAACTCAATATTTTTGCCATGTAACCTAAGTTTTTGTGATAAATTCGTAAAAATTGCCATTACGAGCATATTTTTCTGCCTATTCTCGTCCCATTGCAGAATAAATCAGCAAAAGAGTATACGTAGATAATTGCAGTCATTACCATAAGTGCGTAATGACTCATTATCATAGCATTGGTAGTAAAGATGCTGTTATGTACGATATGTATAGAATTAACTCCGAAATAGTAAAAGAATGGAATACGATACCTCCAACATAGCCAAAAGAATCTACTTGCAAGGATGATAACCATCGGAAACAAGTAGACCATAAAATAGATAAACAAATAGCAAGGTTCGTTGCCTGGCAACTTAATCAGCATTTCACGAGGGTGCATGCTAAAGTTTATCATTCCGTAGCTGTGCACAAGCATGATAGTTATAGGCATATATTTGCAAAACCACTTGAAGAACTTTAGAATCCTCCTGTTATATCTGTTGCCGCTCTTCATTAGCAGTTGCATAACTTCACTGACATCCATACCCTGCATTAATCGCAGGATTTCTTTCTCATTTTCACTCTGTTCCATAATCTTTATTATTTAGTTCGAGCATATTTTGCAAAAATAAGCATTATTCTTTTTCGCTCTCATTTTATTAACGTAATTAACGCAATACCGATATATTTTAACGTTACAAGCGCATAATTAATTGATATTCATACATTTATAGACGTTTTTGAAAATATCGTTATATCGTTTTAGAAATGCTGATTTAGCGATAAAAAACCTTGCCTATCTTCACAGACAAGCAAGGCAATGTTATCCAAAACAAATCTACCTTAAAAAACTAATTTATATCTTTGTGTATCTATGGCGTAAGTTTGTATGAAAGACCTACTCCAACATAAGGCTGCATACCTTTAGGCGTTAGACCATATCCTGCTTGTAACCCGATTCTAAACCGTGACTCTTTGTCACGTATTGTGTGAGTGATATAGGTCGTTCTCTGTTTTATGGTGATGCTATCAAGGTTAGGCTCGTACCCACTAACATAAGCTCTATATAGCGTATCTTCATAGACTTTCTGAGAGATTGGCATCTGAACCTTTACACTATCGCTTCTGAGCTGTTTTGTAGCACTATCTCTTGCTATTGGTAACGACTTAGCGATGTATCTAACAACAACGCTATCTGCAGGCACAGGGAATGACTTCTTGACAGAATCAACAACTGTTACCTTAGTCGTGTCGCATACCTTTTCGCTTCTAATACTGCTATGCTCTAAATATAGTACTATATTAATTATAACAGAGATACATAACAACACTCCAAGAACCTTTTTCATAAGCTTTTACTTTTTCGTTTCATCTTTCCATGCATCTTCAACAGCTTCGCCAATATCGGCATCTTTTTTCTTAAGCAATGCAATGATGAAACGTTTAACCGAAAACTTGTTTTCAATTCCATGTAAGACACAAACATGACCTATTATAGAATCTAATTCCCATATACAGCCAAGTCCAAGTCCTACAGCAGCCGTAGTAGTATGCGTAGCCCATCCCAAAGGTTCGAAGATAGCAAGTCCAAGGACAGAACCGAGGATGAGATATGTAATGTAGTCCACAGCCTTATTGCATGTTCTGCGCCCTGCTCTCGAAAATCTAAAATGTTCATGTTTGTGCAGACTCTCGCTAACACCAAACCAAAAGTCGGCAAGTATCAACACGACTATCAGAATCAGCATCCATCTTAAATCATAGAGTGCGAGTAATGCTTCACCTCCCATCGTTCCTACAACTATTGCTTTTCCTGTGCTTGTAGTCATATTATTTACCATCATACGTTTATCTATTATTCAATCCAACAATCACATTCCCACGCTCTTCGCTTTTTGAGACCATCCAAAGGCTTACCTTTGGCATATATCCATCGCTTAAACTGATTAGTTATATCTTCATCTGAAGCCTTCTGTAAGATAAGCTTAAACAATGTAGACTTACGGAAGGATGGTACACCAAAATTAAAACAGAAGTCTACGCAAGCGTCAAAGCGTCCTTGTGTTTTAGTAATCTCCTTTGATGCCGAGAGGAATATCTCAATCGGCTTCAAATCATCCAATAACCATTGTTCTGCCTGTGCTTTAGTGCAGGAAGTGTGAGGTGTAACATGTTTAGTGTGTCCATAACCGCAAGTCCACACTCCTGCAGGACATCGGTAAGCTTTAGATTTGTAGCCTTCAAATTCCTTAATTTTTTCAATTAATCTGTTGCTTGCTTTCATAATGTTTGTTTTTTTGTAAAATTAATATAAAAGATGTAGAGTAGGCAGTTAGCTCTACTCTAAACAGCTCTTTACGAGCCAACCAAGGGTTATCACGACGCTGTATCTAACAACATCCTCCCACTCAAATCGCTCAAGATGATAGCGAAAAAACTGATATATCTCTCTCGCAATCATAAGGGTATAGGCTACCCAACCGATTACGAGGGCAACCATGAACCATAAGCATAAGCCGAGGATGTCTCGGCTGTTGATATTTCTCCACATAACATAAAAAAATTAAATTCCTGCTCTGGTTAGTTCTTCCTTAACCCAAGCATTTCACTCTACCCAATCCAACTCTTGATTATCCAACCAAGGGCTATTTTTATTGTTCGTATATCATATAATTATTTTTTAATATTATTTATAGGTGTAAAATTTGGTATTTTAATAAATAATGGTAACTTTGCAAATGGAAGGGTTATGCAACTGGAACCGTAATCAGTCGAGTTGAGACTTGTGCGGATATGCATAATTCCTTCTTTTATTTTATAGAGAAATAGCCTTTATCATTCTTCATTATACTAATTGTACGCCATGGAGTTTTTTTACCACCATTAATTAACCTATATCTATAGATTCCATGCTGTCTAATTTTTCTTTGTTCATAGCGTCCTCTGTACATCCTTGTTGAAAATGTTTTATCTCGACCCGATTGAAATGGTCTTTGACGTGTATAGAGTTTTTGTAATTGAATCATACCATTATGTTTAATACGAAACATATCAATAGTAGAAATATATGGATTTAAAATAGTAGGCTCCCAAATTCTTCTACCTTTATCATAATAAAGTGTTTTTGAAGTACCCTTAAAGGTAAATTCTTTACTTGGGAAGCTCAAGACTCTCCTTAAATAAATATACATATCAGAACTTAAATCAACACTGCTTTTGCTTTCGTCTAATTGGTAACAGCCTACACTAACGTCTTCATTGTATATAAACAATTGTAGCACTCTACCAAAACAAGTAGTGGTTCTACTGTTTATACGACATTCTTTATCATCAATAAATAAATGCCAAGTAACGTCTGCTAAAGCATTATCTACTTTTTCATAATCTGGAACACCATCTCCGTTATTAAGAATTTTAGCGATTTGTGGTACCATTGATAGTTTAAATCTAAATATATCAGAAGTCACAACATAAGCATTAAGACGTACTCCTCCATTAAGGTCACCAATAGGAATAGACTTGCCAATTATATACTGAGTCTTGGGCTTTGATTTATATTTTGTTATTTCTTTAATATGTTGTGTCCAATCTTGGTACGTGCCTACGAAGCCTTGTTTTAGTGCTGCTTCGTATGCCGATTCACCTCTAAAGTCGATGCCTTTGATTTGGAAACATTGCTTACCGTTACCTGTATCTCGGATGAGCAATATCACATCATCGTTTTGGATTTTGTCTACGACTTGAAGTTGCGTAACATTTAAAATTTTTTCTTCTTCCATAATATTTTTTGTTTTAAATTAATATACGTTGAACACAAAAGGAACTTTCGATACGCTATTTGTACCTAACGTTTCCGATGGTAATCGTTCTGGATAAGTTGCAGATAGCTGTGGAGGTGCAAGCAATACATCTTCGTATCTATATCCACCAGAGCCATTCAGCCTATCATCGGGGAAAGACTTGTCTTCATTTTTTCCTCCCCAGTCGTAACCATCGCTACCATTTACATATTGAGCCATTATAGTAACTGTTTTGGATATAGGGGTAAAGTCATTGCTGTTGTCAATATACCAAACGACCACATCGCTATCACCTATACGCTCAATCGAAGATGTAAGATGTAAGCTCTGTCCTGGCATAAGAAATAGCATTCTGCTACGTCTGCCGTTACAGATAAAACAACCTCCATCATACTTTGCATCACCAAAAAATGGGGGAACTCCTCCACCTTGCGGATGGATTCGTCCTGTATTGCTGTCATTGTAGTTATTCCCGGAAGCCAAGCGAGGGTCTGCGAAAACAACTACAACTGCTCTATGCAGAAATTCGTAAGGCTTACCTTCTTGGTTCTCCATACTATACCTATCGTTGTATTGATACTTCTTACCTGTTGCCCACTTTGCAACGAGTGGATTATATTGCGAAGATATTGTGAGCTTCATACCCGATTCTTTGATGCCATGTACAGTAAGCTCATCATGTCCGTCCGTAGCCGATAAAACGACATCATTAATCATAGGTAGTACCACGTATGGATTTATGTTTATGCCATTCATCCACGTAGGGTGATTAAATTCTTTTTTCCAAGTTCGGAACGATACCGACTTGTGATGCACCATGTCGCAAATTATCGGTTGCTGAGGGTCGTAGCTAATTTCTGCACTATTCTCTATCAAGATACCTTTCAGATGTAAGTCGCCTGTAATGACAGTATTCTCCGCATCGAGAGTAATCTTACCCTTTTCTATGTCAATACCTGTTCGCTTCAACGCATCCTTATTAGCAACATCTTCCGTTGCCTCAGTCCAAGGAGTGTTCATTAATCCTGCTTCGAGCTTAGGCTGGCAGATTTGCAACTTTCCTGTACCCGACACAACATAAGCCTGTATAGCTATAACCTGCTGCTGAGAACCTGCCTTTGCGCTGAAATGATACCAAACACGAGTCCATTCTGTAGGTATATTCTTTATCTCGACATATCCCGAAGTAGTGTCATTGTTATTTGAAGAGGTGTATGAAGAGACTCTGCCATTGCTACACTCCGCAAATTTTACGTTCGATAGAAGATTTAATGAACATATCACATTCTTCTTACTTGTAGCATCTGCGCTCTTCACTAAGAAAGATAGAGTATAGTTCTCGTTAATCGTAACAAGAAGATTCTCGAATCTCAAGAGTGTTTTAGAGTTGTTTGGCTCTACTTTCACTACGCTCATACTGCACCCATCCTTTGCATTTGTCGCAACATCACCAACAGCTTTAAGATTGCCGCCTGTATTAAGGTAGCGAGTATTGTCGAGCATGTTGCCACCTCTGTAGTCGTAATCTTCATCCGAAAGCGTCCAACCATTGTAAGAGTCTGACTGTTCAAGCATAGGTCGGCAGACGTAGCCATCAATGCGACCATTCGTCTTGAGACTGTAGAATAGTCGTACAGAGCAATACGAATAGTCGCCCGAAGCCACGAAAGTAAACGACACAAGTTGCCATGTGTTTGCAGAGTTCAGAGTCACTGGTTCATCGAGCAATGTGCCTGTGGCTGTGGATGAGCTCTCGATACTGCCTGTTATAGCAGTTTGCCCAAATACCTTTATGTAAAGCTTTGCTGTCGTATCAGAAACCTTTGCCCAACAGGATATTGTATATTTCTTGCCTGCGACTATAGGGATATTGTTGCAAGTGTCGTTAGCTCCTTCCCATCGCAGCATAGGGCATATTGCAATAAGTGTACTTGTAGGCATAAAATGGATGCAATTGCTATTCTTATATCCGCTTAGCCGCTCCATTGTTGCCTTAGTAGCAAAAGATATATAAAAACCTCCATTTCTTGTGAAGTCAGAGTTTACAAGCAAGTTTCGTCTGCTTACCGCTTGCTCCGTAAGACTAAGAGATATTTCCCTTGCTGACTGCTTTATTGCGCTGTTATATTCGGTAAAGCTCGCCTTGTCCCTGATTTCTTCTGGCAGAGCGTCATATTTTTTACTAACTTCTGTGTATTTCCGCTCGTAGAGCTTAGCTGTCTGAATAACAGAGCTATTAAATCTTGAAACATTAACGCTAAAGGCAATCTGACGAGAGAACATTTTTGCGCCATCATTAAACGACACAACCACATATCCACTTGTCTTGCTAACATTGTTTCCGTTTACAGTTTCTTTAGCTATGCCAATAGCCTTTAAGACAATCTGTAAGCACTCCGAAGTCTTGCGGATAACTGCGTTATCGCTTTCAACTGTAAAGTTCAAGCTGTCAGTTATACTTGGTTTCTTAATATCATCAATAACATTCTTTCCGTCACGTCTTGCCCATATCTCTGCAACTTGTATTGCCGATGAATTAACAACCCCGTTATCATCAGTATCAAAAACCAAAGGAGCATTCTTAATAGTGACTTCGAGTGCATCCTCACCATCCTTACCATCTGCTCCTGGCGCACCGTCCTTTATCGCCACTATCGTTATCTGACCCCTCGCCAATAATGTTGTCATACACTTTTTTCTTTTAGTTTACAGAAAAGATAAGGGTGAGGTGCCCTTATTTAGACACCTCACAAGTAAATGTACCTCTGCCGCTCACGTCAGCGTTAGCCACGGTGACGTAAGGCTTGGTCGAAGCGTTTACTGGACTTTCCGTACCGTTCCAGTTGGTAGCCACACCACTGGCATTGTACTTTGTCCACTTGTACGTGAAGCTTGAAGCATGACTGGTATCTGCCTTCACAGCAGCGCCATCCTCCACAACCTTGCCATCTTTCCACACACGGGCGAAAAGCTCAGTAGACTGGGCACCGTTCACAATCTTGTCGCCCGTCAGCGAGTACACCTCCACAACGTATGGGTCGCTCGCATCGAAGAACGTGACGATAGCGCTGGCGGTATCACTACCATCCTTGACAGTACAGCGGAAGGTCTGGAAGTTAAGCACGTCATTGGCACTCACGTTCAGAGTGCTCACGCCACCCGAAGTGCTCACGCTGCCCGAAGCCACAGGACTCCATGTGCCTGCACTGATATTCAGCACATCCCAAGACATCGAAGTCAAAGAAGTGTCCTGCACATTGCCACGGAAGAACTTCGCCACGGCACGCAGCTTCCTCGTGTTGTTGGTCGAGTCGAACGTGTTGCCGTCGGGAGTCTCAATCTGCACCGTTTGGAGCGCACCGCCACTCTTCGCAAGCGAAATCGTCTTGTAGCCGATGCACGTAGTCGTAGCCTTAGTCTCTGGGTCAGTGTATTTGCACGACCATTCAATGTTCTTCACGCTGCCGTTCTTGGCGATGTTGCTTACGAGGTTAAGCTGATACGACTTGCCGCTCACTGGGGTAGCAGCCGCACCATCCACCTTCCACGACCACTCGGTACAAGCAGCTGTCGGAGCCTGGTCTGAAGCATTGCCAGTCACGTAGACACGGGCAGTGATAACGTTAGGGCTACTTGCCGAATAGTTCGGAGTGTACACACCCGTGTCGGGAGTATAAATCTGAGTCTCGCCCTTAGAGCACTGAGTGAAACACTGAACGGCTTTGCCGTCATTGAGGTCAACGATAGTAATCTGACCATTAGCCAATACTTTTGCCATAATCTTATTTTTGAATTAAAGTTATATTATTTACTATTAATACTCTTCGTGTCTGATATGTACACACGACACCCGAATTGCGCCTGTCTGTCAACATCATCACGTGTGATAAGACACGAGCGCCCCACGCCCTCATGCAGCCTATTCCATACAGCATCGTCTTCTGCGTCAGCCGACTGTCGCCACCATGACCATGCACTGTTGCCAACAGTGTCACTGATGTCTTCGCCGTTGCACAGAAGCGTAGCTTTGAGCGTCATTTCCCCCGAGCCGTTTATCAACACTGTGCCAGTGTTGCTCGTTATCATTACCTGATAAGCCACGCCTTGGTCGCCCTTAACACCGTCTGTAAGTACAGGAAGGTCGAGTGTTACCACGATGTCTTCATGGTCTGCCTCCTTGATGGTAGATTTCAGCTTAACAGAGGTAATCTGATAGAGGTTACCAATATCAGAGAGAGCCTTGTTAGCCAACAGCTTTGTATTGCTACTACCATCTAAGAGAGTATATTCTGCATATATCTGCGCATCGTCCAAAGTCTCTATCTTATTGCCTGTGCGCTTGCGAAGCGAGAAGGTTATATCATCAGGAGTTGTTGTCTGAGTAGACGGATGACGAGTGTAGTAAGCCACCGATGGCACGATGTCGTGCATAATCGTAATTGGGTCTACGATGTTGTCGGGCGTGCCTTGGAATAGCTGGAAGTTGTCGGTATTGTGCATAACCTTTTCAGGAGAAATAATCGTTGTGATTATCTTCCATTGATAAGGGTTCACAATTTTGTTGCCGTTTGTGTCCAAGCTACCTGTGTAATGTGGTGCTCCGAGCTTATGGTACATGGTGATAGCAGGAGCGTTATCAGTTGCGTTATCAGTAGCGTTATCAGTAGCGTTATCCTCCGTAGATGTAGACAGCTTAATTACATTGCCATACTTCTTCCACCGAATTTGGTCGCCAACTTGTACAATCACATCGAAAGGTGCTGGAGCATCAGGCTCTTCATCGCCATCGTAGCCATAAAACACCCTGTCTGCTATCTTGTTGCCATTGTCGTCCACATCTTTGCCTTCTTGCTCTGCAAACAAAGAAGCGAGAGTCTGCATGCCCTCGTCCATAGTAACCTCGACCATGACGTTTCCCCATACAAGTTTTTTGCTCTGTTCATTAGCAAGCGTTTTGTCTGCGAAAGATGGTATGGTCAGCAGATTTCCTTGAAACTCCTTGACGTTGCTAAGTATAACGTAATCGTAGAGCTTGCCATCTATCTTCTCTTGCCCCACACCTACAACCATACGCCAGTAATATCTGTTAGCAAGAGCCTCTGATTCTCCTGCCTTAACATTAAAGGTCTGACAGAGAGCCATCATTCCTACATGCCACCAGTTCATCGTCTTGGTCGTTCCATCGTCTGCAACCGCATAGCACTTGTATGCGATTACCTTTTCTTTCGCTGCATCCCAAATATAGCTAACCTTAGCTATCTGTGAGCCAGCATTACTAAAGATAGTTGTTCCTCCAGAATAACTCACCTTGCGTATCTCTACGCTTGATGCAAACATCCTCGTTCTTGCGGTCAGATAATCTACATATAAGTGACTCTTACCATCATCGCCCATATAAAGGTCGAAGCCTTGCGCTCCGATGATTACTCTATCTGAGGGCGTACTATTCTTGTCGTGTATTCGGTCAACGACAACATCAGCCAGATTCGCATCGCCATTGCCATTCACATAGTTCTCGCCATTACCTAAGCTCATTCCGTTTATTGCCTTGATGACATCCTGAGCCTTTAGACCTTTCAAAAATGTGATAAGACCTTGGGCTGTATCGTCAAACTGCTTAGATATAAAGTTATCACTACCATATTTCGCAATAAGATTTCTTAGCTGAGAAACAGAATAGCCACCTCCACTACCACTACTTCTACCGCTCGCAATGATTGTCTGTACATCTTCTTTGAGCTGTGTAATAGTACCCTTAATTACTTGATTGCCTATTGTAATCGACTGAATAAAGTCGTAATCAATATTAGTCGATAGCTTCAACACTCTTGTCGCAAGCTCATATCCGTGTCCGTCCTTATACGTTACACTCTGACCGATTTGTAGTTGAGGGTTATCTTCCAAGAATACATCAGAATATGATTTAACCTCATAGTTATTCAAATCAGAGAGTAATCGCACAATCTCCTCCTTTGCTTTCTCTAACAATCTATTTTGAGCATCCTCGTAAAAGATAGTATCAGCCATTGCAATATTATAGAGTACCGTGATATTACACTTCAAAGAAGGCATACTTTCTCCACGAGGGATGAGCATTTCTGCTTCATTTGTAGGTATAATGACCTCATTATCCTCTTGATAGATAATTTCGTAATCACCAGCCAATACTGAGAAATTACTATCACTAACATCATCTGACGTATGCGAGGATGATGCCTCTTTATGATAGATAAGTTCAAAGCCTACATATTCGCCGTTAGAGCCACGACCTGCAAGCGGAGTAGAAAGTGCACCATTATTGAAGTTAGCTTCAAATGAGCACCCGATATTCTTACCATTGATAAGCAAATTATCGGTAATTTCAAAGTCATACCAATAGTGAGTAACGCCATCATCAACTGTTGTATTGATAATTGTCTTTCCTTCTACTTTTTCTGTAGTAGGATAAGCCAATTTCATATACCATACTGTAAAGGTCTTATATTCCTTAACCGAGCCATCAGCATTATAAGAAATAGGTATTTTCTCTTTATTCTCATCAAGCACATACTTAACTCTCCCACGTACATTATATACATAAGTATTGAGTGATGGGAAAATCTGAGAAAAATTAAGCACCTTCGTATAAAGTGGCTCTTTAATCTTATCCGCTCTGAGGTCAAGGGTTGAATACTCATCAATAGAGTAGGAGTGTTCTTTTCCGTCTATTAATATTGTACCATTGCCCTTATCTAATTGCAGGCGAATATCGGCAGATGATACATTTTCCCCTCTGTTATTGACTTGCGTGATATTTCTTGTACCACCGAAGATAGAGAAGGCGTTGTAATAGCCTTCTTTACTTTCATTGATGCTTGGTATACTTACATTCTTTCCGACTTCCAAAATAACAGGAGTTGCGCCGATTAAGACTTTACCGATGTAGATAATTTCATCATCATAGTCAATATGCCACTCGCAGTTATCTCCGATAGCATTTGTTATTGCTGTAAGTGCCGATATAAAATCATTATCGCTGAATGATACATTTATAGTATTTGCCGTTACATTCTGAAAGATAACTTTCCATCCACGATTACCGAATTTTATATCTTCATTAAGAAATTCCTTGATTTTCTCAGCGATTACCGATGTTGTTCCTACAAAAGACCATACACTTTGCTTTACCTTTACATTCTGTGAATTTTGAGTATAGATAAAGAATGGCTTTTTAGAAAGTTCCATCTTCGGGTGCTGAAACTGAGGAGTGTACTTCCATGAGCATTCATCCGTCTGAGTAGGCTCGTATGATTCCAAGAGAGAGAATTTTCTTGTAACTTCTCTTACCTTATCTATTTTATATGTATAATTGATGTATGCACCAACAGGCAGAATGACTTTTTCTGCAGTAGAGAAAGAAAGAGATATGTAGTCTGATTTAGACATCTCTTGCTCTCTCTTTGCCGCAGATGTTATTTCTGCTTGCAGCAGTATTTTATCCTCTATATCATATATCTGTATCATAACTTAATTCTGTCGTCAGGGTTGTACTCTGTTAATTTGAGTACGAATTTACCTCTTTTTAAGCCATAATCACCAAACTGAGAACATTGGGAATAAACAAGTTTAAAAATCCTCTTTAATCGTGGTATTTTAAGGCAAAATTCTCCCGAATAAGCTATTTTATTAAGGAAATCTTCATACCTTTGCAAGTATTCCTCTTCTGTTTTCCCTTCAAGAAAAAAAGAAATACTTACATCACGTTTATCTTTCTTTGCATACTTCGGTGTAGCGATAACCGATTGCCCGTGTTGTAATCGGCTATCATTTATCACATATTCTTTAACAGGTGCAGGAGTTAGCAAAGCTTCTCGCCATCCTTTAACCAATGTAATACCGAAAGTATCAAGGTCAATATAAGCTGAATCCGCTTCATCGACCAATTTAATAAAAGCATCATTCTTCATAACTTAATACTTATCCTTCATTAATTTATACATACTTGCGATGTCCTCACGTATCAATATAATAGGTGCAGTATTCTTGTTGATAGCCTCCAACTGCTCTAATCCTTGATACTGAATATCTCTCATCTCAGATACATTGCTTGCCGTTTGTTCAGCATAGAATTTTAACGAAGTTACATCAACTGCTATTGCTTTACGGACTTCGTTTCCTTGCTCTTGTGCTATCTGTATAGCATAACCAATACCGATAAGACTACTACCTTGGTCTGCGGTAATAGCTTCTATACCTTTTCCTGTTGCTGTTTGTTCAGATTGAGCATCAGCATAACCTGTAACCTTTGCCGTTTCATCACGGATAGTTAATCCTTTCTCTGTGAGACTCTTATACCAATTCTTTAAAAATTTAATATCATCATCTGTTAATTTACCTCCATTGGCTTTAGCACGTTTACCCCATTCATTATAAAACGCTTGTAACTCGTCTCCTAATTCATTGCTAATTCGTGATGATAACATTCCTTGCATCATCATCTTTGAGAAATCATTAGAGAAATCTTGTGCATCTTTTGTCATATCCATCAGAGAACTAGCAAAATCATCACGCATAGACTCAAAAGAAATCTGAGTTAAAGTCTCATACAGATTTGATGTAAGTTCATCAAGCGTTTCTGCTTCATTAGCCCAATCAGATAGTCTCTCATATACGGCTTTTCCATAACCGCCTTTACCTGTATTTTTAATCTCATCGCCTGCATAGGTAAGAATAATTTGTGCTTCTTTAGCGTTACGAATATCGCTCAAATCACCATTCCAATCTCGCCCTAATTCATCAGAAATCTTATTTTTCTTTTCTTGTGATATTTTGTTAGGATTCCAGTAATAGTTAAAGCTATGGTGTGCACTATCATATCCTCTTCGGGCATTGTACATCTTTTGCAGATTCGCCTCTTTCTCTTTTTGAAACTTCTGTGCATCTTCATATTTCTGAATAGATTGCCATCCACCGCTTTCGCTTATCTCTTGTGTTAGTCTTTCAATTGCTTCTGTTAGGGTTTCGTTCTTTTCTGTCAAATTCTTTATAAGCTTATTTACTTTATCTGCATCACCTCCACCAATGCCTAACATATGACCGAAACCTTGAAAGCCATTAACAACACCATCAACAAAGCCCATTACATCACCCGAAGCTAATGACATTATCGCACTCTGGAATCCACCAACTCCTTCTGAGAAATGTTCTACCGCTTTTCCAAACTCTGTATTACCAAGTCCAATATCTTTGACGAGATTATTCATACTCTGAGCATTTTGATTGATTAATGACATAACATCAGTCAATCCCATACCCTTAGTGTTGAAAACGGCATCAGCAATACCTTTCAATCCTTTTTTATCTTTAATCGCATTATTAAAGTTAGCAAGCTTTATTTGTGCGGCTGTAAGATTCTCCTGTGCTTTACCAAGATTTGTCGAAGATATAACGAGTTTATCGAACTCTTTTGCTGCATTTTTACCTGCTTCCGATAAAGGGTCAAGATTCAACATTTTTAGATAATCCTCTTTCGACATAGATGCTATCTCTTTTGAGCTTATATCTTTACCCGTTTTATCTTTAACACTCTTTTGTATAGTATTTTCAGCTTCTGAGAGCTTCATCCTCATATTAACTTGCTCTTCAAGAGCCTTATTGTACTCCATTTGTACTTCATAAGATTCTTCGGTAAGCCTTTTTTGTTCACGAAGACCTGGCAAAATCTGAGCAAAAATATCTGTTCTCTCGCTAATTTTATCTTCTATCTCTCGTATCTTTTCAGCAAGAGTCTTTGCATCTTCTGCAGATATGTCATTTGCATTGATTGCAACTTTAAGTTTTATCTTTAGGTCTTTGAGAGCAGAAGTTGTTTGGTTATTTATATCATTAAAAACCGTTTCCCAATCAATAGACTTTTTAATCTTCTCAAAATCTAATTCTTGGCTCTTTTGTTTCTTTTCCTCTTCAAATGCAGCAGCTTCATATTCATTACCTTTACTTCTTGCTTCTTTGATTTTTTGATTATATTCTTCTATAATAGCAAGTTTCTGACTTTCGAGGTCTCCATACTTCTTTAGATATGCTCTATAATCTTCAATAGACTTCAACATCTGTTGATATTCATATTCTGCTTGTTGTGCGGTTAACAGATTTGTCTTAGTATCTATAAGCTTCCTCTGTTCATCATTAAGCGTTATATTCTTATCAAGACCTCTTGCATAGAAACCTTCTTTTTTCTCATTTTTAGGATTTCTATCATAGTTAGCTTTCGCTAATTGTATATTTTTTTGTCGCAAGGTCTCTGCCTCTTCTTCAATTTGATGCTTCTTTTTCTCGAAGTCAAGTTTACGTTGCTTAGTTTCTTTCTCGCTTGCTTCATGAGTCTTTGCGATTGCAGTTTCTTGCTCCGCTACATACAATTCCCATTCAAGCTTTTTCTTTTCAGCAAGTTCTTTTGCTTGCTGTTCTGCTTGTTGTTCTCTGTAATTGCGAACTTTCTTTTCTTTATCTGTTTCCTCTGGTATAAATTTACCTCCATCATCTATACTTGTATGATTTGTTTTTTGGTTTAACGCTTTCTGATTTGCTCTTCGATTTCTTAACCAAGCATTGTATTGAGTTGCATCATATTCTGTTAGCTTATCTTTATTTTTTCCCCAATATCCTACCATTGCGTTGTTTGTCATGTTTAACAGCGCATTTTCTGATGCTTTAGAAAATCTCTTCTTATAATATTCATATTGCTTTTTGTATAAACCATTAAGCATATCCCTCTGCTGTCTATACTGCTTCAAACCATCCTCCCTGCTAACTTTATATTGTTGACTTGCCCCCATATTAGCAATGGTAGATTCTAGGGAACCAGCCATCCAACCACTTGTAACGGATTCGGTATATCGCATACCACGCTTTGCTCCTTTATGGTTTTTATCGAAATTCTTTAAATAATTAAGCTCGTCTGCTGTCTTTTGAGCACCGCCAATAATCCTATTAAAGAAGTTTAGCACACCTGTAAGAATAGGAGTAAAATTAGCATTAAATGATGTCAAAAGACCTTCCCAAGCATTTTTTAGTTTATTGACATTGGTAGATGCCCTCTTGTTAGCATCTGCAAGCAATTCTGTTTTAGCTTTAGGGTCATCAATACTCTTACCATATGTAGCTATAGCATCGGCATTATTAATAAAATATAATGCTGTTTGTCTTATTCTTCCTTGGAAAGTCTTTTCCGAGAGTTCACCATTGTTTAATGCAACTTTAAGATTTTGCAAAGCTTGTATCATACCAACAACAGATGGTTTATACTTATCGTTTTGCAATCTCTCCATATTCATAAGCAGCATAGACATCTTAGACGCAGCTTTCTGTGCTCCTCCAAATTGTGTGCTTGAATAGCCTATAAGAGAAGCCATATCTTTGAATGATACCTTATATATAGATGCCGTGCTACCAGCAGACATTAAAGCATCTGCCATACCTTCGAACGAATCAGTAGAATTCCGTGCAGCCGTTGCAATTATTGCTGATGCTTGGGTCGCTTCTTCTGCTGTCATATGGTATTCAGAAGCAAGATTAGATAGGTACTTTGCACCTTCTTTTGAAGTTTTTCCACTTAAAGCTCCGAACTCGTTAGAGCTTTTTACCATCGTAACAAGAGCTTCTGATGAACCAGACAAGCTATCCCAAACCTTTACGAACTGTGTGGCAGCTTCTGCCATATCTGCAGCAGATTTAGTCGTTGTACCTGTTAGAGCAAGAATATCTTGTCTTACTTCGCTTAGTTTATTGCTATCAATATAGTGTGATAAAGGTTGTAAAGCTGCTCGAAATTGTTCAGCATGAATTGTTAGCTCATATAATGCTTTACCGACAGTTCCAAGAGCTGCACCCCATGCTCCAATTTTTCCAATAAATGAGAATAAGTCAGAGAAGTCTCCTTTTAGTGCACCGCTAAAAGATTTCTTTATAGAAGAAAATATACCGCCTACTTTCTTTGCTAACTTTTCTCCTTCTTTACCAATCTCTTTTGTTTCATTTTTTACCTCTTTAGCTTTTTTGCTTGCATCTTCATAAGTAGTACCAAGCTGCTTTAAAACATTACGCCCTTCGGCTATATGCTCATTAAGAGCTTGTTGGTCTTTAAGGTTTTGTTTTGCTTCATCGCTATTCTCTAACTTTGCCGCCTTGAATGACGCATATTCTGCTTTTAGCTTTTTTAGTTCTTCGTAATCGAGCTTTAATACTTCTGTAACCCCTTCAATAGTAGCCTTTTCTTCTCCAAAGATTATTTCCGCATTTTTAGCCGAAGAATTTAGATTTTGAGTAGCCTCAGATTGCTCAATAATACCACGAGAAGCGGCATGATGCGCAGTATTAAGCTCGTCTAAAGACTTATTAAGTATGGTAAGTTCTTGGCGATACTCTTTAATTTGAGCTTCTGCTTCTTTAACTCCTTGTGCATAAGTTTCTTTATCATCTGCGGTTACTGTACCATTATCAACTTTCGCTTGATAAATATCTGAAAGAGATGCTATCTTTTGTTTTTCTTCTTCTATCTGTGCAACTAAAGATTTTGCAAATTCTAAGCCACTTTCTTTACTCTTTATATACTCTTCTTGTGAAGATTGTCCTTCTCTCAAACGTTTAGAAACAGCATCAATGGCTTCAGCTTCCATCTTTGCGGTATAGACATAATTATCTGCATTTTCGGTAAGTCGTAGTTTCTGCTGAGTATTTTCTTTTGTAGCTTCGGTTTCTTCTACAATCTTTGAAGAGTTCTCTGCATGAGCTACTGCTTCTGTTCCAACGGCTGCTGCAGCTCCAATATGAGCTGTAGCCGATGCTCCTGTTGCTGCTGTTGATATAGAACGACCAGCGTTCATTGTTTCAATAGCTGCATTTAGTGAGCCAACATATTGTTGAGTATTGCTAAATGTACCCAACATTGAAGAATACTCACCGTTAAGCTTTTCTACTAAACCCTGTTGAGATTTTAACTGCTCATTTATTTCATTCCATTTCGATGAACCTTCGGTCGCTTCTGACAATCTTTTTTTGAGCTTATCTACTGTTGCTTCTGCAGTTGATGCTTCCGAAGCAAGTTTTTTTATTGCTTCTGGAGTCGTTTCTAAAGATTTATTTATCTCAGCGATAGCTTGTTTGTAAGCTTCAATAGACTTTGTTGTCTTTTCACTTTCAGAAGCTGCACTATGAGAAATATCATTCAAAGCCTTAGTCATTTTAGAGCTAACTTCATTAGTTTTTACTCCAAGCTGATTAAGGTTGTTTATCAAATTATCAAATGACTGCTGAATATCTGAAATATCCATTTGTCCACTGATACCAAGAATTTCGTCTGCTGCCATATTGTTTGCCTATTTATCTGTTATTACATTAAGCCCATAAAGAAATCATTTGCAGAGATTGGTTTTTCTATCTTATGATACTCTTTTTGTTGCCTTTTTTGCTTTCTGTAGCCCTCTCTTTGCTCATTCTTAGATTTTGTACTTAACGAAGGTGCTGAGCGATTGAGCAAGATAATATTAATGTATGAGCGATTAAATACGACCTCTTCGTAACTCATACGGTAGTACTTCATTACTGAACCGATGATTGCCCAAGGGGAGTCGTTTTCGGCTCCGTCATTATCTTCATCTGTGTCAGGAAAGTTATAGAGGTTAAGAAAAAATTTGCATTAAACGAACTACTAATAAATTGTATAAGTTTATTAAACGATGTTTGTGTTAGATGCTTGCGGATATAGTTTCCCCATAGCTTTCTTGCCCATTGCTTACGAAAAGCACACACAATAAATATTTCACACATAAGTGTTGCACACTCAGAATATTCAAATAGAAGTGGAAGTATGTTAATTTTCTCCCCTTCTTTCCATGTTGGCTTTTTTATATCATTACCATAAACACCCATTTCTTGAATTTGCATGAATGTTAGTGGTTTAATTTTAAAGCGAAAACTTCCGACTTTTATTTTTACGGATGCTTCGGCAAGCGTCTTGACGACTTTTTCTTTATCTTTTGTATTCATAATTATATAGGAATAAAAAAGCGGTGCGGCTTGGGAAAGTTCCCTTACCTCACCGCTTCATAACGTATTATTTTTTTATGATTCTAAAGTCCTTTACTAGACTTTACCTCATTAGCTGTTACATCCGAAGTAAATGCCCATCGGTGTCCGCTTACCTTCTCTCCTTTCGCATCAAATACCGCCATCTGACGACACTCGATATTAAGGTTAGGAAGACCAGACTTTCCAATAGAACCACTACGTGTAACAGTAAGCTTCATCTTAGACCACTGGAAAGTTCTTGATGGAATATCATCCAAATCTTTTGTTACAATCTGAATTGCTTTAAAAATTGTATTTTCTGTAGGAGATTCGTTAGACCATTTCTTTTCATCAGTAGTATAACCAAGCAACTCTTCATAGTTCTCCTTAGAAAGGTCATAAGTCTGAACAGTAAAACCTTTAGTAGCTGCTGATGTAGTCAGCTCTGCGTATGGGTCTTCTGTATCCTCTACCTCAACATCCTCTGTCTGAGCTGCTTGGTCGTTGAATGTCAAGCTGCCTGTTACGATAGCTTTAAGCAACTTATCGAATGCTGTAGGATAACCACCATTCGCTGCGCAATCGGCATAACTGAAGCTTTTTACGCCATATACACCATTCTTTGCCATAATTTTATTCTTTTAAATTGTTATACATTACTTTGAATTTTATATTGACATAATAAGTATCATCATTATCTTTTGTAGGGCGAGAGATTGAATATAGATTAAAGTAGCAACCACCAAGATAATCTTCTTTTTCGCATAAGTCAATTATCTTGTGTGCATAGTTATATAGCTCCTTTGAGTTTGGCAAATTAGTTGCTGTTTTTGGGCAATGTACATTCACATTCACTATGCCTTCATTAACAACATCACTATATACAAATGGAAGGTGATTGATGGCAATATAATCGCCAACAGATAGCTTTTCAGGTATTTCGTATTTAAAAATACGCTTTTTACCGATACCTATGCTCTCAACGTTATCGTTAAGATACTTGTATAATGCAGATACTGCTTCATCACCAAGAACCATATCTAACTATCACTTTTAATTATGTCAGTTACTTCTTTAAATATCTTTTTCATTTCGTCATGCAAAAAATACTTGGTAAGATGCAAGACATTGTAGCCTTTATCTTCTACATTCTTGCCATACCTCATTCCTGCCACGATAATAAGAGAATAACCTTTAGGAGCGACTACACCTTCTTGCTGTGCATATTCACTAAGTGCAGCACTTACTCCTTCTTGTCCTTCTTCTGTTTCTTCTGCTTTCGGTATCTTACCAACAACGGAAGTTACAAGTTCCCCATCAAAATATAGAGCAAAAGATATTGAGTTCTTTAGGTTTGCTGTTCGGTCTTGATAACCTTTATTGTCTTTAGAGAAAGTAACCGCTTCTTCGGCAAGTTGCATCAAACGCATATTGAGGTAATTAATTATCTGCTGCCTCTTTTCGTTCAACCTTCTTTGTAAGGCTTCACGACCTTTGATTTGTAACTCAACTTTTGCCATACAGTTTTCTTTTTAGAGCCAAATTCTAAGATAGCGTTTCTTTAAAGTAACGAAGCCTTTAACCTCCATTTCTTTATCAATCGTACCATCTTTCTTAGTTATCCAAACCTTATCTCCTTCTTTTGGTATGAGAGGATATTTTGCCTTTGAGAGAGGAGCATATATTTCGTACGAATACACGTACTGCTGCCCGTCTGCTAGAGTGATAATCTTCGCCTGCGAATTAGGCAAAATAACGCACTTTCCAAAGGCTTGCCATTCTCCTTCGGGCTGTTCGATAGGATTTCCGTCCTCATCAAAGCCATCTTGTGGAGCACCTTTTACTTTAAGTATATCTTCAAAGTTCATACGCTATCTATTTGATTACCACACTTTCATACTTGTAACCCAAAAATCATCTGATGTACTATCAATAACAAGGTCAGCATCCAATCCAGCATCCTTCGCAATAGATTTAATCATCTTATCAATGAGATTCTTATCGTTCTTGTAACTCTGAGAGATACCGCCGATATTCTCACTTGATAATGGATTCATCTTGTAGAGTATACGCATAGCCGCATAGGCTACGGGTTTCTTTACCGCTACAGAGTATTCGTCAGTCACGGACGCTGTGATGCTGAATTTATCTGCAGCATCAATAAACATCTTCTCCAAAGTCTCATCTGAGGTAGAGAAAGGCTGAATCTCACTTGCTATGGCTTCTGAAATTGTCATGCTATCCTTGTTATATTATGATACATACTATGTCAGCATTTATATTAGAAGGTGGCGAATTAATCGCCTACCTTCAAAATAATAAAGTCGTCAATACCATCAAAGACAGGCTGCATCCACATTTCGTTGGTAAGGTGGTAACCAGTCTTATCACGCCAGTAGCCAATGAGGTTGTCATCATAAGTTGAGTATGATACACCATCGATTGGGTCAATAGCCTCCAATGCCTGTGCACACTTAGGAACTGCGACTTTCTCAGCACACATTGCAACAACTCGATTATCAGGAATAAGGTTATAATTTGTACCGTTAGGCAACTCCACAAACTTATCCTCATCAATCTGAATAGTCGGCAAAAGAACTGAGCGCAGATAGATATTTACCTGCTCTACAGACAACAAAGGAGCTGTAGGGTTTACCTGTATTGTGCCAAGATTGAGCTTAAAGGTATCTTTAATCTCTTTCGCCTGACACATAGCATAGAAGGTATTCTCCGACATACGGATGCGCAATATCTTGCGACCTTTCTTCTTAGCTTCGTCTTTGAGTCTCTTAATATCTTTGATAGGAGTAGCGCCAGCCTGTCCCCAATTCGTTGTTGCGCTAATCTGATGTACTCCAAGATTGAATGTATAAGACACATTCGCTTTCGCATTATTGGTGCGAGAAACGGTCTGTGTACCCTTAAACAGACCCTCAAAATAAAGCATATCAATACGCTTATGAGGTGCGATAACAGCTCGCTCAAAAGGACGGAATGAATAAGTAATGAGCTTATCGTAAGCAGCGTTAAGAACAGACTGGGTGTAATTACTACCACTCATATCCTTAAACTTACCCTCGAGGTAATGCATCTGCTCCAAATAGTCGTTATCAAGCTCCCATTCGTCAGCGATACGACCGATAGAACCTGTAATCTGTCCCCAGTCTGGCATGGTGTGCAATGGACGCTCTCCGTTCTTAGCGACAACAGAACCAACCATTGCGGCAGTATACTTCGCTATGTTTGCTTGATAAACCTTCGCAGCACAATACTCCACAGGCTTCATTTCTTTCTTCCACTCTGCTGTATAAGTGGAAGTCTTCATGTATTCATCAATATAAGTCTGAAAAGACTTAGGGTCTTGCAATTGTTTTAGAATTGAATTCATAGTCTTAAATCTCCACTTTTAAAGGTTACTGAATCTTGAACAAAGCGATACCATTTGCTCTGATACCTTCCTTAATCTCATCATTGATAGGATAAGGGAGTGAATCTTCCTCAACTTCCATTACTTGAAGAGTTGGGGTGCAAGGGATTTCACTCTCAGGGTCACGAAGGTCAAGTGTATCATAAGAAAGACCAAGAATTATATCTTTTGTCTTATCAAAATCAGACACGACAGCACCTTCAGCAGCTTCATTGGCAAGTGCAGAAACAGTTAATGTATCAACACCATCGGCTGATGTAATTGCCGAGATAGTAGCTCCAGCAATCTTATCGCCGACCTTAAACAGCGAACCGCTTGCAATCTTCAATGTTGTAGCCTGTTTCTCTGCTTTTTCGGCAACTTTTGCTGTCTTTACTACGATAGCGTTACCCTTACCATCACCCGACAATTTCAAAGTTGCACCCTTAGGAAGCCACTTCAAAGAGCTTGGCAAATTGGTACGGTCAAGCATATAACCTCCTTGTCTACGCAGACACTGCTCTTCAAGCCATACAGCCTCTTGAATATCTTCGGGCTTAGTCTTGTGCAAGAAATAACCTGAATTTGTCATAATCTTTTCTTTTAATAGTTAAACAATCTTTTACCTTACAATGTTTTTACTTCTGTGGAGTTGGTGTGTTACGCTCGGAGAAGCCTTGCATTGCTTTTACAAAATCATTTTGCTCGTCAGCCTCGGTAGACACTTTAGGAGCATCTACAAAAAGTCCACTTGAAACCATTGTCTGTTTAAGAGCAGTCCAATCATCGGCACATTGCTGTGCGAGAGTTTCAAGGTTCTCCTCCTTGTCGAGCTGATAACGTGAACGGAACTGCTCTGGAATATCCTTCAACTTTTCACTCTTGCCGAAAAGGTCGTTGAGACGTGCTCTTTCTTCCTTCTCTTTATATGGAGCGATAGCGGCAGCTACAGCATCGTTAATAGCTTGCTGATTACCCTTTGTTGCCTCGGCAATCATCTGCTGAACTTGCTCTTGCGTAAGCCCTGTTGGAGGAACTGGAGGAATAGGAGGAACTGGAAGAGTTGGCTTCCTGCTAGGGTCGTTAGGGTCAATCCATCCATCGAATTTCTTCGTTGTTTCGCTGACCGCACGATTGAATGATGATTGCATCATACCAACATAAGGCTCAACCGCCGTGATAGCACTCGTTACATCCTCGTCCTTTGACTCATCTGTTAGACCACGACTTGCAACTATCAGGTCAACCAGCTTGGAAAGTTCATCCTTCTTCAAACCATACTTTGCAAATGATGTTTTGGCAGAAGTAAGCACTTTTTCTTTAATTGTCATAGTAATTCTGTTTTTGTTAAAAAAATGATTTATCTATTTGCAAAATTACTTTTTCTATTAAATACTTAATAATATTTATTAATAGCTGTGTAAACAATTGAAAATAAAAGCGTTTTTTTGCGTTCTAACAG
>ERZ1026872.145-NODE-145-length-26165-cov-8.219686_pt1 | contig 26165 bp, 29 predicted proteins | sample MGYA00380166_ERZ1026872 | MGnify/ENA primary metagenome ERZ1026872 (study PRJEB33269, sample SAMEA4719802) | human gut metagenome | biome: human-associated habitat; feature: organic feature; material: feces | place: Cameroon | collected 2013-10 ... | reverse complement strand
TCCACGCACCGGATTGACAGGAAAGTACGCCGCCAGACGCATCACGGCTTATCAGCCCATTTGGGTAACAAGCCACGCCAGAAACGTTAATCTGATCAAGCTGTAATACCCCACCCGCAGAGAGGTTTCCGTTGGCTCGGATGCCTGCAGCTGTGATTTGCCCACCTGCAACAATATCTTTCTCGGCAAGCATGGTATTTCCACGAACCTGGCCTGCTGCAGTGACGTTCTGAGTGAAATTACCGTTCGAGGCCTGAACATCACCACTGAAGTTACCACTCACAGCATTAACTGCTCCGGCGTTATTGATGTTATTACTTCCCATATCAATCGCCGTGTGCATTGTATTTAGATCAGGCCGTCCGTTTACCTGAAAACGATAAAGCCGATCATTGTCTTCTTGTGCTGTGGCTAAATCATTTGCTGAAAGCATTACGGCAAGATGGCCATTTCCACTAACAGCACCGTAATCGGTTAGTTGGACATTCCATGCCCGAAGTGCACCGGTAACCGTCTGCCCATTTTCGATATAACCACCAAAGCCAGTTTTAATATTCTTTGCCATAGTGATGAGGGCTTTTGACGGATACGCAGTTCCGCCATTCGCGACTATCATCCCCTGTAGCATATCTGTGTTCTGACTATTTCTTACTATATAAGTCAGGAGTTGCTGCCCTTGACTATTTGTTGCGGAAAATCCTTTCGGTAGAAACCCCGAGTTTTTGAGCATGTCGACGGTAATTACTGCCGGCGAGGTTGTTGTTGCAGCGCTGAGCAGCGTCGCATAATTTCTACCAACATAATTACGGGAAGCGGCGGCAAAGGTATCGGTTCTGGCGGCTTCGACCTGCCAGTTTTTTTCCTGAACGTAGTTCTGAGATTTATTACCAGACCAGACAATAAAGCCCATTAGTATAATTAAAACCAAACCGAAATCTAATTGTGCCCACCCACGATCATTTTTTTTCATGAGGCTATTATCCAAATAGGGTTATACAGTTTCTCCAGCAGGACTAATCCCCCGCTGACACATAACCAGGGGCCAAGTGGCCCCTCTTTTTTTTCTGACGTATTCCGGCTTATATGCCAGCAAGTGAAAGCGGCCAGTCCTCCGGCTGCAATAGTTGCGGCGTACTGAATCCCTCCCCAGGCACTGAATGCGGCTATCAGCCATAGATCACCACGCCCTATCTTTTCAGCCTTGCGATTAATAACCTTATGTGTGGTTATCATCAGTAATCCCATACCCGCGGTTTCCAGTATCCGGTTCAGCAATATCTCGGTGGATATTGCTGATAGACCGGAAGCCAGTAGGCCGGCCAGCATAAATCTTCTGGTAAAGGTGAGGGGAAGATACCCACTGGCAGCATCGGTAGTGCCAGCCTGAAGCAGAAAGGACAGAAAAAAGAGTGACCATATTTTTTCAGGCAGTTGTGAAGGGGACCAAACCGCCAGGAAGCAAAACAGGGTAAACAACCATACGGCAGCGGTTAAGGAATTACTTTTCCGTAATTCCTCTTTCGGGATACCAACGTTTTCTAAAAAATAAACAACACGAAAAAGCAGGCATTTCCCGAATAACCAGATGCAGAGTAGTGCGGGAATAATTATCTCTACACCCTGGCCAACGGTTATGATTGAACGCATACAGTTTTACCCTCCGGCGTAGTTCCGGTTCGACAGGATAAACTCTTCAGCTCCTTATAGATTTTCCAGATTCGGTTCGCATAATTTTCACGAGTTTCATGCCGATCTTTTCTGAACCCTGCATTGTATGACCCCAGACAATTCCAGGTGACACCGCATACCTGAAAATGACTGGCCAATATCCACGCCCCTATCTGGATATTCAGACAAGGGCGTGTAAGTAAATCCTCTGCTCCCTGGATTACACCAAGGCGCACCAGTTTTGGAATATGGGTTGAATTTACCTGCATCAACCCATAATCCGTACTGATGGCCCGCCCCTTCTTATCTCTGTTGGTATTGGTTACCCGCGGTCTGAAACCGGATTCTCCTTTCGCCACCGACTTTAGCAACAATGGTTCGATCTGATACCGTGTGCCGGCTGCGTTGAAGCAGGCATCATAGGTTGATGGTGCGGAAGAATATGAAGCCCAGGAAGTGCCAGATATGAGAAGGGGAAAGATCAGGCTAAGTGCCAGGAAGCAAGGGAGGCGTTTATTCCCCCACATTCATTCTCCTTAGCCGTTAACGGTAAATGCCAGTTTGTTCGAGCCGCTCCCACTGTTATCTCCTGTACACTGAGTACTGGCGTTTTCAGTAGTTACCTTCCCGTCATCATGGCTGTTACTGTTAATCGCGATGCCATTTGCAATCCCGGACTTGCTTATCGCTGTTGCGATCTGGATGCATTCGGCTTGTGGCACTTTGTCGTAGGTAAGTTTGAAACCATTGGCAAACCCGTTACTTGTTACCGTGTCCAGGGTGATTTCTCCTCCCCAGGTATTGTAAAGCGTAGCGGTCCCAGAGGTTCGGTCACCACCTACGCGCATCGTTCTGGGAACGGCGTTCATCTGAATGAGCGCCCCCATCATTTTTGCACCTGAACTGAAATCGTATCCGTCACTTCCTGCCAGGAGATTTTGAGCGCTGGTGATAATAGTCTGAATATTTGATGTTTCTGTCCCTACGTTCGTTTTGCTTCTTAGTCCGAACCATAAGGCTGAGACTATCGCAATAGTGGCAATGACACCTAAAGCTATGCCTCCTTGTTCCATCATCCCCCATCCTCGATGGGGGATGTTATTACTGTCAGCAGCATGCGGTACCACAGTCGCTGAATTTTTAATTTGCATATTTTTTCCTCTTTGTTAAAACCCACCAGTGTCGTAGAGAGCACTGATATCCAGTACAAGCAGGGCCATCAACGCCAGCATCCCGAACAACATGAAGAACATGAGCAGACGAATGAAGGTGGCCCTTCGTTTCAGGCGCTTCAGCGTTTGTTCGAGTTCCCGATGTCCTGAATTCATAATGATCTCGTCGGTACCATCCCCCTGTAGCATTGAGAGCTGGTTTGCGGCTTCGCGAGAGGGAAATGCGTAGCCGGATTCTTTGAGAGCGACACCCAGCTGTTTCCCTTCCCGAACACGCTCAGTCACGGCTTCAATTCGCACAGCAAGCCAGGGAGAGGCTGAGTCCTGAAGTAGTGTCAGTGCATCCTTCAGCTTGACTCCTGACTGCAGGAGAATGCCCGTATTTAGCAGGAATGTTGCCCCCTGGATGTCCTTGTACACAGACCACGGCATCACGCAGTCGAATGCCTGGCGAAGTTTGTCAGGCCGGTGCCAGCGTGAAAATGACCAGCAAATCCAGAAGACCAGTAGCGACAAAAACATGCCGCAAACCATACCGTAGCTGGAGATAAACAGTGACACTTCGTAGATAAAACCAAGGGCACCAGTCCATTGATCTGGTGAGGATATCTGGGCCAGTAACGGTATAAGTTGTTCATTCAGGACGTACAGCGTCCCTGACAGCATGGCGATGAGACCCAGTGGGTATATAGACATTTGCCAGAGGGCCTGCAGGATGCGATCACCTGATGTGGTTAACACGCTGGCATACTGGAGAGTCTCTGGTAGTCGGCCGCTGTGGATGCCGGCACTAATCACCGAGGCTTCCGTGTACGGCAGCCATCTGGCCAGCGTATTTTCCAGGGTATTTTCATCGCTATTTACCCGGACGGCATCGATGCAATCATCAAGGAGTTCCGCAAATGGATGCCATTTGTTACCGAAATCCGTCCAGACGTCGCGCATCTGCTGTAAGGCTGGTTTTAACTGCTGCTTATTTTCGATGAGAAACCGGAGTGACTCGTAAAACTGCATACGGTGCTTCGCGCCGAAGGTTTTACGCACGATAAAACGACGCAGCGTTTGAAAATGCGATAATTCACGCATCATCTACCTCCAGACGTTCGTCTTCATCGAGGGGGACAATTCTGTCGGCCATCAATGGGTCAACAACCCCTTCGTTGATACGGTGCAACACATGCTCGACGCGGCTAATCCCTCCCATCTGATTCAGCCAGTATTGCCGGGCCGCTCCTTTACCTTCCGTCTTTAGCAGCCTGAAAAGACGGTTATTTGTTTCAACGACTTCTGCGACTACAGTTCGGCCTTTAATGCCGTGCCCGACGACACCCCTCACTTTGCCGTTGATCTTAATTTCCTGTTTACAGTCTTCGCAGCCCGCAGGATTGTGGAAGAATATATTCTCGGGTTTACAGATACCTTCTCTGCTGCAGTATTTTTCAATGAACTCTCGTTGCTCCGGGGCGAGCTTCTCTACCTGCTCATCCCAGGGAATCCGACAAGACGGACAAAGCGTTGGGACGAGTCGCTGGCTTAGTAGGCCAATCAGCAGTTGGGCATCACAAAGAAGATTTTCGTTCACACCGTACGTGATGATTCGTTCAGGGATACTGAAGGCAGAGTTAGTATGAAGTGTTGTGAAAACCAGGTGACCTGTCTGCGATGCATAAATGGCCGCGATCATCGAAATAAGATCCCTCATTTCACCGATACCAATTGAGTCAGGGTCAAGACGCATTGAGGCCGCAATACTACGGCTCCAGGCCTGGCTGATGGCTTCAGGGTCTGATTTATCGCAGATTATAGGGGTTTGTACTGCTCCAATTGTCTGCCCCTCAAGAGGGTCCTCGATGGTCAGCAGATGGCGGCCCGGGTTTTCGTCAAGGTACACGCGCCATGCACTTCGCAGCGTGGTTGACTTACCTGAACCGGTCGGGCCGGAGAGGATAACTTTACCTTCAGGTCGGGATATCAGGCGATGAAGAATGCGTATTTGCTCAGGCAAATAGCCAAGTTTCTCAAATGTAGGCACATTATCGCCGTCATCCGGGATCAAACGCATCACCGCAATGAGGCCATCCCCTGTTGGTTTATGGCTGTAACGCGCACCAAATAAACCTATTTTCCGCATCATGCCAGGCGATAACCGCGCATCCTGTTCACGATTAGGGTAGAACATCGGCTCGGATACATCGGCCATCGACAATATGCATGTTGCGCAGAGCGATATTCCTTCACTCGGTTGTCGTTCGTCCACAACGTGGAGAAAGCCGTGGATGCGCATTTTTACCTGGAACAGGGTTTCCGAAATTAAGAAATGAATGTCAGATGAATTCAGGGTTCGGGCGAGCGAAAAATAATCCAGTATTTTCTGCTCACTCGCGCTGTTATCGCCATCGATGTCGGCAAGCGTCATCCCTGACTTGTCGGTTTCAGCAAGCGTGAGCTGGTTTTTAGCGCGCGCCTCGCGCATTTCAGTGATAGATACGAATCGGTGTGTCGCACCAGGATTGATTTTCATCATCTCCATCATCCTGGCCTGAACGTGCGGATCGCTGCGATTGTTGGTATCGATGAGTATTTCCGTTTTGTCACCGTATCTGTACAGCAGCAGAGACTTCTCAGTATCGTGCGTCATACTCACCTCAGAATGTTAATAACGATCCGTCGCTCAGCAGCACACCAGACAGAGAAATGTTTTTAACCGTGAGTTCAGTGCCGGTGATTTTGCTGCCGTTTGACACGATGAGAGTCTGCCCGGAGGGTAACTGCAGCGTTGCCTTCAGGTTCTTATCTCGACCGGTGATTTCAAGCACGACCGCCCGGGAATGGTTAATCCCCGGACGGCTCATTCCGCCTGGAAGGGTTGTGTAACCGACGTCACCTGTAACAGTGGCCTGTGGAACAGGAGAGGCCTCTCCCTTGTTTTCTGCCAGCTGGCGGGACAGTTGCGCGGCCTGAACCTGGGCCTGAAGAACCAGGTTATTAATATGGAGCCGTTCAAGTTCGCCTTTCGTGACGGGGTAGGTCGTATCCATGTTGGTGGATTCTGATGCCAGCGCTAATGGCACCTGCAGCCCCAGCACAATTGCTGAAGCAATGATGCTATTTCGTAGAAGCATAGATGTGTCCTTCGGTTGTATAGCTGAATGCGCTGCCGTTGATCTCAAACCTGATCAGCGAAATTCTGACGCCGCTGGTATCCATCGCGTTCATCAATAGATCGGGGGGGACCTGGCCTTTGAAACTGAACGCGTAATCCTCCCATCCCAGCGTAGAAGGGGAATCAGTGTTGCCCGGCAGGGCGGGGAGCGAGGAAACTTTGTTCAGGCTGAGCTGGGTCTGTCTTTGCTGAAACCACGATAAAACTCTCAGAATTTGCGTGGGTGGCTCATTCGACGTGGGCTGATTGGGTAAAGGCAGAAGTACTGTCGCTTCTCTTCCGCCTTCTTTCAGGTTAAAGACAGGATAGACACCGAAGATTTCAAACACTCTTTTTTGAAACCCCTCCGCTGTACCTCCGGGCAGTAGCTGATACGTCATCGTGACGCCATTCTGGCTGCATGTCCCGGAACGGAGCTGCCAGCCTTCAATGCCCACTGGCGCCGGGGACTGTATTTCCTGGCAATGTGATAGCAATGCCTGAGCGGTAATTTGCTTTGCCCACGGTTGAGTTATCTGTTTCGGTGCAACATTGGCAAACATCGCCTTAGCACGTGCCTGTATCTCCTCTGGCGTGAGTTCCTGTTCTGGTGGAGGCTGATGGTTATTCCACCATACAGCACAGCCTGCAGCGACAATGAAGAGGGCAACAACCGGAAACCATCGGCGGAGTTGTTGCCCGTTGGTCATTACCCGGCAAACCCGTTTATTACGCTCGGTCAGGGCACTCAGTAGTTCATTGACCTCGGCCGGTTTATCGGGAGAGGAAAGGATCGCCCATCCCCCGTCCGGTTCTTCGTTCATCGTGATAAACAGCGATATACACTGCTGCATGTATTCAGCATTGCCCGTTTTGTCAGCCGTGACGGCAGGAAGACCGTTGATGCTGGCCAGGAAGACATAATCGGTGCTGTTCAGCTGGTAGACACTATAGCCGTTGCGAACCTGTAGGCTGAATGCCAGGGCGAGAGAATAAAGTTGCTTGTGCCGGTTATGGGCCGGTACCCGGCCATAGCCACATATCCTGACTTGCTGATCACGTCCAGCTTTGTGCTGCGCAGTTGCACGAACTTCAACACCCTGAGATTTGCGTTTTCCGGCTCCGCGGGAAGTTGGCCGCGCACGTTCGCGGCTTTTTTTTTCCTTTGGCTCCCAGCTCATCCCGGCCAGCCAGTAATGCTTCTTTAACCTCTCATCCCTGGCCATGACCAGAAAATCGGTCTGTTTCATCGCAATCCTCCGGCTCGTTGTGGGAACGTCGGGGTAATGATGATGACCAGCGTACTGCGCTCATTTTTTGCTGACTGGCCGCCACCGAACAAGGGGTTACCCGGTGTGAAGGTGCCTGACTTGGTGGCCGTCGTGTTGTTCTGGTCGAAACCGGTCAGAATGAGTGACTGGCCAGCCCGGAGATTTGCTTTCTGGCTTAGTGAGCGCAGTTTGGTATACGGCATTTCGATATACGAATTACCGTCTTTTGAGGTGAAGTTACGGATGGTCGGTGGATCGGAAAGATTGAAGTTTACCTGCAGCTGAATATCACCCACCTCCTGAATTAACGGCAGGAGGGTCATATTGAAGCCGGTCGTTATCATGCCAGGCGTTAGCGTCGTGGTGGCACCGACATCAGTCGTCGTGGTGGTAGCAGACTGCGCAACATACACCGTCTGATCCGCCATCTGAATTGGGACTGGCGTCAGGTTCGTAACGGTACTGGATTGCGAGGTGACGACACTGACGTCCCCTTGCTCCGATAAGGCTTTTAACAGCAGGCTGGAACCAGCAAATTTAGCTGCATTGCCTGTGGCTGTATCCAGAATCGATACGCCAGCTGACGTGCCGCCGGTGATATCGCCTGAGACGTTGTTTAGTGTCGCGCCGGCAGTGTGCAGGGATTTATAGACGAGATCCCAGTCGATACGGAAATCTTCACTGTGGGTGTTGCCAACGCTAAGAACCTCAACATTCAGCGCTACCTGTCTGTTCATGATCCTGTTTTGTTCATTGACGTAACGCGCGACCGATTCCTGTACTGCCGGTGTATCGGTGACGATTAGTGATGAACTGGATGAGGACAGCCAGTAACGCCCTTTATCTGGCGTTAACATCGCTTCGATGGATTTACGCATGTCGGCGTAAAGGTCGTAGTCCTGCCCTGTTGTGGTGCTTTGGGATGTTGTCGATTCCCCGGATGCTGAGTTGCTTTGTCCTCCGGTTGCCCCCATGGTGCTGGTCGTTCCGGAGCTGACGCTTGAGGTGCTGGACGTTTTAGTGTTCAGCATGGCCAGGGAATAGGTTCGTGTTTCCATCAGGTAGAAAACGATGGTTCCGTTATCCATCCGCCAGTTCAGCCCGCTGCGGCTCGCCACCAGGTCAAGGAGACCAGTCAACTCACCTTGCCACATCAAGCCAGTCAGATTTACAGGCTGGTTTGATGCCACGGCCGGTGTGGCTGCTTGCGTTGTAGAACCCAGAGAATTGAGAGGAATTCGCCCGCTCGCATCAGGCAGCGGGAGTGTGCCACTCATCTGGCGTGTTACACCGGTGCTGACAGTATTCTGACCAACGCTCAGTGCGTCCGGGGTGAAAATAACGGGAGTACCGCATAAAGTGGTGATGCGCTGTGCAAGCTCATGAAGCTGGATTTCGCTTTTTGCCTGAGTGATGTTGCAGGAAGGGGCACGCTTATTTTTCTCTCTCACTGCGACCGGGATTGGCCGTGGGTTAATCCATTGTTGATCGGACCAGGTGAGAGGCTGAGGATGCTGTGAGCGAGGCTGAACAGCCTGAATTCTGGCAACCTCTGCATCAGACTGTGCCTTCTTTTGCATCTTGTTGATTTCAGAGAAGGTACAGCCGGATAGCAATGCGGCCGCCACGGAAATAGCGACCATAGACGCTGCAGGGCGTCGGTATAGAAGGGTCTTCATGGGGAGCTTCCGGGTTAGTTGAGATAAATAACGTTGCCGTCGGCAACGTTCTGGGGAGCAATAAGTCCGGTGGCCATACCGGATAGCCAGATGAGTTGGCCACCGCTTAACGTACCGATCAGCGCAGAACCGCGACTTCGGGAACGCAAGGCATCAATAAGACCTGGTTGTTCAGGCATCCATATCCACAGCCGCCCCTGTTGCAGCTGGTATTGAATTCGGCTGTCCGGAGAAAAGGGCAGTCCCAGCTGGTCCAGTGGAACTACGCCATCCTGCACACCCGTCTGATGCCGGTATTCATTGACCATATCAGCCAGGAGTAACATCTGGCTGGCGTACAGATTTGCGGTCTGACTTTGAGCCAATGAACTGGATTTTTGTCGCTGCTGAATATCGATATCGCTAGCGATGAGGAACAGGAAAAGGATTACGGCCAGCATGACCCGGCTCATTATTTTTTCGCCGGTGTATCAGAGACGGCGACTAAGCACTGGACACGCGAACCGTCAGCATAAAGCGGTGTTTCTGCGTTTTTGTACAACCTGAACATCTGATCCAGCATGGACTCGAAGGAGCCGCGGAATGTGAGAGGTGCTTCGAGCTGGTAATCAGTTACAGCATTTGGCCAGATTAATGTCCAGTTGGCTGAAGCCCCGGATTCACAACGTTGTTCGCTCACCCATTTTGATAAAACTTCCCGTAATGTTTTACCTGCTGGCGCTTGCCACGTTTTCCCATCGATGACCGGCGCTACGGGTTTACCAAAGGTCGCGCTATTGGCAGGGGCGTTAAGTTTGGTGGTCGGCGGTGAATCGGGAAGCGGTGCTGTGGAAGCGCTCATGCCTGGTTTTGCTGCTGTGTTCCCTCCACTGAACGGATTATGTGGTGCCGCAGCTGTAGTGCTGGCTGTAACCAGCGCTGGTTGTGTAGCGAGAGGCTGGGTTTGCCCTGTCCGTGAAAGAGTAATTGTCTGTCTGTCCCAATCTACGTTGCCGGCAATAGATTGCTCAGCCAGAAGACGTTCCAGGACGCGTGTCCACTGGTCATTCGTATATACCGAAACAACTCGTGTATTGAGCTTCGCCCGTAGGGCGTTCTCGTATTCCAGCTTCCACCCGGAGGGTATGATTCGCCGGACCCACTGCTCAAGTGTCAGGTTGCGTGCTGGAGAGAGGGACAGAACGGCAGCGGGTTGAGGTGTCCCCGTCATGGTTAGCGTTGTTGTGCTCGCAGGTGAAACCTGCGGGGTTGGCATCAACTTAGGCACAGGAAGTGGCGTGCTGTTGCTTGCGACGGGTTGAGTACTCGCCAGTCTGGTCGTCGGTGTCACCGCGCGAGGTGGCGTCAGCCGCTGCTGAGTATGCGCGATTGTGTCAGCGCTATCGCTAATCTGTCCGTCAACAAAAACAAGCGCTGGTACGTCCTGTGGCGTGCTGCTGGATGTAAAGACCGTGCAGCTGCTGAGCAGGGGGGGAAGTAAAAGAGGAATAAATTTTTGCATGGGGCTCCCCTGTAGGGAATGTTATGGATGGAAAGAACCAGAGGTTACACGCCGGTAGCGGCCTGCGGCGTGACAATGACAATTTCGAGTTTGTCTTTGCTCAGTGCCCGGGCGACAAGCAGGCTCTGTCCATGCGGAATGACGATCTTCTGGTCCATATTGAAGTTACCTTTCGGATCTTTAATGTCCATATTCATGCGGAGAGCGATTGAGGCGTCAGCGCTATTGGCGGTCGGTGTGAACACAAAGTGGTAACCGGTCGTCTCGCCAGGTGATTGTGTCTCAATGGCCAGAGGTACTGGTATGCCGTCAGGAGTGGTGCTCATCGTTATGCCGTTTATACCGATGTGCTTTGCCAAGGAAAGCGCAGTTTTTAACTTCTGTGTGTCCACGGTGGTGACCACTTTTTTTGGCTCCCAGCCGGGCAAAAGAGTTTGCCAGCGGGTATCGGAATTTTTTTCTACTTCCAGAATACGGGTTGTCAGGTTGACTGTTCCTGCTGCCACGGTGGCCGGTTCATACTGCATCGCATAGCCAGCTGACGGGGTGTGAGAACTCATATTACAGCCTGCCAGAATCAGAGGAACGGCGAGGCAACACAGCGGTAATAATTTCATGGGATGATCTCTCTAAAGATAAAGGGGATAGGGAAGAAGGTTGAGGCTCAGGGACGGACCCCTGTCTCCGCTGGAGAAGGAGACTATGTTTTTACTGGCGAGCTAAATTGGATAGATCGCGGGCAAACATTCGGCGGGTGTTTTTTTCTCTGTCTTCCGCCAGATTCTGGCAGTCGGCGCAGGTCTGTACACCAGGGAGGGCTTCTCGTCGCCGGGGATCAATTTTGAGACCACATTCCTGGCATAAGACGGCAGATGGCTGAGTGGAGTGTTGAAGTTCACGCAGCCGGAGGTTGTCGAAAAAGGCAATTTCCGCATCAGCGCGGTCGCAGATATCGGGCATGATTCACCTCTGTTGAAGGGGATTATTCAGCGCTGCAGATGTTGTTTTCCCGGATGCGTGACTTCAGATCACCCAATTGAATTTGCGCCAGCTTAAAGGCCAGCATGGCGGAGTCATAGTCGGTTTCAGTGACGGTGATGATACGTCCGTCAGGTTTGCAACTGAGTGTGACGGTGGTCTCTGCCGGGTAGACCTGGACGCAGTCATTCTGGTAGTGCCTCCCTTTCGCGATGTCAGGCCGCGACAGGATGGCTTCTTTATCCACGACCGGCAGAGATTTTGGGGCAGTGAAGAACAGCACGCCCCCAAAGAAACAGCTGAGTGCCAGGCATATAATCCAGCTCCTGTCCCTGTATTCGTTGAACAGGCACCACAGTGCACTTGCCAAAAATGCCAGTACCATGATGGTGAGTGGCCATCCTGATTCCAGGATGTCTGAAAAACCCGGAGATTCACAACGAATGAACTGTTCGGCATAGACGGGAGAAGCCAGAGATAACAGCAATGTGATACGGATGAGGGCATTCATATTCTGTTCCATTAATGAAGTTGAGGCTTCCATACCGCACCTGGATGTTCGCAGTCCTGTATGCCCCAGACGGTTTCTGGCAGGCCCTGGTGTCCGATATACACGGTCCGGATGGTGGCCTTGTTAAGGGTGAGTTCGCGCCGGCTCTGAGCCACAGAGAACTTATCGTTATGAAATGTCTCTTCTACCTGATGCAGTCCAGGCTTATTGCCGTTGTTTTTGATGATGAGGTGGAAGGTAACCGGTGAGGTCATTGCGCCGACAGGTGAGAAGGCTTCCTCCATGCGTGTTAGCTGAAGGATGTGGTTTGAACGGCTTTTTTGACGATCAAGAAGCTCAGAGGTTACGTGTTCTGGCCAGGGGCACAAGGAATGTCTCCAGCCATGACTGTTCAGAGAGTTCAGTACTGCTCTGAACCGAAATAGATCGCAGCTTGTTGAAGATACAGCGTTCATCCAGAGTGTGTTGAGTATCCCCTCTATTGGGCTGCTGAGATCCCTTTCTAACAACTGCCGTACGGTTTGAAACTCGCTTGTCATGCCTCTGAATGCGTCATGCCGGCGTGCGCCACGCAGCCACTGAGCAATGAACTTTCGCTTGCCAGTTTCTGATTTGATTTCGTGGTTTTCTTCTGCGGTTCGTACGGCAACGAGGAGACACCACAGAAAATGGGCAATTTCTTCCTGATTAGGTTGCATGCTGTTTTCTCGCTATTTCTGTTTTCTGGCAATGGCGTCTGAGCCCTTCATTCCGCCAGGGGAAGGGAGCCTGGATTGGCTGACTGGTTAGAGAACAGGAGGGGAGTGTTCGAGGTAGGACCAGTACAAACGCCATTGCCAGAAACAGGATGTGAAAAAAAAGCCCCCCGACATCGAGGGGGTCCATACGTGGAGAAATGGATAATTCCCGGACTTACCGGTACAAAGGCTCGGTTAGTACCCGTGGGACTCGGGTTGGTTGATAAGATCCAGCAGCATCGCGATTCGGGAGACTGGATGAGCAATGCTTTCAATTTGCATTAGGTGCTTGTACTGACGTTTAGTCAGCCAGATGTCCGAAGCCGATTCCAGCTCAGTCCTTGCGGCAGGATGATGAGTGGGATCTGGGTATACTTTCATTAAAGCATCTACGACAGAGGGACTAACGGGACTAATTTGTCGTCCAACTTTAACAAAGTCACAAAACGCTGAATGCGCCCGGATATTGTTAATATTATGATAATCAAAATTTGCTTTAAGGAAAAAATAACCTGGAAATACTGCACTAACCCGTTTTCGAAATACATGTGGTTTGTCGCTACGAGGTATTTGTTTCAACGTCAGCGGCGTCCAGGGTATTACGTTCTGGTCTGAGAGCCAGTCAAATAACTTTTCTCTGTTTTTCCCTCCAGTGATATAGAGGGCTAAGTACCATTGTTGATTGCAAATGTCCTGAATATTCATTTTTGAACGCTTCGCGCAGAATCGATCCCCGCAAGGACCATTCTATATTCGAGTGGGCGAATACATTGACACATGAGAGCGAAACAGACTTATGAACAATCACTTAAGATTGGCTGCTGTCCTTCAAACACCATCATGTCTCAATGTACTCTTGTAAACGAAACCAGAAAGCATAATTGGCGGCACTACTATCTGGAGTCATTGCTATATTTATCGAGTGGTTAATAAATGTAAAGTGTAAATGAGAAGAATCCCAAAAGTGTCCCCCTTTCGGGGGACACTTGAGGCTATTTATTGATCACCAAAAGAAATGAACGCAATAGTATTGCTGTCCTTAATGCATCATTACTTTCTAAATTAAGGCTCTTTGTACTTCGTTTTAAATAAGTCTTAACAGTGGATGGTGATAAATGACAACTTTCAGCAATAACATCATATGAGGCTCCTAAAGCGTATAGGGTTGATACCTCTAATTGTTTTTTAGAAAGTTCAGGGAACGCACCCTCTAATCGCTCTGTAATACTTGGATCAAACATAAAAATCCCTCAATAAATCAATGAGAAAGACTATACGTAGGATGAAAGTGTCTGCTAATGGGGTAAAACCCCATTGACGAAGGTGCGTTGAGGCGAAAACTCAAGAGATGGCAGGAAGATACTGCGAATAGAGCAGCTGCAGGACCATGAAAGGGCTGTAAGGGGTATGATAAGCAGTGAATAGTACATGGTAAGCTCCGATGATGATTTAAGACCTATCGCAGGAGTTTCCACACTCGATGGCGATAGCCCAGACGGGGGTGGAAATACCGGCATCATCGGAACCGGCCAGGCTTAGAGCCTGCCCCGCCTGAGCTACCATTGAATGGCGCATAACCCAAAAAAGCGAGTTAGCAAATGGTGCAAAGACGTTGTCGCAATAAAAAAGACGCAACAGCGCCTTAAATTGCTGATGATGTGCACGGGTTTCCACGCCCGATCACAGATTTTGCTGTGACTCTCGAAGGTTACTGTCAATACGTAACGACGTCAACCGGGTAAACAGGAGAGTTGTATTTGAACATGCGAAACCTTGGCTTTAGGAAGCGTGGTGGCGCATATAGATCCCATCTTTTCTCCTGGCAAAAGCGTATCAAGTCTCTACGGCAGGTTGTCCCTGTTTTTTGAAGGCAGCTACTAATCCTATGTTCTACGGCTTTCAGAGATAGACCTAGAGTCCGTGACATGTCCTTACAACTGAGCTTCATCGTAATGAGAAAAATGATCTCCCATTCGGCATTAGTGAAAAAGTCGGATGGTTTATCATGGAGAAGTGGTTTTGGGACGGCCCCCTCCAGCACGTAGCTAGGACAGAAAACATTAACAGGGCTTATTTGTAGCATTGTGCCAACACAGGCACCATCATCATCATAAAATGGGCTTGAATCGAAGCACATGGTCTGTAGAGAAGCGTTCTTCCCGATAGGGTGTGTGACTATGGATGAAATTTTGTCACGGTGTAGCATAACTAATTGTTCTTGCTCGTGTATTCGGCGAGCAAGATATGCCAATGAAGTAGGGAGTTCATCCAGCTTTCTGCCGACTATGGGGTAATCAACGGGAAGATTTATCAGCTTCATAAATGACTGATTTACAGCCATATACTGCATATTGCCATTCTTGATGGCCATGGGGGATTTGCTGTTGCAGATCAGGTTGATTATCTGAGGGGAAATTGATTGTTTTTTTTTGAAAAAGCGCTTAGAGATATCATTAAGAGTACTGCCATATACGTATGAATAATAAGGTCTTTATTGGCATTGGTGCCTAAACTAGAATACATAAAGATATTGAACTGATTGTGATCATTCATCCCAAAAATGGATAAAAGTACTTTTAAGTGTTTTTTCTTGTGCTAGTATCAATAAGAATTTCAGGATTATCAGTTAGGTGGTGGTTTATGGCGTACCCGATACATTGCACAAAGGTGACGAGCATTACGGAATTCAAGCGAGATCCGCTTGGAACCGTTGAGTCAGCTGATGGTGAAGCAATTGCCGTGTTTAACCGCAGTGCGCCAGCCTTTTACCTCGTACCACTTGAATTGTTTGAAGAACTGAAGCGTGATGCAGACGCTTTTCGCGCGTTGAAGAAAAGCTGACAGCGTAAAGATACCTAAAATTGATCCTTTTTTGCTGAAGTGCTAGAGTCGGCGAAATCGTAGAAGTTATTGTTTCATAGGGTTGTCACGCCAGAAGGTGACAAGAACTGAGGGAATTGAGTACTTCAGATAAAACAAAACCCCGATAATCTAAGATACTTGGCGGCATCAGCTGATTAACGGGGTCCAGAGTATAACTGTACAGAAGTGTTGCTTCTGTATGGGGAGTATAACCCGTGCGTGAAAAAAGACAAGACCTTACGTGCATACTCTATCTGCGCAACATAAGCGCAGGGAGCTGTGTCTGAGCATAATCCGAACGATACGATCCAGTATCGGCAAGTTAAAAATCCATGCCCTGAATTCACACCTCGTGAAGGGAAAAAGACGCTACCGTTTTGCCAAAAGCTGATGTTAAAAGCTGAAGGTTTCACGTCGCGTTTTGATTTCGCTATTCATGTTGCCTACCTACGTTCGCAGGGAAAGCGTCATCGTATGCCTCCATTGTTGCGCCGGCGGGCTATTGATGCATTACTGCAGGGGCTGTGCTTTCACTACGACCCGTTAGCTAATCGCGTTCAGCGCTCGATCACCAACCTGGCGATAGAATGTGGGCTGGCCACCGAGTCTAAAAATGGGAATCTTGCTATTACGAGGGCTACTCGTGCTCTCCAGTTCCTGGCAGAACTCCATTTAATTACCTACCAGACGGAATACGACCCACAAATTGGCTGTAACATCCCGACTGACATTACCTTTACACCGGCGTTGTTTTCTGCGCTCGATGTGTCGGACGTTGCTGTCGCAGCTGCACGGCGAAGCCGTGTGGAATGGGAGAATAAACAGCGCGAAAAGCAACATCTTCCACGTCTTGGAATGGATGAGCTGATCGCGAAAGCCTGGCGCTTTGTCCGCGAACGATTTCGTAGCTATCAGGCAGAACGAAAATCTCATGGCCAGAAGCGTGCTCGAGCTCGTCGTGATGTTGATCGCACGCGCAAAGACATTGTAACCCTGGTCAAACAGCAACTGACCAGAGAGTATGCGACAGGTCGTTTTGTCGGTGGCCATGATGCTCTCAAGCGTGAGCTGGAACGCCGGGTTAAAGAACGAATGATAATGTCCCGCGGTAATAACTACACGCGCCTGGCGCCACTACCTACCTAGTATACACGTCTCATGCATCCGGTTAACGCCGGAGGCCTTTCTACGCCTGCAGGACAGAACTGACTGATATCTGAACAACGCAGGTGGCTCAGTTAGCCTTCTACTGGCCTTTAAGCTGCACCATTAAGCCCCTGACCTCACCTGACGAGCACAATTTGTAGCCTGATATTGGTTATTCACAATTAACTGCAAGGGAACTTTCTATAAGGTTACAACCGATATGCTCTTAAGCCACTATCCGATTGAGTTTCAAAGTGCGTGGTTCCCTTTAAAAACCTGCTCTGTATCTCTTTTAAATAACTAAGGTCTATTCATATAAATACATAACCTATTCGTCGTCTGCCCTGTGGACAGACTCAGAGAGTGACCGCCCTTGCAGCGACCGTTCCGGCCGCGCCGGTTCGGGAACAACAGAGGTACCTCCCACCGCAAGCGGCGGGCCCAGTACTGCGCCACTAGTTACAACATACATATATATAGTCATATTAGTCGTGCACATCGGTGGCCACTGAGACGAACCTCACCACTGAAAAGCCGCGCCGCCCCGGGCCGAAGGCCCGGAACAGTGCCGCTTTTAATGATGGATGATGTAACTAAGTCATTGCCGTATGTTTTTTCAGAATGTGGCCAGATAGTCGAACACGCTCGTAAGCGCCCCCTACGGGCCGCTAACGCGGAGATACGCCCCGACTGCGGCTACGCCTTGTCGTGACCACTCCGACCGCGCAAAAAGGCTCCTGTGGCGCTGAAAGTTCGTTTTGGCTTAGCAGGAAGGGGGGGTGAACTGTCGTACTGAACTTCTTCAGGTAATTTGAATAAGCAGAGAACATCACTTCCGAGCCGGAACAGAAAAACCCCGCGCAATACTGCGCGGTCGTATCGCTACGCTCCCATGCGCTTCGCGCATCGAGAAACATGCAGCAGTCGAAAAATAAAGTTCCTGCTGTTATGTATGAGTACATGAATTTAAAAAGTTCCTGCTGTGATGCAGATCCTGAAAAAATCGTCTTTCGTTGGTTCCCGCTTTCATATGAGGTAAGGCCAACGGCAGGCGCTGGTTCCTGCTACCATGTGAATTTAGGTCTTAGAGAGTTGGAATTATGGGGAAAAAGTGTTGCGTGGTGGCATCTCGGATCAAGGTACCGGAGTAAATCTCACAAAAAGGTTCCTGCTAACATGTCGCAATGCATGTTAGCAGGAACTTTTTATTCTGCTGGCAGAGGCTTCCTGGTCGGTTCGCCCAGATCGGGATCGCGCTTAAGAATGTGATAGTAGAACTCTCTTTTGCCGTTTACTCGTTTAAATTTTTCTTCGTAGGTTAAATAACCAATTTCGGTCAGTGTCTTAAGAGCTTTCCGTATAATAAAAATCTGCTTTTTCTGCTCAGACTTCAGATCGAGACGGGCCATTAACCTTGACGCGGATACTATCTGTATCTCACCAGGTTTGTTGGGTAGGCCTTCAAGGAAAGTGTAAATCGCTTTGGCAACTTCATTACGCTTCAAGCTATTGAGAACTTTTAACTTCAAAATCCTTTTAATATCAAGTTTGTAGAAGTCTGACAGAAGGCTATCAAAAGCTAATTTGACCGTATTTGTTTTAGGGTCCGCAATTGATGAGCCAATCAGATGGGTTGTTGCGATCGCATCACCCTCAGGTGTCGGTTTGGTAAACCGGATTGAAGTTGAGCTTAACTTGGAAACAGAACGAGAAAGACGTTCCTTCAATCGCTTATTTACCTGCCTTGAGTCGATATCGCAGAACCTTGCCAACTCAGCGAAATTCATCGTTATCACGCCATTTACCGAGGGGTGGTGTGTGAAAGCAGAAACAATACCAACCCAGACCTTGAAATCAGTATCAAGGTCAAGTTTAGGGCCAGTGATAACGGCAGAGGTATATCCTTCCCTTTCGACAATCTCTAACTGCCTAAAGTCGTTGATAGCGTCAATAGGTGTCCGTGAATCATTTCCCTGCACTTTGCCCTTTTCTACCGCCTGCACAGGGGTAAAGACACTCAATCGGAGAAGAGATAAAGGCTGAATACTCTTCGTCGAGGAGGATATGATGTGTTCAACATCACCAGAAGACTGATTTATTTTTTCAATATGGAGATTTAAGTCACTGTCATATTTAGACATTTTTAATTTATCCACACCAAGTAAGTTTTACACTCTTCCAGAGTGTTATGCATGTGAGCAGGAACTTTTATTGCATGATAGTAGGAACCTTACAGCATGATAGCAAGCACCATTCACATGCTAGAGGGAACTTTTTACATGTCAGAAGGAACCCTTTGCATGGAAGAAGGAACTTTTCACATGTAAGTAGGAACTTTTATTTGTGTACGCTATTGATTTAATACAGAAAATTGACGCTTAGATCTGTTATAGATCCGTGTAGTTCCATATATAGATCCTCTTAAAGATCCGTTATAGATCCTAATAATTAGATCTAGCCTGTGGATAACGGTAATAACTCTCTAAACTGGTTCACAATAGCACTGATGCGTTGAGTTATTCATGGAAGCCTTAAGCTATTGCGCTTCCTCGCTCACTTACTCGCTATGCTCGGACGTGAGACTGCGGCGAGCGCTTTTGAGATACTCTTAATTGTTAACTTGTCTCCACCTCCATGGTTCTACTGGGTTAGGCTCGGACCAAAGCCCAAGTTTCTGAACGCGAGCATTTTTCTCTAGCGTTTCATATTCAGCATTAACCGGTTTTCCGTGGTAACGGTAAGCCCAAGCCATGCCATTCCGGACTTGCTCTGCATTGATGTCTTGTCCTACCAACCATACGGTACCGAGTAAACGACCGTAACGGTCAGTTTTATCTCCTGTGATCGTCACCATCTTCAAAGCCAACTGATCTTTCAGATACTGACGCGAACGCTGACCAAACCCCTGATTTTTTTCTGGTGCATCGATGCCATTCAGTCTTATACGACTTCGCTGATTGGTTATCTGAAGTACTTCAATGGTGTCGCCATCAAGCACTCGGATAACCTTTCCCTGAATGTCTGCAGCGGCATTTTCGGTCAGAAGTACAAGCAATATAGCTGCATAAAGATTGTCCCTGATGGGGTAGAACTCCCTTTTACGCATGAGTACCTTCCATTTTTAACTTGTTGAGATCACGATCAGTTGCAACCATTTTATCAACCAGCTGGGCGGCCAGGCTGATGTTTAAGGCAGTAAAGTTCGTGTTGAGGGTTTCCAGCATTCCAGCGTGACTGCAGGTGACCCAACGTTTTAGCGCACCATGGTAGCCCTGTGAGGTCGCGATCATCAGTTGCTGATCAGCGTTCCTCAGTGCCGGTAATCCAGCCAGAATATCGTCCTCGATGGCGCGCAGATAAACAGGTGAAACGGCAAAGACAAACCGATCGTGAGGGCAGTTTCGCATCAGTTCGGCCAGTGTTGAGAACCGTCCAGGTAAGGGCGGTGTCTCTGTAATGCGGCGCCAGTGCTCGGCTGCGGCATACGGCAGGGCATGAAAAGTACATTCATAGGGGACGGCAGGATCGGTAGCATGACGCAGCCCCAGTCCTGCAGATACGGCCCACAACTCGACGGCAGCGTGACGATGAGCAACACCTCTGGCACGCTGCCAGTGCAGGCCCTGGTAGAGATCACCCGTGAAAATTTGCCCGTCTGCAGCTCGAATTCTTCTTCTCCAGGCCTCTGTTGCCTTGTCCGCTTTCTTCACCTCATAGGGAAAGGTATTTTCCCCGGCCGGCGCTGACTTACTCCGGCTGCAGCTGGCGATAAGATGAATGGTGCCAGTCCCGCAGGACAGGCTCAGGACTTTTCCGGCTGTCTATCCCCTGCCCCCCATTCCACACTGGTGGCCAGCTGCTCAGTGATGCCTTGCCCCACATAGCCAGCCAGATAATTGAGTACCCGATCGCCTTGTTCGCGTGTCAGCGGACTGTGGAAGCCAAATCCCCCCGTTGATAAGAGCCACTGCAGACGCTCGGTCCAGTTCTCGCCGGCTTTTCTGACAGGGGAAAAGACAAGGGAGGCCAGCAGGTCACGTTTGCAGTACAGCTGTTGCCGTTCCAGTTCGTCCAGCAGGCTGTTCAGATCACGCCGGTCAAATTCTTCCTGACTCATCAGCGGCCAGCGGATGCGGTGCCACTGAAGTTCCTGTGCCTGGTCGTCCGTGAACCCCGCGCGGGCCAGCAGGTCAGCCAGCGCAGCTTCAGTGTCATCCTCATTGCCGGCAGCGGTGAGCGGGTCCGCTTCACGCAGCGCGTGCAGCAGACGTGCCGGCGCCGACAGTTTGCGGAGCGGTCCGGTCGGCGTTATCACTGCCTGCCTGATCTCCTCATTCAGGCCGGTGATCCCTTCTGCCTGCAGCGCGACGTCCAGCTGGCGGTACCAGGTGTCGGTCTGGTCCGTCGGCGCGGCAACGTGCAGCATGCCTTCGTCTGACGTGGTGCTCTCATTGATCTGCATCCGGACCGTAATCCCCGCCTTGTGGCAGGCCTGCAGCCAGTCAGCGATTTGCAGGGGATCACCCGTCAGGCGTGTTACCTGGCCGGCCGTGTTCCACAGCTGCAGGCACGTGGTGCCATCGAGGCGGATGACGTAGTCACCCCGACATGCCATGTACCAGCAGCCGTCCAACTGAACAGGCCGTTCGGTACCCAGCGTACCGGCACCCTCCGCCGTTCCGGGCGGGACCAACGGCAGCACACAGACGGTCGTTGCGCGCTGTTCGTCCAACATACGCGTCTGTTCGGCGGCCAGCAGCGGGGCCGCCAGTTCGTGACCTGCTGCGGTCAGTTCGACGTGCAGCTGCAGATTCCGGGTACGCAGGGTACGTAGCCAGCCTGCGTTTTCCATACGACGGCAGGAGTCGCGCAGGTTGTTGCCATAGACGGGGCGTTCACCGCCCCGTTCCAGTATCAGCTCGATATCGCGTGTGGCAACGGGGCCGGGACGGCGTTCAGCCAGCGCGGCCAGCACAATCAGTATTCTTCTCTGTAGCGGTGACGGGCGCCGGGTGGACGTAGTCATCAGTCCTCCTTCTTATCGTTATCCACAAGGAGCGCTTTCAGACGTACCAAGTCCGGATTCACGTGGTCGTATCCCGACTGTCCGTTGTTTTGAAAGCCGGCATACGCCAGTGTGGACCATAGGCTCAGCGTCGCGCTGGCTCTGGCCAGTTGCTGTAAATAATCCCGGGAGTCCCGGCGGATATTGCAGTTTCTGATTTCTTCCTCTGCAATCCGGGTGATCTGCTCATAGCTGAGTGAAAACGTCTGTTCTTTATCCATAACATGCACCTTGTATGATAATTTTTGTTTAGATAATTATCATATAGAATATGTTTTTATGTACATGTGATAAGAATCATATTTCATATGATTATTGAAGATATAAAAATTATAATATCTTGGTTTTGTTATAGTGCAGGGGGGGCTGGTTCTCCGCAGACTGGCTAGGTGGCCGCACCGTGCGAATCTGGTTGGGCTGTCAGGTAATGAATTGCGGAGGATGGCGTATGAAAAAGCCCGCGCAGGCGGGCTTTGTTTTATGGTTTTCCTTTATCGGAGTCAGACCCGAACGGGTTATTCAGCCGTTTAGTGTGTCCCCTGCCGAACCTTTGTGTCATTAGTCCGGCGGCCGACGGCAATCAGGGTGCACAGGGCAAGTATCAAACAGCACGAAAAAACGATCACCATTGCGGATCTCACTATTGAGGGTGTCACCAGTTGATCGCCATGGAGGACGTCTGGCAGCACGCTGATAAGGATGGGTATCATCATGACGGCGGTTCCGCCATAGATGAAGGTGCGTATCCGTGCAGCCTTCGTGCTTCGAGTCCGGAAAATAAAACAGAGCACAATCAACCCGCCAGCCACCTGCGCTATGCGGGTGGTCGCCTCGACGTACTCTGAGGTGGCGCTGTGCTGATGTGAAAAAAGGAATAACCACGCCATGATAATGATGCAGAATTCATACACGACAGTCACCTGTCGCCACGGAGACGGACGAGCATTTGATTGACTGCCCGGGCTCTCATTTTTGTTCATGTCTGATCCTTAATGTGATGCGACGTTAACTAGCGCAAAAAGGGATGTTATCCCGTTAACCGGAAAAGCTCTACAGCGTGGCCGGTGAATGAGTTTCATGGTCGGCCTGTTCCGGGGGCGCAGTGACCCGGGGAAAGCCGTCCGGCAGCTGCACGGCTGCCAGGTACGGGTGTAGATGGCGGGCTTCCAGCGTTTCGCCGGGCATCAACGCATAAGTTAGCTTGGCATGCAGGTCGTGGTTCAGGGTGAAGAATTCCGCCAGCAGCGCGTTGTGCTCCGCTTTCAGTGCCACCAGGTGACGCTGGTTCGACGCCAGCTCCAGCGGTGTGGCCGGTTCCGGGTAATAGATATCGGTGGTCAGGTGGCAGACAAGCCAGGGCACGGCATGGGAAAGCCAGCGGTTTGTGTCATCGACAGCGCCCGACGTCAGGGTGCCGGTGTGGTACTGTTCGCCGGCCATACCCGCCAGGGACAGTAACATCTCCCACGCTTCCCGGTTTTTATCCATCAGCCGGGGCGGGTGATCGCCGGTCCTGACGTAGCCCAGTGAACCGCTCTGGTCTGCTGTGGATTTCACAGTCACCTGGATCTGTGCCGGAAACGGCGACCAGGCCGCATACATCAGCGCGTGGCCCGCTTCGTGGGCGGCGGCAATGCGCCTGTCCGTAGGGTGAACACTGCTGGCCGTTCGGCACGCTGCTGTGCCTTCCCGGACTTCCGCATCACTGGCCGGGCCATTATCGGTAAACAGGTTGCAGGTGGCGCTCACAATGCTGCCGCATACCAGGACGACGACGACGGGGAACAATGGGGTTTCATCGCTGGCCAGGCTGATTTTATCGGACAGCCCCCCGATAATGACGGGCAGAAGGATGACGGTGGTACCTCCGTACACGAAGGTGCGGATGAACGCGGTCAGACCTTGCGCGCGGCAGGCAAAGATAACCACAATGATCCCGCCAATAAACTGCGATACGTCTGCGATACTTCCGATGAAAGAGGAGGCTGGTGTGTACTCCAGTGTCAGCAGGAACCTCCACACCAGGAAAAGCCCGGAGATCTCCAGAACGAAAGTCACCTGGGGCGGTAAAGATGGCCATACACGACCTGAATACTCTTTTATATTCACATCCGGTCCTTATTTTTGTGTGAACTGCATGGCCTGCATCCGTCAGGATGTCGGCCCTGAAAACGTTAATCCTGGCCTTCAGTCGGTGGGGCCACGTCATAACTGGCCAGTTCCCGTCTCAGCTGAAGGTCGTCTGCCGCGATGGCGGCCACCACGCCCGCGGTCATCCGGGCATCGGCAAGGGCCGAATGCGCCCGTTCCTGCCAGGTGAGGCCTGCCTCGCGGGCGGCGCTGGCGAGCGAAATGGAACCATAGCGGTTGGTGGCCCCGTAATAGCCGGCGGCCAGCTGCATCGCGCAGTGGACCGTGAGCCCGTCCAGCCACGGTGCAGGATCGCCATGTGCCGCTGCGGTCTGCTTCAGGATACGCAGGTCAAAAGGGGCATTAAAGATAATCAGCGGGCGGGCGCCAATAATACGCTGAAGCTGTGCGGCCACCTCCGGCCAGGACGGTTCGCCGCGGAGTGCCGGTGCCGTGATCCCGTGGACGGCGGCGGCCTGCGGATCGATGTCGACCGTCGGGCAGAGACGGGTTTCAAAAGCCACACGACCGTCGGCCTCTGTCAGGCCGATTTCCAGCGCTTCGGCGTTCTCACCGAGGCCGGTGGTCTCCGTGTCGAGGAACAACGGCGCCAGACTCAGCCAGGTATGGGCGTTCCGTGCCAGTCTGCCGCGTGGGCTGTTCAGCCGGGACAGCACGGCCAGGCGCTGCCCGGCGCGCCGTTGCTTCTCCGTCGGCGGGCGTTTCTCCCGCATCGGGACACAGTCGGCGATACGATATACCCCATAGCGGCTACCCCAGTCGCTTTTGTACCATCTGACTGGCTCCACGCCGGGTGCCGGCTTCATCCGGAACTCATCCCGCAGGCGTCCCCGGGTAAAACACGCGTCTTCCGCCAGGGCGGCGGCGCGGCGTGCGATCAACTCATCCTTATCCATTTCTTCTCTCTGCAGTCTGGCATTGACTATTCCGGTTCCGGTTCAGATTCCGGGGACGTGTCGTGCTGGCGCAGATACCACTCGAAGACCGCGCAGGCAACCTCATCCGGATCGTCCTCTTCAAAATCCGTGCCGGTAAACGGCGAGTTATGCCACTGCCTTGAGTAGTCCGTCAGCGCCTGTTTCGTCTCATTCCAGACCAGCCGCTGGTAACGGATCGGTTTGTCCGGGGCCTGCCGGTCCCAGCCAATCGCCAGCAGGCCGTAAGTGGCGTAGGTGATCTCCGGCAGCCGGCAGCGCGCATCGAGCCAGTCACGGCGCGTCGCCATCCACGCCTGAAAGTCAGGCTGTTCTTCTGCCGTCAGCACATCCTTTCTCCGCCAGGCGTTGATGGGGCCCGCGTTCTTCGGCGGGGGAAGGAACGTGGCAATGGCTTTGTCCGTCCAGAGCCGGGCTTTCAGTCCCTGACGGCTGATCCAGTTCGCCTGCCATTGCTGGCTGTGTTCCTGCCGCTTCCGTTCACCGTACTCCCGCCGTTCTCTTTCATCATAGAGGTGCCAGCGGCCATTGTAGTAAGGCATTGTCCTGCCTCCTTCCGGTTGTAATTCTGCGGGCCAGCAGCCGTTCTGCGGTGCCCGGCGTGTCGGGACGGTTATCAACCTCCGCCGTCCCGGTCTTTATTCCATTATCCGGGGGCGTTCTGCCTGACGTCCACGGCGGAAATCGGCTCCCCCGTCACCCTGACCAGACGGTACCAGGTGTGCCGGCCCTGCCGGAAACGGCCCTGAACCTCCAGGCTGACCTCCTCATCCGGCAGCAGGAACGCCACCGCGCTCGCCAGGCCGAGGTCGTTGGTATACACCCGCAACCAGTCCGGCTCCCCGTGGAACAGGACACCGAAAAAGGCGGTCCCGTTCGACGCCGCCGTCATCACGGCGGCCGTCCGGCGTACCGTTCCCGTGTAGGTTTTTTTTCGGCCTTTCAGAAAGCTGAACGGGTTCATTTTGTCCCTTTTCCACTTTTCGGCTCTGCCCGCGCCAGCGTCAGCAGCTCAGTCTGCAGCGCGCGGTTTTCCGCGCGTGATTCTTTCAGCTCGGCTTTGGTTTCCTGCAGCTGTTCGCCGGTGGCCGTCAGACGGGCCACCTGCTCGCGCAGCGGCAGCGCCTCCGCGCGCAGGTCTCGGACCTCCTGCAGCAGGCGGTCACGTTCGGTCACCACCTCCCGCAGCACCGCCAGTTCGCTCTCCAGCAGGGCCACTTTCGCCTGCGCGTCGTCGCGCTCCTGGTCGGCCCGGGCAATGTCGTCGTCGGCCTGCTCCCGGGCGGCCAGCGTCGCGGCGTCCGCCTGTCTGACCGCCGCCTGCCACAGCAGTCCCAGCTGGCCGCC
>ERZ1026872.144-NODE-144-length-26196-cov-14.549061_pt1 | contig 26196 bp, 39 predicted proteins | sample MGYA00380166_ERZ1026872 | MGnify/ENA primary metagenome ERZ1026872 (study PRJEB33269, sample SAMEA4719802) | human gut metagenome | biome: human-associated habitat; feature: organic feature; material: feces | place: Cameroon | collected 2013-10 ... | reverse complement strand
AAATAGCACGAATTGCTAAAACAGGCTCCTGGGGTTGCGGTATAGTAACCCCATCGACAACAAACGAGGACGAAAAAATGAAAGTAAAAGCGCGATTGCTGAATTGTGGTTCATACGACGGACTGAAACATCTTGATTTTCCAATCGAGGTTGAGGCGGATCACATTCAATTCCTCAACTACGTAAACGTACCAATGAGCGAGCTTTTGCGGATTGGTTACGATCCGGTTGCTGGTGGAGTTGGGGAAATTCCAGACACGAACGACATGCAAGAGCCATTGCCTTTCATGTTAAGCTGGGGCGAGGTGGAGATTGTCGAATGAAGTGCATTCGATCAACATACGAGCTATTCAAGGCGGGTGAGGATTACCCGCTCAATGAAAAAGGAATCGTAGGGCGCTTCACGGTCTACGAGTACACAGACGCACAAGGCTACGTCTACACGTTCGGCCTTGACGAGAACGGCGAAAACGAAACTGACGGCAATTTCATTAAATTCGAGGTGACAAAATGATGATCAACTTTACCGAAACCAAAGAATACTACGGCGTGAAAATTCCAGCGGACGCAACCAAGGCGGTGTTTGGGCGCAACTTCGGGACTTACTTCATGCTCAATGGCGAGTGGTACTTCACGGTCTTCGCTAACTCAGCACTGAAAGCGAGTGCGACAGGTGACTTCGATATCATGGAGCACATTCGCGACGGCGCAGAGCCGGATGATGTGTAAATAGCACGAATTGCTAAAACAAATTCCCAGGGCTGCGCTATAGTAGCCCTACACCAAACGAAACGGAGCTTTAAAAATGAAACTATTCCGAAACGCAGTATTCGCAGTCAAACGCGCAAAAGGCACAGAAATCGACACTTTCCTGTATGTCAACCACAAAGGCAATATTAGCCCATTCTGGCGAAGCGAGCACTACCAGGACGGATGGAGCAAACACGGCTGGATTTCCGGCGACTCTTGGTGTACTGAGGACGACGACGGACACAATCACTGGTACGGCGTTGAAACTGACGGTTACGAAATCATCATGGTTCAGTCGCACGTGACGCATGTTAACCAGGTCAACATGAAACTTTGCCGCAAGCTGGCAGATCGCACGAAAAGCTAAAGACTTTCCGCAAGGCCATTGGTATAGTGGCCTTATTGAAAGCAACCAACCAAAAGGAAACACCATGAAAAACTTCGAGAAAATCCGCACCAACAAGCAGCGCCGCGAAGCTGGCGAGATTGTAGATAGTCATCGCCGCCGCAAGGTGACGCAGAAGCGAGGCGGAAAACAGCGTTATTGCTACGACTTTCAGGAGGCTAAATAATGAACAAGAAGGTTATCATCCTCAACGCACCACCAGGAGCAGGTAAGGACACTATCGGGAAAATCATTGCTGTTCGGTCGCCTCGTTACGTGACGCTACGCAGTTTCAAAGAGCCGATGTTCGAGATCGCAAAAGCCATGTTGGGAGATTATCGGTTCAGCCTGTTCATGCTGGCTTATGAAGACCGCGAACGAAAAGAAAAAGCGCAACCTTTCCTGAATGGTAAATCTCCGCGCCAGTTCATGATCTGGATTAGCGAGGAGGTGATAAAGCCTCAGTTTGGAGAGCAGTATTTCGGAACGCGCTTTGCAGAAAAGGCACGAGATAGCCACGTTGACGTGATAGCCACTGACGGCGGATTTCCAGAGGAGATTAAGCCGTTAATTAGTGCAGGTCTGGAGGTTCACATTTGCCGACTGCATCGCAGCGGGTATACATTCGAAGGTGACAGCCGGAACTATATCAACCTTGAAGGTTATCACCACAGAGTGCATCACCATGACTTCATCCTTGTTAATGGCGATCCAACTCACACAGCAGACGAAATCATTGAAGCGGTTATGGGGGAAATGTAATGTTCAAGAGCTTGATTATCTGCCTTATGGTTCTACTTGGTGCGATTCTGACAGATCCGGGATTCACCAACTTCTTGGGAACTATGCTCTTGCTGTGCGGCGGCTTATGGGGTGGCTACCTTGACGGCAAGAAAGCCGGACGGCGCGAGGTGCTAGGCGGCGGCAGTGAAAATCCAATTAAATAGCACGAATTGCTAAAACTTGCTAAGAGGCATTTGATATAGTGCCTCTTGTCGAGTTAACCAATCAAAGGAGATAACGAAATGGCAACTATCCGCAAACACCTGGTAAACGCATTCGAGAACGTTGGCAAATGGTACGGCTGGGATGATGGACTCGTTACGCCACACACGGCACGCCGCAATGGTTTCAACTCCCTGCGCGAGTGGGCGCGATGCATGGCGGCTAACTACATGCCAGAAAACGTCCTGCTAATGCCAGACAGTCTGCGCGAAATGATTGAAGACGCACAGCGTGCAGGTGTTCCACTGACACAGCACGATTTCGACGAGTACGCACGAGAGGAAGTTGACGCATGGTAAAGCTGAGAACTGATTACGACGAAACGCCGTGGATTAAGCCAGGCAAAATCTACGAGGCGAAGGAAGTCGAATCAGGCCGCTACGCCGGAACATACACTTTCACAGGGGAACTTGGTTCCCCAATTTACACAAGACTAACCCGCTCCATCCATATTGGCGGTAAAGATTGGGAGATTATCGAATGAAAAAAGAATATGTGATCGCAATGGGTGTTAACGCGAAGAACTCAAGCTATAAATTCACTTACGGCAAGAAGTACGAGGTTTTGGATTGGTTCCACAAGAGCGCGGAAGTTCTGGACGACAACGGCAATCGTTGTTTCATCGCGGTAGGATCGCCAACTCTGCGACTCGAAAACGGGAAGTTCATCAAGGCTACCGACGAGGTGGTTGTTGGTAAAGGCTGGCGAGTCCTAAAGGACGGAGAGTTTTTGCAGAGCGGTGGATATATCAAGAGCGCAATGATTAGTGATGGTCAGATTTACGCAAGCGTAACGCCTCGCAACGAGTACGCCGAAGTGCTTGAGCAGTTACGCGAAATTTTGCGCGTGCCGGAGGGAGAGAATATCCTCACTCACGCGAAAGTAGTCCGCGTGCTGGCTGATGGGTTAATCGGCCTCCAAAAGTAAAATAGCACGAATTGCTAAAACTTCCGCGAGGACATTTGTTAAAGTGTCCTCATTGAAGCGAAGCAGAGGAAACACAAATGAAAATCCGAATCACGAAAGTAGACATTGACCGCAACGACGGAAGCATTACCCTGGAGCAATGCGGGTTTAAAGTTGGGGATGTGGTCGAGGTAGACGGGAATTTTCGCGACGGCACTTATTGCGTGCTGGCAATCCGCGAAACGGAGCACATCCGAATTGGTGACAATATCGGCGTAGACCATGACGAATGCGAGGTTGTAGAAGAATGATCACGATTAACCTTTCAGAGGAACAAGCGCGGGAATTACTGCAAGCTGTTGGATGGGGTGACATGTTGCCCCGCCACATTGAGCGAGAGTTGTTTGTTCAGCTTGAAAACAAACTAACTCCACCAGGAACCGAACAGGCTAACCTGGCGGCGTGGCGAGCAGAGGTTGGTTACACAGCAAAGGCTGTCGAAGATTGGAAGCGCAAACACGAAACGATGGAGGGATTTGAATGATTTACGTACACCGCTATATGATCGGAACCAACGACAACAAGAAAGAGCGCGTAAGGATCTGGTTCACGGAAGCTGAAGCGGTAGCGCAGCAAGCGGTATTAGGTGGCTCTGTTCAGGCGTTCGTTGCGGTAGAGGAGATTGGCAAGCGAGCAAAAATCGCAGCAAGCGAAATCTCAGAGAAGTTTGACGATATCGCAAGCCGACAACTGCACCTTGAAGCGCCGCTCATGTGGCATAAGTCAGACCTGATCCACAAAGTGTGCAAGGTTATTCGCGGAGAGTTCGACGCAGAAACCGGACTCTGGAAATAAGTTAAAATTCGATAGTGTTTAAAGCGCCTCAGACGCTCTACACGAGGCGCAAAATTTAAGAAGGTGATTACATGGATAACTATGAAAAACCGTCGCAGTGGTGCGCACGCAAGCAAGATGAAGCACTTGAGCGAGGCGACCAGCAAGCAGCGCTAAATTACTTTCAGATGTTCCAACTTTGGCAGAGCAGAGGTTTATAAAATGTTCGGATTAGATGAAGCACAGTTCAACATTGTCAAACGCGCAGCACGCGAATGCGTGAAAGAGATTGCGGATCGCATTGAGCAGAAGGACGAGAAATATGATCGCATCGCCGCTGGCGTTATCTGTAAGCACTACCAGCCAGTATCAACACTACTCACCAAGACGCAGTTTATTTGGCTTGCTGGTTATTTGCGCGGTCGATGGGGCAAGAGCTTCGACAGGGAATAAAACGATTGACGGCATCCGCTCTGATTGGTAACATCCAAGCCGTAAACGAAAGAGCGGCATAATGCAGCCGAACGAGTGGCGCGATAGCCACACAACGACGGCGGCACGCAGGGAAACCATAAGACGTGTCGCCCTTTTCTTTCGAGGTAAACATGAAGAATTGGAGAGTAAAATTAACCATCCGCAAGATGGGTATGCAGTGCCAATCCTGCAAGCAGACGTTCGAATGTCAGGTTGTAGCAGAGAACGAGGTAGAGGCGGCTCAGTTCGCTAAAGAGCTTTCTAAAGCAGATCCTGAAATTCACCAGTTTCAAATCAACTTGATTAAGGAGATCACATTATGATTCTTGGTTTTGTTCTCGGTTTCATCACTGCAATCGTTATGGTTCTGGTTATCGGTGGCGCGGCTCAACGCTACGCAATCAAGAAAGGTTGGTTCGCTTCCGCAATCTGGAGCGAGAAAGAGCAGGTCTGGAAAGTTCGCGGCTCTTTCCTGGCAGTCGCCGGAAAAATTTATGACGGCATCCTACGCGAACGAGTAGGCGGCAAGAAGCGCGTGAAATATGTAGACTAATTCAAAACCCCGCATTTGCGGGGTTTTTTGTTGCCTGTTAAAATGGTAGCCCGACAGAAAAGGAGGAAACCATGACAGACAAAAAAGCCGCGCCGCACGAGGCGTATAACTTCAAAAAGCTGTACGCAAAGCAATACGGCGATATCGTCCAGCTAAACAAGTCACACCGCTACACGCCGGAGCAGATTTTTGAACTGGCGATCAAGTATTTTGAGTGGGCGGAAGCGAACGCGATCAAGGCCGCTGAGACTTCATCTTTCCAGGGGCAGACCTATCAGGACGTTATCCGCAAGCCTCGCATCTTCACTTACGCAGGGTTGCGCCTGTTCTGCGGTTGGTCAAAGTGCGCTCTGGACAAGTGGAAGAAAGAGCCTGGTTTCGCAGAGGTAATGGAGTTCATCGACTCCGTGATCTATGAGCAGAAATTCCAGCTTGCAGCGAACGGCATCGTTAACGCCGGATTCATCGCCAAAGACCTTGGAGTTGACCAGCCAGCGAGCATTAACGTTAGCGCCAGCGCAGAGGGCGGAAACGCGATCAACAATGTGACAGCGGAAGAAGTCAAGGAAGCTGTTGCCGATATCCTGGAGAAAATCTAATGCTGATTTGGGAAGATTTAACCGTGGCGCAGAAACGCGCCATTAAAGAAATGAGTGAGCTTTCGTTCGAAAAAATGATTCGCATCTGGTTTCAGCTTTTGCAGGGTCAGCGCTTCCTCGGTAACTGGCATTTCAGCTACTTGTGCGACGAGGTGGAGAAAATCATTTCCGGCGAATCGCAGAACGTGATCTTCAACATCACGCCAGGCTCAGGTAAAACGGAAATCTTTTCGATCCATATGTCGCCGTATGCGTCGTTAAAGAGCCGCAAGGTTCGCAATCTGAACCTGTCGTTCTCAGATGGACTCGTGCAGCAGAACAGCAACCGGATCAAGGAAATTATAGGTTCTCCAGAGTGGCAGGAGCTATGGCCTGGCAAAATGGCGAAAGCCAGCGCAAAGGATCTGATTGTCCAGAACTCAGACGGGAAGGTAAAACTGCAAGTCAACTCTCGCTCAATCGGTGGTCAGGTAACTGGCTTGCGTGGCGGCTACATGGATGATGGATTTACCGGAATGCTGGTACTTGACGATCCAGATAAACCAGACGACATGTTTTCGAAAGTGCGCCGCGATGCGATGCATATGCGACTAAAGAACACCGTTCGCTCTCGTCGAATGAAGGACACAACACCAATCGTGATGGTTCAGCAGCGCCTACACGTCAACGATTCGACGTGGTTTATGACTAGCGGCGGCATGGGCGGCATTGAGTTTAAAGTGGTGAGCATTCCCGCGCTGGTTACGAAAGAATACCGCGAATCGCTTCCTGATTGGTTAAAGCCGGAGTTCGACCGCGACGTTCTGAGTAGCGAGCCTATTTACATTGACGGAGTGGCGCATTATTCGTTTTGGCCTGCAAAGGAGAGCGCTAAGGACTTGCTCGCACTACGCGAAGCAGATCCATACACGTTTGCGTCGCAGTACCAGCAACAGCCGATTGCACTCGGTGGTAACGTGTTCAAGATAGAATGGTTCCAGGTTTACGGCAGCGGCGAGAAATGCACACTACCGAAACCGGACAAATTCGAATACACGTTTATAACTGCTGATACCGCTCAGAAGGTAGGCGAGCTAAACGACTACTCTGTTTTCTGCTATTGGGGCATGTACCAGAATCGCGTTTACTTCATCGACGGTGTTCGCGGCAAATGGGAGGCTCCAGATCTGGAAACAAACTTTGTGGCGTTCGTCAATCAGTGCTGGAAGCGTAACCGCGAATGCGGAACTCTGCGCCGCATCCATATCGAAGACAAGGCGAGCGGAACGGGTCTTATCCAGGGTGCTCAGAAGAAGCTACCAATCGACATAAATCCAGTGCAGCGAAACACCGATAAGGTCACACGCGCAATGGATGCTGCGCCAGTAATGCGAGCGGGTCGCGTAGCTCTGCCTGAAAATCACCCAATGCTTCCTGAGATTTACGCAGAGGTGGCGGCGTTCACGTTCGACGACTCGCACCCAAACGACGATATCGTTGATAACATCGTCGATGCGGTCAACGTGGAAATGAACCTTGCAGACGACGCAGTTGGTCGAATGAAAAAGCTTGCTGGTCTACGCAGGAAATAGCACGAATTGCTAAAAGCATGTATAATCAAGGCTGGACTTTTCCAGCCTTTTTTATTATGGGAGATCAGAAAATGAGTGATAAACCTCGCGTCGTCAAAGCTGACGGCTACAACGAAATTTTCAACGGATGCGGCGATAACATTGCTAAGCCGTTTTTCATGCGGAGCGACATTACTGGCCTGTCTCAGTTTTACACCAATGATGGCATGGCACGCCGAATCATCGACGTAGTTCCGGAGGAAATGGTTTCACCTGGTTTCACCGTGGACGGGATCAAGGACGCGGAGGGCTTCAAATCCCTATGGGATGAGAAGCTACTCAACGCGAAAATCATCGACGCTCTCGCGTGGTCGCGCCTGTTCGGTGGCTCTGCAATCGTGGCGGTGGTTCAGGACGGTCGGCTGTTAAAGACTCCTGTTAAGCCTGGCGCTATGCTGGAAGATATTCGAGTCTACGACCGCAACCAGGTGCGAGTTGAGAAGCGCGAAACCAACGCACGCAGCACGCGCTACGGCGAACCTGTGCTTTACGCGATCAATCCAGGCGGTGACGTTCCTGAATACCTCGTTCACCACACTCGAATCAAGATTATCGACGGCGAGCGAGTGCCTAACACAGAGCGACGCGCTAACGGCGGATGGGGCGCTTCGATCCTGAACAAGAAGCTCATCGAAGCAATCCAGGACTATAACTACTGCGAAGAACTTGCAACTCAGCTTTTGCGCCGCAAGCAACAGGCGGTGTGGAAAGCCAGAGGCTTGGCTGACCTGTGCGACGATGATGAAGGGGTAATGGCTGCGCGTCTGCGCCTGGCTCAGGTTGATGACGATAGCGGCGTTGGTCGAGCAATCGGCATTGATGCGAATGATGAGGAGTACGAGGTTCTTAACTCCGATATTTCCGGCGTGGATGCGTTCCTTGAAAAGAAACTGGATCGAATCGTGGCGCTCTCTGGCATCCATGAAATCATCCTCAAGAACAAGAACGTCGGCGGCGTAAGCGCGAGCCAGAACACGGCTCTTGAAACCTTCTACAAGCTGATCGAGCGTAAGCGCGTCGAGGACTATAAACCAATCCTTGAATTTCTGCTTCCGTTCCTGATCTCTGAGGAGGAGTGGTCGATTTCGTTCGAACCGTTGAGCGTTCCAAGTGACAAAGACCAGGCTGAAATCCTCAGCAAAAACGTGCAGTCAATCAACGTTGCAATCGAAGGTCAGTTTATGGATGTTGAAGAAGGTCGCGACACGTTGCGAGCTATCGCGCCAATGCTTAAACTAAAGGACGGTAACAAGATCAAGTTACCAGATCCAGAGCCAGAACCAGAACCAGGAATGGGAGGTGAGTAATGAAGCAAAGCGTCGTTAAGTGGCGCTTTCCTGAATCAAGCGAGCGGCAATTAGGCCGCTCCATTCGGGAGGCGGTGCGCGATCTCGTGGTGTTCATGCGCAGCAAAACAAAGTCGATGAAGTTCGATGCGACAGATCAGGAAATCAGCACGGCGGAGGACGAGATTCTTGCGTATGCGAAAGAACTTGCGCTCGGTCTGATTGGTCTACTTCCAGCGCTGGCGGCTACGATCTACAAGTTCAACTCTAAGCAATGGCTTAACGTGGCGAAGAAAACAGGCGGCTCGAAAAACCAGGCTGTCATGTTGCTGATTATGGTCGGGGTTAACCAGAGCGAGGATTGGTATAGGACGCTATACGGCGAATGGGAGAGCATGAGCGCTGCCTCGTTTGAAAAGCTGTTCGCGAACATCATCAACGATTGGTCGAGCAACATCCGACAAGCAAACTTCACCGGAAAGAAAGCCGCTCAGGTAAACGAGATCGCAGAAAAGCGCTTTGCCGTTTACTCGTCTTGGGCTGGCAACCGTGCCGCTGGCATTGTTGGCGCATGGAATAGCCGCCTCATGAAACAGCGCTTGCTTGACGCTGGCGTTAGCTCCTACATCTGGCGCGGAGTCATGGATGAGCGCGAACGCCTCAAGCATGTACAATGGGAAGGTAAAGAGATATCATTGAACGAGATACACGTTTTCCCAGGTGAGGAATACGGGTGTCGCTGTTGGGCTGTTCCAAAATGGTAAAGGAGGATTGAATGAAAAAAGTACAACGCTTTGATAGCGTCCAGTTCAAAGCGAAGATTGACGAACACGGTTTTCTTGTAGACCGTCCGATTGTTGCCCGTATCGGGTTGCAGGTTTACCGCACACCATACGGAGAGCGCCGCGAATTTCGCCCCGCCTCTGAGGTGTTCAAGGCTGACTCACTGGCTACGTTCTCAGGCAAGCCGATTACAATCGGTCATGTGACAGTTACGCCGGAGAACGCAAAAGAGGTTGTTGTAGGTGCTTGCGCTGGCGCTGGCGTTCCAAATGGGATCGGTGTCGAGGTTCCGCTGAACATCTACGACAAAGCCGCGATCCAGAGCGCGAAAGAGAAGCTCACACCAGAGCTTTCCGTGGGTTACACGTCAATTGATATTGATAAACCAGGCTGGGGTAATAATGCCACTGGCGAATACTTCTTTGATGAAGATACCCCTGACGGGTGGAAAGCTGACTCAGACGATTGGGTTCGCTTCGATGCTGTGCAGACCAATATCAGCGTAAACCATATCGCGATGGTGTTCCGTGGTCGCGCAGGAATCGCAAAATTAAATCTTGATAGCGAACAGGAATTTCCGTATCATGACGACGTTCAAACTAACAAAGAGGACGAAAACATGACTGTGAAAATCAAAATCGACTCCGCAGAAGTGGAAGTCACCAAGGATGTTGCGGCGCACATCGAAAAGCTGAACGCAGAAATCGCAACCGCTCAGGGCAAAGCTGACGGCCTCGAAGCAGAGCGCGACGCGCTGCAAGCTAAGGTTGACGGCATTCCTGCCGAAATCGAAAAGGCCGTTGATAAGGCAAAGGCTGACGCGAAAGAGCTTGCCGATCTGGTTGCGGTTGCTGGCGAAGCTGGCGTGAAAACTGACGGCCTGGACGCGAAAGCAATCAAAGTTGCTTACGTTAAAGAAGTAACTGGCGCGGACGTTTCCGAGAAATCCGACGCGTACATTGAGGCGGCCTTTGATCTGGCGAAAGATTCTGATAAAATGGCGGCGCAGCGCATCGCTACCAAAGGCGACGCAACCAAAGAGAAGCAGGATGGCGAAGCCAAAGCGCTTGACCCAAACGCACGTTTTTCAAAACTTTAATAAGGAGAAAATAAGATGAATCTCAGCTACTACGGCGAAATGCCGTATGCACTGCCTGGCCAGGTTTCCGATACTTCACGCTACAACATCGACGGCGCATGTGTTTTCAATCCAGATGCTAGCCAGCCGCAGTTTATTGCTTGCGGCGTTGCTGTTAAGGTTGGCGCGGTAGACGGCGACGGCGTGAAAGATATTAAGCCGATTAGCGGCGACGCTGCTGGTCAAAAAGCATACGGTGTAGCAATTCGCTCACACTTCGCAACCACTACTCGCGGTAACGAAATGATTTACACCCCAGGCGATGGCATCAACGTAATGACCGTTGGGCGCGTATGGATGGTTGCCGATGAAGCAACGCTTTCCGCATCATTTGGCGGAGTTGTTTACATTGATGCTAAGAACGGCAAATGCACCAAGGATAGCACAGCAAGCAAGATTACTACTACGTGGACTTACACCGGAAGCAAGACCACCGTTAAGGGCGCTACCGCAGCAGATGATATCCATCTATTAGAGGTTCAATTGCGCCAGGCGTAATTATTATGTAATATAAAGGCTCCTATTGGAGCCTTTTTTATTGGAGGTAAAAAAATGTGTGATTATGGAAGTTTGATGGGCTGCGCCGTTCCTGGTGGCCTTGGAGATAGCGGTGATTACAATGTTGATGGTCGCTGCTTCACTGAAAATTTTGATCATGAGGTTCTTTCCGATGATGCCGACCGTCAACAGGCCGTAGACGGTGAAATTGCTTGCGGTAAAATTGTTTGTGTAAATCGAATTGTTGACGGGTACAAAGAGATCTCATGCGTATTCAATACCAATTACGATGTTCCTTACGGCGTGGCAATGTATAGCCCACTAGCAACGATTCATTCGGTGGGGGTTTACGATTCAGAGCTGCCGCATTATATGCCTGACGAACCAATCAACGTAATAACGCACGGTCGCGCGTGGGTTCTGAGTGAAACAATCCAACAAGCGCCAACATTCGGATCTACCGTGTACGTTTCGCAAACTGGCTTTGCTCAGAGCGCAGGTAATCGCAGCATTTCAGGCTGGACGTTTACGGGCGGTTTCTTCAAGTACAACAACGTTTACAGCATTGTCGAAGTGAACATTGAACAGAACGCCGGACACCTTCACGTTGATAACAGCATTCCGGTTAACGGCGTTCATCTTACGCGCTCGCCTGAAGGTGATCTGGCATACAATACCCAGGTGCTGCTAACTGCTGAAGTGTCACCAGCCAATGCGACAGACAGGACCGGAACCTGGCATCTGGTTAATCCCCTACATGGCGAGATCAAAACACTGCCAGGCAATCAAGCGCAATTCACACCGACACGCTCACTGATCGGAGAGGTGACTATTGTATGGCAAGCCAACGACGGCAGCGACGTCAGCGGCATGGTGAAAATCAAATACGTCCCGTAACACAATTCTGGGGTTGACTGCTTAACAAAAAGTGCTGTATGATTGAGCCTGTTAGCAATAACAGGCTTTTTTTTATAACGGAGGAAAAGACATGCCTAAGAAATATGATGAGTTTGAAGCTGGCGTTATCGAGTCGCACATCACCGCGCGAGGCGAGAAAGCTGATGCGGCTGCAACCGCTGGCATTTGGGCAGCATCCGAACTGCACAAGATCAAATCCGCAGCATACGAAAAAGAGTATCCTGCTGGTTCTGCGCTGAAAGTTTTTCCGGTAACTAACGAGCTTTCCGACTCGGACAAAACTTTTGAATATCAGGTGTTCGATAAGGTTGGCATTGCGCAGATTATCGCAGACTATACCGACGACCTGCCGACCGTTGATGCGCTGATGACTTCCGAGTTTGGTAAAGTGTTCCGCCTGGGTAACGCATTCCTGATCTCCATTGATGAAATCAAGGCTGGTCAACGCACTGGTAAATCACTGTCCGCACGCAAGGCAAACGCCGCGCAACTGGCTCACGATCAGCTTGTGAACCGCCTGGTGTTCAAAGGCTCCAAGCCGCACAAAATTGTGTCAGTGTTCGATCATCCCAACCTGACTAAGATCGCGGCGACTACTCAGTGGTTATCCACTGACGGCAACACCAAGCATCCAGAGGCGGCAGAAAACGACCTTGAGAACGCGATTGAAGTTCTGGAAAATCAGACCCAGGGGCAGCACCGCGCCACCCACATTCTGATCCCGCCTTCTATTCGTAAAGTTCTGAATGTTCGAATGCCTGAAACCAGCATGAGTTATCTGCAATACTTCCAGCAGCAGAATTCCGGCATCACCATCGAAGCGATTTCCGAACTGGAAAACATCGACGGCACAGGCAAGCGCGGCGTACTGGTTTACGAAAAAGATCCGATGAACATGAGCATTGAGATCCCAGAAGCATTTAACATGCTTCCAGCGCAGCCAAAAGACCTGCATTTCAAGGTTCCTTGCACCTCTAAATGCACTGGCCTGACAATTTACCGTCCTCTGACTATCGTAATGATTGCAGGCGTGTGATATAATGGGAGCCTCTTATGAGGTTCCCTTTTTATTTGGAGGTTTTAACATGGCAAAAGCTAAGGACACCGTAACACTGATTAACTCCGGCGTTGCTGTTATCTATATTGAACGCAACCGCGTTATGCCAGGCGAAGAGATCGAAGTTCCTGCAAGTCTGATTGAATGTGACAGCATTCAGTTTTCCATTACTCGAAAAGAACTAACCATCAAAGACAATGCAGAGCTAAACGCTGAAATTGTCGAGAAAAACATCAAGAAAAAGAAAAAAGATCCTGCCGATGGCAAGACTCAGAAAGAGCTTGAGGATGGTGGCGAGTATTAATAAAATTAAGGGGCGCTTATGCGCTCCTTTTTTGTATATGGAGGCTGGAATGAACGAAAGAATCACAGGTGAAACTATAGATCGGATTGTGGCGATAGCGCCACCAATGAAGGGCGTAGATAATGACATTTTGGTTGCGTGGATTGGTCTTGCTGAGTTGTATGTGTGTCGCAATAAGTTTGGTGACAAATACGCGCAAGCGCTAGCCCTTTACACATTGCACCTAATGACGCTTGACGGAGCAATGAAGCAGGAAGGTGAAAGCGTAGAAAGCTATTCGCGGCGCATAGCTTCATTCTCGCTGAGTGGTGAATTTTCGCAGACGTTTGATCGCGTGTCTAGCGATAGCAGCGGAAAGTCGATCAGGCAAACGCCGTGGGGGAAAATGTACGAACAACTAAACCGCAAGAAAGGCGGCGGTTTTGGGCTTGTTTCTGGATTGCGCCGGAGGTGTTGATAATGATTAACTATAATGAAGTTGCACGTCTTGCCACCTCTGGAATTAACTTTTTCCGTGGTGGCGCTGGTGAATTTGGTTGCGTGACCAACGCTAGCGGCACTAAGATGGTTAACGGGGAAGAAGTCTACGAACCTAAACAAACAGTTACCGTTAAAGGGTTCGTTCGAGATCCGAAGTTCAGGGAGATTGACGGCGAGGCGATTCTTGCAAACGATAAGCTTGGGTGTTTTGACAACAGCCAGAAAATCGAGAAGGGATTCCAGATCTTGATTGATGGTGAGGCGTATGTTGTGACAGACCCGCGACCAATCAGGCAAACGAATGTCACTGTCTGTTACCGTCCAATCCTTAGGAGAGTCGCGGCTTATGGCTAACTACCAGATCCGGCAGTTCAATGAAAGCGTTGAAGCATGGATTAACGCAGTAGAAAACGGGCTTGACGATGTGATTGAAATCTTCGGCGGCAAAGTTCAGGAGGCGCTTGTTAAAGCGTCGCCTGTCGATACTGGTCGATTTCGTGGCAACTGGCAGATAACAGCAAACAAGCCGCCACTGTACGCGCTGAATAATTACGACCGTGACGGCGCTGACACAATCGCAGAGGGTAAGCGAGCGCTTTACGCCATTATGCGCGGCGGCGGCGCGGTTCGTTCAATCTACTTTAGCAACATGCTAATCTACGCTAACGCTCTGGAATACGGGCATTCAAAACAGGCTCCCGCTGGTGTGGTGGGAATTGTAGCGGCACGCTTGCGGTCATTCATGGCTCAGGCGATCAGAGAGTCGAGGGCGAAAAATGCACTATGATTTAATGCTGGCGGCGCGTAAAGCGCTGGCGCAAGAGTACGAAAACAAATACAGCATTGCTTACGAAAACGTGATGTTCACGCCTCCACCTGGCGGCGATATGTGGTTAAAATTTGACTACAAAGAAGTAGACACTGAATATCTTTCACTGGATCGCAAATGCAAGGCGTACATTGGAATGGTTCAGGTTTCCGTTGTGTTTCCGCCTAATTCCGGCGCTGACAGGTCGCGCAAGCTTGCGCGTGATATTGCGAATTTTTTTGATGATGGTAAAATGCTGGAAACTGGCTACATTAGCGAGGGCGCTAAAGTGCGTCCAGTGCAAAAGAGCGAAACGGGGTGGATGGTTCCAGTTCGTTTTATTGTTCGTGTTGAAGAAAAGAAAGGAGCGTAAAATATGCATCTTCCAAACGGTTCTCAGTTATTTATCGGTGAAGCTTCCGAGCCGTTAAGCTCATTCAAGATCGCTAAAATCGAAACCAATAGCGATCACCACAACCAGTTGAAGGTAAAATGCACAGAAGCGGTAAACACTAAAATGAAGTCCGGCGACTTTATCATGTTTACTTCTTGCGCCTGGGGCAAGCTGGTTAACGTCGTGCTGCGTGTTGTCAAAATCGATAACACTGACAGCACAAACAAAACATTGATTGTTGAAGGCTTTAACGCTGGTGATCAGCATAGCTTCCCTGCAATGGTTGAAAGCTCAGATGGTGGAAACGGCGTGTTTGTAAAATATGACCGCTGGACTGAAATTCCTTGTGTACAGGATCTGTCTCAGGATGGTGGCGAGCAGCAGTTCTACACCTACCAGTGCTTATCCGACGACCGCGAACAGCAGCTTCCAACCTTCAAGAGCGCTGTAAACGTGACCTATACGTTCGCGTGGGATTTCGAAAACCAGATCAACGAACTCCTCCGCCAGAAGGACGCGTCAGGCGATGTTGTTCCGATGCGTATGTATATTCCACGCGCTAAAGAAATGCGCATGTGGTCTGCTGTTCTGTCGTTCAACGATATTCCTCAGACCACCATGAACGAGATGGAAACTGTTTCCCTCTCCGCATCCATCAAAGGCCGCTTTGTTTCCGTCAAGGCAGAGGCAAACTAATCCGCAGGGGGCGCGTTGCGCTCCCTTTTTTTATGCTGTAGAATCACTCTATCAAAACAACTCACGGCATTTTTAGCAAAAAGTGCTATTCACCTATCAGGAGATAAAAATGGCTAACATGAAACTTACTTTAGGCCGCCTGGCTGACTTCCCGCTCCCTGTTGAATTTTCCATGCCGAACGGCGAAACAGCGAGCATCACCTTTAAAGTTCGCCACATGAAAGCGAGTGAGGTTCAAGAAATGTACTCATCCGAAAGCGTAACCAGTGATTCCGATCTGATCATGAACATCGCTACAGGCTGGAACCTTGAAGATGAGTTCAACGCAGAGAACGCAAAAGAGCTTATCGATCTGTTCCCTGGTGTGGCTGTTGCGCTGGCTGGCGCATACTTGGGCGCTCTTGCAGGTCAGCGCGTAAAGCGCTAAAGCGTGCGGTTTATCTGTTTTATCAGAAACCCCCCACAGACGCAGAACTTGAGGCCGTAGGTCTGACACGCGACGATTATGAAGGGGAGGAGCCGCCGGAAGTTGTCTTTGATGAAACCATGATGCAATCATGGGATATTTTCTGCGCAATGCAGACTCAATGGCGTACTTCAATGGGTGGCGCTTACGGTTTCGACTACAACGTTCTGAACATGCTGTTTGACATCTACAAGATTGAAGATCGTGAAATGGCTTTAAACGACTTGCGGATCATGGAACAGAAAGCGCTTGAAATGATGCACGCAAGCAAAAAATAAGCGCCTACGGGCGCTTTTCTTTTATCTGGAGGTTGATTAATGTCAGAAAAATATGCGGGGTTAACGTTAGGCGTTGACGTGTCACAAGTCAACAACGCCGTGAAATCCTTGCGCGAGTTCAAACAGGCGAACGACAACGCAACAAAAAGCGTTAGCGAGTTCGTCGATCAGGAAACCGTTGCAAAGCAGCGTTCCAAAGAACATGCGCAGGAGTTAAGCAAGCAGCGCAGAGAGTACCAGGCCGTGCAAGCCGCAATCGATCCGGCAGCGGCGAAAATGGACAAGCTGCGCAAGGCCGCAAGCCAACTGGATCAGCTATGGAAAAAGGGCGCGATTCCAGACAAGGAGTTTTTCGAATTAGGCGAAATCCTGGAGGCGCAGAATAACAAGCTTGCGGCGAGTCGCAAGGCGATGACTGAGGAAGGACGCGCAGCACTTGAGGAGGCCAAATCCAAAGAGCGAGCCACCAAAGAGGCTCAGCAGTTCATTGCCACGCTTGAGCGCCAGGCGCTGGCAGCGAGCAAAACGCAGTCCGAACTGACAGAAATGAAAGCGGCTCAACTCGGCGTGTCACGAGAGGCGGCTCCGTTCGTTGAGGCGATGCGCAAACAGGAAGCGCAAGCGCGGAAAATGGGTATCAGCATGGGGCAATATTCGCAAGCGATGCGAATGCTTCCGGCGCAAATCACAGACGTGGTGACTTCCCTTGCATCCGGTATGCCTGTTTGGTTGGTTGCAATCCAGCAGGGCGGACAAATCAAGGACTCGTTCGGCGGCATCGGTAACACGTTCAAGGCGATCACCAAACTGATTAACCCCATGAAAGTTGGCGTTCTCGGCCTCGTTGGTGCGCTCGGATCAATGGCTCTTTATGCGTACACGTCCAATAAGGAAATGGAAGCACTCAAGAAAACCGTTGGCGAGGATTTGGGCTTACGTGGCGACTTCGCAGCGCAGGTTGCTACCAGCATCAAAGAGCTTGCAGACGTAACGGGCAAGACAACGGACGAGATCAAAGACTCGTACATTGCCACGAAAGACGGCGCTGACACCGCGATCATGAAGCTGGTCAAGGTTGGGCTGACTTACGACGAGGCGAAAGCGAAGGTCGAAGGTTACAAGCTATCGTCCAACTTCACCGCTCTGAATGGTGAAATCGACAAGCACATTCAGAAGGTTGCAGATCTCGAAAAGTCATGGCTTGACGTAGCGCTGCAAAAGGCTAAGGCGATGGGCGGCGTGCTTATCGGTAATGTGGAAGGAACGGAGTTTGCAGGTAAGAAGTCAACTCGACGAGGCGCAGGTGTAGACGACCTGATCGAGCGAGCGAAGGAGCGCCAGAAAGAGTTCAATGAAGCCATTCAGGAAGGTAAGGAAAAGGTTGCAAGCACGGCTCTGGAACTGAAAAACCAGTTCTTGCAGACGAACAAGATCGCGAACGCAGAGAAGGAACTTACTGAACTGAAAGAGAAGCAGCGCTACATCTCCGCAACCGGAAACGCCGAAGCGAAGAAGCACGCAGATTACCTGGTCAAGGCCAAACAGAAAGAGATTGAGGATCTCAAGAAACTTGAGGCGAAGAAGGGGCAGAAGTCGAAAGGTGGCGGAGCGCCGCGCAGCGTTGCGGAACAGTTGGACAAAGAACTCTACGTTCTCCAGGCTCAACTTAAAACCCTGCAAGAGCATCGCAGCGTTAACGACGTGATCTCACGCCAGCGCCAGAGCTTGTGGAGTATCGAAAAGCAGATCGAGATCTTGCAGGAGGCATCCACCAAGCGCAAACTAACGGCAGGTGAGAAACAATTACTTGCAGAGAACAAGCAAGTTCTTGAACTGGCAAAACAGAAAGCCGAAATTGGCGATCAGATTGTTCTCCAGGAGCGTAGCAACAAATTGCACCAGAGCGCGGTTGAGTTCATCCGACAGGCCAACTCTGAACTGCAAGCGCTGGAACTCCAGCAAAAGGGTATGACTGAGCGCCAGATCCAGCGAGAGCTTGAGTTGCAGAAGATCAAAAACCAGTACCTCGCCAAAGGCGGCAAGGAAGATGACCAGGACTTGCTTGACATACTTGACAAGCAGCGTGAGGTTCACAAGCAGCAGGACGCGCTGCAACAGAACTGGCTCGCAGGAGCGAAGAAGGCGTGGAACACCTACGGCGAAGAAGCTATGGACATGTACGGCAACGTGCAGGAAATTGCCTCGAATGCTCTGAACGGTCTTACACAGCAAATGGCGGATTTTCTGACAACTGGTAAAGCCAACTTCAAGGACTTCGCAAGCAGCATTATCAAGATGATTGTTCAGATGATCACCAAAATGGTTATCTTCAACAGCTTGTCCGGCTTAATGGGCGGCGAAACATGGACAATGGGAAGCTTGCTCAAAGGATTCTCTGGTGGTGGCTATACTGGCGACGGCGGAAAATACGATCCTGCTGGCGTTGTCCACAAGGGCGAGTTCGTGTTCACCAAAGAAGCCACGCAGCGAATCGGAGCGAAAAACCTGTATCGCTTAATGCGCGGTTACGCGAATGGCGGCAGCGTTGGCGGCTCTGGTTATAGCGGCTCCGGTGTTGGTGGCTCTGCCTTTACAATGGGTGATATTCACGTTAAGGTTGAAAACGGCGGCTCAGATCCGAAAGGTATCGAGAGCGGCGTGAAGATGTTGTTCGCCAACATGATCCGTGAATCATGCTCTCAGGGCGGAGAAGTGTTTGAGTTCGTAATGAGCAGAACGTAAGGAGGTAACTTTGGCAAAACTTGAGCAATTCAAATGGTGTACTCAGGTTCAAAGCGGAGGCGGCACAATGTCGACGGAAGACGCAGTTCGCGAGGTCTCGTTCGGCAACGGTTACACGCAGGTTGCATCCTCTGGCTTTAACATCACGCGAAGAAGCTACTCTATTGTTTACGCCGGACGCGATTACAAGGAGGTGATCGCATTCCTTAAGGCGCATCTAATCAAGCCGTTCGCGTGGCAAGATCCAGATGGAAAGCTTGGATTGTTCAGGGTGAAAACTGGCACAATCTCAGCGCGTCCTCTGTCGTCAACCGTTCAGGAAGTAACAGCAACTTTTACAGAGCAATTCACCAGCATGTAACCACAAGGCCGCATTTGCGGCCTTTTCTTTTGGTGGTACAATACGCAATCAACAAAGGAGGTCAATATGAAAGAGAAAGCGATTAAGACCGGAAAAGAAGAATTTCACAACTGTTTGCAAAGCCTTTACCCTGGCGAGATTCTCACACTGATTGAAATCGACGGCACGAAATTTGGAGCGCAGGTTTACCGCATCCATAACGAAAACGTGCAATACACGCCGGAGGAACTCATGAAAGCGTTGCAGAACGGAACGCTACCGCCGAAAGAGATTGTCTTCCAGGGTGAAAAATATGGCGCTCGTCCTTTCGGCATCAGCGGGATCAGTTTCACCAGCAACGGCAAAGCCAGCAAGCCAGTGCTGACGCTATCCAACATTGACAGCCAGGTTAGCGCAATGATTCGCTCCTATAACGGCATGATGCAAGCGAAGGTCACGATCTGGATTACGTCAAAAGAAATGATGCAGGAAGACGGCACGGTAAAACCTGGCGCTTATCGCAAGCTGGTTTACTACATCGAGCGACCAAGCTACTGCAACCAGAGCATTGCACGATTTGAGCTTACGTCGCCATACGATATGGACGGAATCATGATCCCGCCGCGAGTTTCTCAGAGCGTTTGCTATTGGGCGCAGCGTGGATGGTATCGAAGCGGGAAAGGCTGCGCGTACAACGGGCGCAAAATGTTCGACAAAGACAACAATCCGGTAACTGATCCGAGCTTGGATTACTGCGCCGGAACCGTGACGGCGTGCAAGATCCGATTTGGCGAAGACCAAGAGCTTGATTTCGGCGGCTGTGCTGTCGCTTCACTGTTAAGGAGTTACCAATGATTAGCGCAAAAATTAAACTGGAAATCATGCGCCACGCGCAAGACGTTTACCCTGCTGAGTGTTGCGGGGTTGTCACTCAGAAATCACGAGTCCAGCGATATCACCGGATCGACAACGTACACAAGGAGCCGGAGAAGCATTTCCAGATGGACGAAATGCAGTACGCCGAAATCCTGGACGGCGACGCGGAGATAATCGCCATCGTTCACAGTCACACAGGTGACGGCGCAACCACGCTACCGAGCGCACACGACACGTGCATGTGTGACGAAATGGGCGTGACGTGGGTTATAGTTTCGCTGCCAGAGGGTGACATGAGATTTGTTGAACCTGCTTCGCGTCCTCTGATTGGTCGGCCTTGGGCTTTTGGATCGTATGACTGCTGGGGCTTGGTTATGGCGTGGCATAAAGAGCAAGGCGTGATCCTGAATGATTTTCGCAAGCCTTACGAATGGTGGAAACCTGAGTTCGGAGAAAACCTGTATCAGGACAACTACCTGTCAGAGGGATTTATCCCAACAAACAAAGCGCCTGAGCCTGGCGACATGGTTATCATGCAACTACAAGCACCCGTCTGGAATCACGCAGGGATTTACGTCGGGAGTAACCAGATCTTACACCACGCTTTCGGCAAGCTGTCGCGAGAGGATTTATATTCTGGCTGGTATCAAGAACACACCGTTATGGTGTGCAGACACAAGGAGCTAATGAAATGATGCAGACACTAAAGAGAATCAAGCTTTCCGGCTCGCTAGGCCGTCGATTTGGCGTTTTTCACGAGCTAGCCGTGGATTCATACCCCGAAGCAATTCGAGCGCTCTCAGCGTGCGTAGAGGGCTTTAAAGACTATATGCAAAGTGAAGTTGGTTCACGTATGCACTACGCGATCTTTGTTGACGGTGTGAACGTTGGACAGCATGACGAAAAGGCGTGGCAATGCGCGAAAGAGATTCGCATTATTCCGATCCCGACAGGCTCGAAATCTGGCGGTCTGTTCCAGGCTGTTTTAGGCGCGGCTGTCATGGCTACAGCGTTCTTTACTAGCGGCGCATCACTGGCGGCAATGGGCGCTCTTGCATCCTCCGCTTTCATGATGGGCGGCGCAATGGTCTTGGGTGGCGTTATGCAGATGATTTCACCGCAGCGAGGAGGAGCGCAGTTTGAGGCGCAGGGCGCGGAAAATAAACCGTCCTATGCATTCGGCGGCGCAGTTAACACCACGGCGGCAGGTTATCCGATCCCGCTCCCATATGGTTATCGAACGGTTGGCGGCGCGATCTGGTCTGCTGGCAGCTACGCAGAGGACAAAGTTTAAATTACACACAAGCCCCGCATTGCGGGGTTTTTTATTGGTTGCTATAATCGCAACATCAAAACAGCACAAAAGGTTAAAACTCATGACAAAACTTATGGTAACGGGCAGTAAGGGCGGCTCCTCCAAGCCTTACAAGCCGAAAGAGATGGAGGACAACCTGATTTCAATCAACAAGATAAAAATCTTGTTGGCTGTTTCAGATGGTGAATGCGAACCGGAGTTCTCTCTGAAAAACCTGTACCTCGACAATGTTCCAGTTGAAAACGCGGACGGGACGAAGAACTACGAGAACGTGATCGCAGAGTTCCGGCCTGGCACTCAGGATCAGGATTACATTAAGGGGTTCACCGATACTTCAAGCGAAGTGACGGTTCAGCGTGACATCACCGACAGCACGCCGTTCAATATCTCAGTAACCAACCGAAACCTATCCGCGATCCGAATCAAAATGATGATGCCGCAAGGCGTTCACATGGAGGACGACGGCGACCGAGTGGGCGTTAAAGTTGAATACGCTGTAGACATGGCTGTTGATGGTGGTTCATTCGAGCGCGTGCTTACTGACATTATCGACGGTAAAACTGTTAGCGGGTACGACAGAAGCCGCCGAATCGACTTGCCGAACTTCAACCAGCAGGTGATTCTGCGCGTTAGTCGCTTAACTCCAGACAGCACGAGCAGCAACACGGTGAACACGATCCGGCTGCAAAGCTATGCGGAAGTTGTCGACGCTAAGTTCCGTTATCCGCTGACTGGTCTTGTTTACGTAGAGTTTGACAGCGAGCTTTTTCCGAACCAAATCCCGAACATCAGCGTCAAGAAGAAGTGGAAACTGATTAATGTTCCGGTTAACTACGATCCAGAGGCGCGAGAGTATTCCGGTTCATGGAACGGCCTGTTCAAGAAAGCGTGGAGCAATAACCCCGCTTGGGTTCTGTACGACCTGATCACCAATCAGCGCTACGGACTCGACCAACGAGAACTAGGAATCGACCTCGACAAGTGGAGCATCTACGAGGCCGCGCAGTTCTGCGATCAGAAAGTTCCAGACGGCAAAGGCGGATTGGAGCCGCGCTATCTGTGCGATGTTGTTATCCAGAATCAGATTGAGGCGTACAGCCTGATCAGAGACATTTGCTCTATCTTCCGTGGGATGTCGTTTTGGAACGGTGAAAGCCTGTCGATTGTCGTCGATAAGCATCGCGAGCCGTCCTATATTTTCAGTAACGACAACGTGATTAACGGCGATTTTCAGTACACATTTGCTAGCGAGAAAAGCATGTACACGCAGTGCAACGTGACTTTCGACGACGAGCAAAACATGTACCAGCAGGACGTTGAGGGCGTTTTTGAGCCAGAGGCGGCGGCGCGATTTGGCTACAACCCAACGAGCATAACCGCGATTGGATGCACGCGACGCAGCGAGGCCAACAGGCGAGGGCGCTGGATTCTCAAGACGAACCTGAAAAGCACGACGGTAAACTTTGCCACTGGTCTGGAGGGTATGATTCCGACGATTGGCGACGTGATCGCGATTGCGGACAACTTCTGGTCAAGCAACTTAATGCTGAATTTGTCCGGTCGCATCCAGGAAGTTATCGGTCTGCAAGTGTTTGTTCCGTTTAAGGTTGACGCTAGACCAGGTGATTTCATCATGGTTAACAAGCCTGACGGAAAGCCAGTTAAGCGCACAATCTCGCGTGTAAGCGGCGACGGGAAAACGCTTGAACTGAATATCGGCTTTGGCTTTGACGTGCAGCCTGACACCGTGTTTGCCATTGACCGCACAGACATTGCCTTGCAGCAATACGTTGTGACCGGAATCACTCGCGGCGACGACGAGGAGCAGTTCACATACAGCATCACCGCTGTAGAGTACGATCCGAACAAGTACGACGAAATTGATTACGGCGTGAATATTGATGATCGACCAACGAGCATCGTTTCGCCGGAAATCATGCAAGCACCAAAAAACGTCAAGCTGTCGTCTTACTCTCGCGTTGTTCAGGGGATGAGCGTCGAAACCATGCATATCTCCTGGGATAAAGTTGAATACGCAAGCCTGTATGAAATCCAGTGGCGCAAAGACCTTGGAAACTGGATCAACATTCCGAGGACTGCGAACAAAGAAGCTGAGGTTGAAGGTATCTACGCTGGAAACTATAACGTGCGCGTGCGCTCCGTGGCGTCCTCTGGTTCAACTTCTCCTTGGTCGGAAGTGGTAACGGCTAGCTTAACCGGAAAGGTCGGGAAACCGAATCCTCCGACGAATATGACGGCATCTGAAAATGAAATTTTCGGCATCCGTGTTAAGTGGGGATTCGCAGATGGTTCAGGTGATACAGCTTACGTGGAATTACACCAGGCTCCAGATGTTGACGGTGCGCCTAGTGTGGACAACGCAAGCCTGTTAACGCTGGTTCCGTACCCGCAGCGCGAATACTGGCACGCTACGCTGAATCCTGGCTATATCAACTGGTATCGTGCGCGAACCGTTGACCGGATCGGGAACGTGTCTGATTGGTCTGATTTCGTTCGAGGCAAATCGTCAACCGATGTTGATGATATTTTGGGCGGAATCCTTGAGGACATTCTCGGAACGGAAGGTTTCAAAGACCTTGCAGAAAACGCCGCTGAGACTGCGCAGAAGGTTCAGGAAATCGCGGGGCAAATCAAATCACAGGCTCAGGCTGACATTGATAACGCGCTGGCGATTGACGCAAACATGAAGTGGACGCGAGTACAGAACGGCAAGCGCAAAGCGGAGCACGGCGTTGCATTGGATCTGATTGCCACCGAGAAGGAAGCGCGAATTGAAGCCGTTGAAACGCTGAGAACTGAGTTCGACAAGGGTATTGGCTCAGAGATTACCGAAGTCAAGAAGTTAATCTCAAACGAAAGTGAATCACGAGCGCAGCAGGTAAATCAGGTTAAGGCTGAGTTCACTACCGAGATCGGGAAGGTCAACAACTCAATCAACGGTGTGAAAGGTGACTTGACCAAGACCAATGCGAACGTGACGAGCGCACAGAACGCAATCGCGAAAGAGGGCGAAGCGCGAGCGAACGACATCAAGAATCTTGACGCTAAATTTGCCGGGCAAGTCAACGGTGTTAAGGGTGAGCTTTCATCCAACATTAGCAAAGTTAACCAGGCAATAGCGAACGAGAAAGAAGCACGCACACAGGCGGTTAGCTCTCTTGATTCGAAGTTCACAGGCCAAATCAACAGCCAAATCAACGGTGTTAAGCAGGAATTATCCTCAAACATCACGCGAGTGGATCAGGCTATCGCGAACGAATCCAAAGCGCGAGCGAGTGCTGACCAGGCGTTGACTTCTCGACTTGGTAACGCTGAATCGGCAATCACGCAGAAGCTTGATACGTGGGTTACAACCGCTGGCTCTATCGGATCGCAGTACGCTCTGAAACTTGGTATCAAGCGTGCAAACGTCGAATACACCGCAGGGATTTCGCTGTCACTGGTTCAGCAGGGCAACGAGATTAAATCTCAGTTCCTTGTTGATGCGGCGCGATTTGGTGTGATGAGCAAACAGGGCGGCTCCTACATTCTGCCATTCGTGGTGGAGGGTAACACGGTCATTATGAATAGCGCGTTGATTAAGAAAGGTATGATCACAAACGCCATGATTGGTAATGAGATCAAATCTGATAACTACGTCGCTGGTTCTGCTGGCTGGCGAATCCTCAAGAGCGGCGCGGCTGAGTTCAGTAATGCAACGTTCCGAGGAACGGTTTACGCTTCCGCAGGTAGCTTTACTGGCGCGGTTAACGCAACGTCTGGTAAGTTCAAGGGAACGGTTGAGGCTGAGAGCTTTGTTGGTGACGTGGTCAACGCTGGAGTCGGCCCCGATAAGGTGCGCGAGGTTGCAGGAACGGTTAAAGCAAACGTCACGTACAAGGATAGCGCAGCAACAAACAAGCCGAAAACGGTTATCGTTCAGGCTATGATTACGGCGCGAGCGCCTAGAACTGGACAGGTAGGTATTCTGGGTATTTACGTTACGTGCAACGGCGTTAGAAAGGAAGTTCCTTATGTCGCTTGCCCGTCAGTAAGCCCTACTGTTATTCCGGTTCACTTTGCATTTACTGGTGTTACCGCTCAGACCGTCAACGTGGAAATCGGCACAAACAACCGAAGTGGACAGACTGAGGCATCTGCGCATTCAATCTATGCCCCTACGGTTATGATTGCTCGCGGTAGCGGTTCGTTTAGCTACTCATAACAAAAAGGCTCCCAATTGGGAGCCTTTTCTATTAGCGGAATGGAGCTTTAAATTTTTGTTCTGGCAACGGCTTGCCGTCATATTTGGTGAAGTGCTCGCACGGTTTTACGTGTGCGCCGTCAGTGTATGGAATGGTTGCCGATGTGTTCGCGTTAAAGCAAGCGTCAATCTGGCGTGGCTGTGCGGTTGCGCCGTCACCGTAGCCAGGATCTGATTTGCGACCTTCGCCGTCAGCAGCCAGAACTGAGGAAGTAAACAGAGCCAGGGCGATTGCGAACAGTTTCATTTTCATGCGTTTATCTCCTTGTTGCGTTTAGTTGTGCTCACTATACACCCGCACGCACGGGAGCGCAAGGGGGTAAATTGCACGTTGTTATTTTTTGTTTTCGCATGTTCTCGAAATTGCGGAGTCTTAAATTTGGTTCATTTTTTGAGCGCATAGTGGCTAATAAGTAAACTACAAAATAGATAAATAT
>ERZ1026872.138-NODE-138-length-27012-cov-6.732463_pt1 | contig 27012 bp, 19 predicted proteins | sample MGYA00380166_ERZ1026872 | MGnify/ENA primary metagenome ERZ1026872 (study PRJEB33269, sample SAMEA4719802) | human gut metagenome | biome: human-associated habitat; feature: organic feature; material: feces | place: Cameroon | collected 2013-10 ... | reverse complement strand
GAATTATGATATAAGAATTAGCTTTAAATGTCGCTTCTCAGAAAATAATCATCCAATTTCTCTTTTCCGATAAGCGGAACTCTTGGGTGACCGGGCTTCTGCCCCTTTTTCTTTCCTACAAATTTCATGCATCTTAGAAAACGCATAAATCCAAACTGCCCTTCACTGACCCAGAAGGCCGGTAATCTTTTTCCCTTCATATACACATATATTACCGGATAAACCCCCATCCTATACGACTTCATCTTTACCTTGCAGTATTTAATATCGCTAATATTCCAATACTTCCGTCTGTTCAATATCTGTCTGCTGATTACGTCTCCCCCTAACGTAATCTCATATAAATACGGTATCAAACTCAACAGAAAAAACAGTAATTCCACCATAATTGTAAGGAAATAGATTTTCGTTGTTAGCGGATGATTGAAATACTTACTCATAATTATAAAAACTATCGCTGCTATAGCTGCCAGTATTCCTACAGCCGCCGTACCTGAGTCCTCACGCATTACACAATAGATTGTTCCTTTTTTTCTCTGCGTGTGAGGTGCATTCTCTCTCCATCCATACCTTTCTTTTCTACACACTATTTTCCAATTCACAATTGATAGAGGTAGGAATGCAAATACTATTATGAACATGGTTATGCACCTCGCTTTCTATCCATACGATTCATGATTGCCTGTGCTGCATTTAATAGAATAGAAGGAATAACAGCATATGCGATAATCAGGCGACAAGAAGTCTCTCTAAAAATTTCTATTATTTCGGCATCTTTCAAATTGCAAAAATACATGCCCCAAATATACTGCTTTATACCAACCAACAACAGGCTGCACATCAGTTGTATTCCCAAAATATTGATTATTCTCGATTTATTAATTGCACGTTTAAACTTTTTATACTCCGGTTGATTTACCGGATAGTATCGGTCATACCACAAATATAAGAGACTATATAGACAAAATGGATGCTTACTCTCATATTTCTTCAGCCCCTTCCATTTCCCATATTTCCTTAAAAGAAATCGAGCTTCATTTGCTCCACAAACCGATGAACCGAGCACAGAAATTGCGAAACCAATGAACATGTAGTAAACTTCCCAGCTCAGTATTTCTTTCCACAATTCGTAGTTCATTATCGGTTACCGAGAAACAGGACTATCATCCTCGTCCCATTGTTCCAGGATTGGGATGTTTTCTTCGGATATTCGCTGACAAAACAAATCATATCCTTTCACACCACAATACACTTTAAACGCTTTTCGATTTCCTTCTTTGAGATATGCAGCTATTGCCTTTTGGGGTACTTTGTCTTCAACCGTCAGTATACCCTCGAAATGATCAATATCTTGGAAACGCCACTCCTTTTGAATAACAAAGAGTTTTGTCTTACGAATCACATCACCATCCACCTCAAGCTGCTCCATCCCCGGAATTCGCGACGCGCTCATATATATCGCCCCTACCTGCATCAGAATAAACATAATACAATATTTTATTGGGGGATCACTGTTCAATAAGAATGGCAATATTGTACCCACTATAGCACATCCAACCCCTCCGAAACATGCTGCCTTCGATACTCGCATAACAAAATGATTCGCATCATATATATCTTTCGCTTGAAGTCCTTTCATGCAACATATTATAGATAGCACCAGATTAATTAAAGAAATGCATTTTAGTATCATAGTATTCTCCATTCTTCTCCATATTTAAAATATCCAATGTAACTTGCGTCGGAATCCATTTACACGCATAGATTTTTGTTTCTTTATATATTTTCTATGGAACCGATCAATTGTTGTAGATATTTTTTTGCTTGCATATGCCTTTAAAACACGGCAGGTTCGAACCATTCTTTTTACTCTCCGTTTCACTGCATGATAGGCTTTTCTTGCCTTAGTAAATGTCGCTTTTGCGAGTCTTTTTATAGCTTTCTTCGCAGATTTTACCTTAGATTTAACACTTTTCTTTATTGCTCTGATTCTTTTTCCAATTTGTTTTTGAGAAGTCTTCTTCTTTACAACAACACCTCCATGATTCTTTCTTTTAGAACCAACTAGTTTACTCCATTTTCCTTTTGTCATTTTCGAAGTTAACTTGACTGCAGCCCCTGCCGATTTCATAACAGCAGCACCACCTACGGAATCTATCGCTGCATATTCCGCAGATTCCACCACATCATGGTTTGACATTTTTCCTGATTCTGTCATGGTTACAACCATATTTTCCACAGTTCCAACAAAGGCATCCATAGTTATTGATTTAAGCAAAACAATATTTGAAATCGAAGCATAAGCTCCAGTGATAGCTCCACCAGCTGCTCGTGCAGCAAGAGACTTCCAATTAATATTCTTTGCGCCTTTACTATACCATTGATCGGCTATTTCAAAAATCGCCCCCATCGATCCACCGATTATTGCACCTGCAACCACGGTTGGCATTTCGCCTTCCTCATCGGTGTATTTCAATGGATTGTTGACACAGTATGCATAAATATTCAGGCTCAGCGGATTATCCACACTTCCTCGAACACTATCCCGGCTCGTAAACCTTCCACTTTCAGAATCATAGAACCTTGTGGACAGATAGTACATTCCGGTACTGGAGTCATACACAGCCCCTGTATACAGAATCTCATTATAGAATGTTCCCTCCACAGAAGGCTCACCGAATACACTGTAGTAACAGGATTGCACTACATCCCCATTATCATCCGTAATGGACATGATGCTTCCACGGATATCTGCGTTATAGACATACGATTTCGTTCCTGTCCGTATCGTCAATATAATGTCACCGTTAATGCCAAAAACATTGGCGGTATGCTTGGAGACAATCTCCTGATTCGACGAATCCATCGTATAGGAACCAATCAGATTTCCGTTGGCGTAGAGGAAATGGGTTGTTTCGCCATTCACACTCCTGGTCACTCTCGTTCCATCTCCATTATATTGATTTTCTGTAACAGTTTCCACTGTCTCGCCATTTTTTCTTGCCCTGGAAACGGACTTTAACATGTTTCCTTCCAAATCATACGCATAAGTAGTTTCTGTACCGGCTTCAGCATTAATTTCAGATACTTGATTGCCGTCTTCATCATACGTATATTTTTTCTGTTTTTCGGATTCTCCTTCTTTCTCTACCCATAGCAATTCATTCAAATCATCGTACCCATAGACATATTTTGTTCCATCATTGGTCTCTGATTTCCGGTTCCCCAGGGCATCATATGTATAGGATGTTTCATGGGTCAACGTTCCGACACCATCGGAATTTTCCCCTTCAATGCGATACTCCTTCAGATTTCGAAGTTCATCCAAGTCGTTATAGGAATACTTTCTGAGAATATGATACCTTCCCTTATCCGTAAGTTCCTCTTCCGCTATGGTTTTCTTTTCGATTCCCCTCAAGATTTCCTCAGATGTAATATTTCCACACACATCATAGGTGTACTTATACTTTTCTTGAAGACCGGTTTTGCTATCCCTTATTTCAATATCCGTTGATTGTCCACGGCGATTGTAACCGAAATTTTTTGTTACAGAATGATTTGCCGATGTGTAATCTTTGACGGATTGCACTCTGTTATCCGCTCGATAGCTGTACTCTCGGGCGGTTCGTTTTTCGCCGTCCGCTGTGTAGGATACTTTTAAAAGCCTGTCATATACTCCATACTCGTATTCCACGTTTTCTATTCCGGTGCTTTCGGGATAGCGAATATTCACCAGATTTCCTTCTATATCGTAGGAATACTGAATCCAGGCAGCATCTGTTTCATTCGCTTTTTCTTCCCCTTCATAAGACTGAACCAGTCTCTTCATTCCATCATATCGATACTGGGCTACTCGCTGAAGTTCTCCATTTGTATAATCTTTTCGCTCCGTCTGCATTCCCAAATAATCATAAGTATACTCACTGTAATCTCGTGCTTTTCCATCTTGTTTCCGAGTAATCTTTCGAGTTACATTCCCCATGCTATCATATTCATAGGAAATGATGCCTTTTGCTTTCTCCTCAGTTAACATATTCCCATTGGCATCATAAGTATACCGGATTTCAATCTTCTTTCCGGTGTTTTTTCCTTTGTCTGTAATGCGAACGGTATTTCCGGAAGCATCCTTCTCCTCCTCGGACACCTGATTCAGTGCATTCGTAATCTTCGTAATTGTATTTCCATTTTCACCCGGAATATCATATGAAGCACGAGTAATGGATATGTCTGAAGCCTCCGTTGTATCCGAGGTATTTATCGTCTTTGTTGTTCTTGCATTTACATCATATCGATACTCTGTTTTATGCCCCGACGGATCTATCTCTTTGCGAATGTTTCCAAGGGAGTCATACTCATATTTCAATACCGAAGTATCCTCTCGAACAAAATATGCTTTTTTCTCTTCATCATATCCCGGTGCGATAATATTCGCCGTATTTTCTCCGTACTTGTCGTAATTCGCAAGCACCGTAATACCGGTTCCAATTCCTGCATTTTGTTCTTCATCCTTCCCCAGAGAATACACCTCCGTGATATTTCCGTCTCGGTTATACCGGAAAGATGTTATAATTCCCTTATTGAATGTTTTTACAATGTTTCCTGCCTTATCCTGACAGCTGATAGAAGTGACTACGCCCTCTTCATTCACTTCGGTTGTGACAAGTGCGTTCTTGATTGGCTCATTTCCACTTTCAAATAGCGGTCGATATCTTCTACCGTATACACATACTTCCAAGACATGTGCTCTGTATCTTTTCGAACTTCTTTTTTAGTCACCCTGTCCATGCAGTCATACTGATAAGTCGTCACACGACCTTCTCGATCTGTCTCTTTTGTAAGATTTCCATTGGCATCGTATTCTTGGCTTTCGGACACTGAGTTTTTTTCTTTGCACCAGTTTTCAAAAGCCTGAAGCCGTTCAGACGCAGATTTCTTTTCAGAAATGTCCACATCACACTTCTCGAGATAATACAATGTCATAGTTTCACGATTCAACACGTCATAACGATGTTCCGTTACATAATTCTCTCCGTTTCTTTCAAATCGCACCTTTCCATATTCATCATTAATTGTGTCATAGGAAGAAGAGGTATCCCCTTCTGAGCTTTCCTTTTCTTGGAGCTCTTCACCAACAGCGTCATAAGTATACGTTGTTTTCTCTCCCTTTGTTCCGTCTTTCAGATACTCTTGTTCTTCTTGGAGTTGACCGTCTGAGTCATATTGGAACGAAATGCTTTCCCCTGTACTTTCATCCTCTGCCCGCAGAATATTACCGTTGTCATCATACGTAAAGCGTTCTTCACTATTCGTTCCATCTTTAGCAATGGTCTGTATTCGGGTTGGATTCCCTGAATTTGCAGCAGATTTGTCACCGTACTCATATTTCGTAACGTTTCCTTCTTCATCTGTTTCCTGAGTTACGTTTCCCTTTGTGGAGCTGACTTTGGAAGCAATGGTATTGCCATCCGGAATCCGATCATATTGAATCTCACTGGTGGTTTCAGCAGTTCCGTTTTGAATAACCCCCGATTCATCAATCCGGTAGGTACAAGAAGTTCCTGTTGTTTCAATTTCAAGGCCCAAAGAGTACTTGGATTCTACTTCACCGCCTTCAATATCTCGGCTCCAAATAACATTTCCATCTGCATTAAAACGATATTCGGAAGATCCAATTTCTTTCGGCACGTTAAGCAAACCGGCACGATAGCTGGTTTGTTCCATAGAATCGTATAGAAGCACATCATTTTCTTCCTCTGATTTCATATATGCAAATTTTTCTCGATCTCCATTTGGATAAGTTACCATTCGGCATCGGCCCGGATTTACCGAATCCATATCGTATTCTATGCTTGATTTGTTTCCATTTGCATCTTGGATTCCCGTTAACAGTGTGTCGCCGAAAGTATATTGATACTTTGTTTCTATTTTCTCTGAATCTTTCGAATCTTTGTTGTACAATATGCTATTTACCAAGACTTTGTCTTCGTTATACTCATACTTCACAGTTTGACCGTCCGGAAGTTCTACACTCTGAATCAGTTCGTTTTCTAATTCTGCTTGACTATTCTTATAGTGAAATATAATTCGGCTCTTTCCGGTTGCCTCCGTTTCCTTCCCGCTGCTTCCTGTGTTCGGATTCTCCACCGACTTCAATTTTCCAACCGAATCGTACTCATAGAACACTTTGTTTCCATTGGAATCCCGAAATTCTTTCAGCTGACTGCTTCCATTGAATACATACGTATCCCCTTCTAAAGTCTCTATCTCGTAGGTTGTTTCTCCATTTTTCTCTATTTTCTTCAAATGGATGTACACACCAATCGGGCTCTGATAATGCGTAATTCCATTCTCCGAATCTGTGGCATTTTCAATAGACCGGAATGTATAGATGGTCCCGGAACCATCTTTGAATAACATGCCCGTTTCATCCCCATACCGATCATAGGTCGATAACAGGATTGGCGAAAAGCTGAAATCCCAACCATATCCCAATGCTGTCATTCCGGTAGCCATGCTGTTATAGGTTCTTTCCATGGATAAATCCAGGACTTTGCCTTTTACATTGGCATCCGTCTCCTGATACACAAGGTTTCCGGTACTTTGTTCAACATATCCGTCTCCCATACCGATATCTACACTGGAGTAACCCAAATAATCTTTTTTCCCCAGTCTTTTTGCATATTCGTTCATCGCAGGAAGTTTTACCCAGTCTTCATCAAACCCGCTCTTTCGAACATGTTTTCCTTGATTATGCACTGCACGTACACGGTAATACAAGTCTGCATCTCGGATTTTCCGCATTCTTGCCCGGGTGCCCTCATGATCATTCATGTTGTTTCCCGCATCTACTACGGCATAATTGTCACACCAGTAGTGTTCTTTTACCTGACTTTGAACACATTCTGTCTCGTTCTCATCAAAATCCGGTGATGTACTTCTCTCAATTTCATAGCTGACATTCTCCGCATCTTTATCCGTTTCCCAAGTTATTTTCACCTTTGAATTAAGAGATGGAATTGCCGTAACATTCTTCGGTGTATAGTCTCCCATCATGTCGACGATACATTCGTCTCCTTGAGAAAATCTACCAATTAGCTGCCAGCTTCCACTCTCTTCAAGTGACTTCCGGTTACCCTCAGAATCCCGGGCAAACAGTTCAATTTTTCCAATACTCGCCTCCTCACTGTTTCTTAGGGTATCCAATAGAATTTCTCTGCCCGGTATAATCTCCTGTTCTTTCGCTCCATTGTAAGACAAATAGTAATGGTTTTCCGAATCCTTTTCCACATCCAGGCTCAGTGCCAAAAGTTCCGGCGTATCTGTAATCGACGAAGTAATTTCTTTCTCTGCAGAGGAAAGGAGTTCGTATTTTAGGGTAGTTACACCGTATAGAACACCATCTGTCCTGTTATCATATACGACTAATGAATGCTTGGATCCTTCCGGATAGATTTCTGGATTGCTGCAATCGATTCCATTTGATCCATCCACTTGCTTTCCATCGACATACCAAATTGGATTTTCCGGCACATAGGTTTCTCCTTCCTTTTTCAACAGAAATCTCGTTTTTTCTGCTGAAATGGTCAGCTCATTCTTTCCGGATTTATCAATTTCAAAATCCGCAGGAACTTCCTGCGCATCCTTCTTTTCGACCGTTATATACCTCGTTTCTTTATTCCCGGCACAGTCTTCTCCTTGAATGCGAAGGGTATACGTCTGATTCGGTGGATATGCAGTTTCGTCACTTAAATCGAGTATTCCAAGATATGGACCTACATTTGTAGCACCATCATTCAGCGTCTCCGTTTTCTGAACTTGAAAAGCCGCTTTGTTCGTCGTTTCCCCGTTTGCTACTGCCAGCGTATATTTCTTCAACTTCTTATCTTTTATGATACCGCGAACAAACAGCATTCCGAATACAACAGATTTCTCTGTAGGCGAAACCAGTTCGATTTCCGGATCCGTATTATCTATAGTATACGTCAAGGTCCGTTCTTTTCCCGGATTTCCTTTTGCATCCAGACTTCTAACACAAATTGTATATTCTCCATCAGGGAGATCTGTGGTTTGAATCGAAGTAGTCCCTTCTTTCTGTGCTGTTTCTTCTTCCGCAAATATCTCATAATCGGAATCTGATACGGTTTCACCCTTACTAATAAGGGCATACTGTAAGGCTGAAATTTTCTTAACCGTTGCATCGCCCGATGGATAATTCCATTCTAGATTTAGGTTGCTTTCAGAAGTTCCGATTTCTTTATCCACCGATATTTTCGGTGCTTTTACCGGATTCGAAATGTGAATCACTCGCTGTGCAGTCTCACTTTTGTTTCCCGCCTTGTCGGTAGCAGTAACCTGAATCGTATATTCTCCATCTTCATATTCCGTACTGTTGAAATTAATAATCTCTTTGGATTCAGACAGAACGCGGTCCACGTCCTTTCCAATTAGTCGAACTTCTAAGTTGGAAAGGTCCCCTTGATTCTCCGGCTGATCAGCAATCGTCAAGGCAACCTGGACCATACCTGATACTTCTTCGTCATCTGTTGGAGACACTACCGTGACCTCCGGTTTTCGATTATCCATATTGAGGGATACTGTCTGCTCCCGATAACCGGAATCTTCATCATCTGCATAGAATCTCCAGTGAACCTCATACTCCCCGTCTTCCAGCGATTCGATGTCAAAATCTTTTTCGATACTATAGTGCTTCACTACCTTCAGATGCTCTTCATCAGAAAGAATATTTTTCTCCTCGTATCCTGCTACTACCGTTCCATCTTTCTTTGTAATTTCCGCTGTTATTTTTCTAAGGTTTCCATCGTATGTCACCTTCCATGATGTATCCGTATGATGGTTTCCTTTCGAAATCCAAGGATTCTTCTTCAGTGAACTATTAAAGTCCTCTTTTCCGACAAATTCTGGAAGATTCAAAGGCTTCACGGTAAACGTTTCCGACTTTCCTTCCACACTCCGATTTCCGGTTAAATCTTCATTTGTTGCCTTTGCGTACACATCTATCCCGGACTCCACATTTTTAAAAGTCGCTGTACTATCTGAAGGTGATAAGGATATAGTTTCTCCAATTTTTTCATTGTTGTCCGCATTGTACAAAGTTACTTCAGTTTTCGCAATCCCAGAAGGATAATAGGTCGGATAATCTTTTCCCTTCTGCACAGCAACTTCCACTTTCGCGTTTTCTGATGTTGCTTCCATTCGGGAAGATTGAAGTTTCCCCAGTATCGGTGTATCGGGAGACGTACTGTCCACATAAAACAATGCCAGCGTTCCGTCTCCGGTATTCCCCACTTTGTCTTTTCCACGAATAACAACCGCATACTTTCCTTCGGCTAATCCGGAAGTATCCAGCGAATAAGAACCACTTTTTCCGGAACCACTGATATCTTTGTATGCAAACACCTTGCCATTCGCATTGGCTAAAGCATAGGTATTATTCTGCTGACTGTACTTTACTAATTTGACCTGCGCAGTGGCAAATACGTTGCTTTCCAGGCCGCTCCACTTCACTGTAATGTTCTTGGTGCCCTTTGGTATTGCATTTCGATCCACCGATACGGTTGGCTTGCTTGGAACTGCTGGTGAAGGTACGGTATAATTTACGGTCAATTTCGGCCGTTTGCTGGCAGTTCCATACCGCCCTCCATAGAATTCACAGAATGTTGCGGAAGAACTGCTCTCCGATGTGGCTCTAAGAAGCATTCCATAATTCTTGTAACTTCCCTTCGCCCATCCCTGCACCAGAGAAGTGACGTTCAATGTATGACTTGCGGTTCCTCCGGTTAATTTCGCCGTTGCCACCGCTGTTCCGTTATATGAAGGTTGACTGCTGTATTTTATTTTTCCCAAGTCCCAACTTCCGGTAACTCGGTAAACTCCTACCGTAGGATATGGTTTGGTGTTATTCCGCTCATTTAGTTTTAATGTTGCACTAGAAATATATGCTTTGGAAATCTTAGACTGTAGATTCGGAAATTTTACATAAGTTCTGCAAACACCATCTTTGGGTCCATATCCAATGCACATCTTAATAATTCCACTGCTGTAATAATTTGAATTTGCATGTTTGCTGAGTACATATACATCTTTAATTGTTGCAGAATCGTTCAGTGTTATTGTAGGATCTATAGTAACGGGATATACCCTGTTATCATCTTTCAAATAGTCTTCTGATACAGTTAACGTCACTTCATAAATTCCTTTATTGGAATCTATGACCGTATAGTCATACTCGGCATCCTCACTAAATCCTTGGTTCTCACTATCCGAAGCATCTGTCATAAACGGTTCCGACAGCACCCCTTTTACTTTCTTCGTTTCATTATCTCGAATCAGAATTGCACGATGTTCTTTTTCAAGGTACCTTCCTCTGCACTGTAAGATGAACCGGAATTGATTCACTTCCGGTTTCTTCTTTAAAACGATATTTTCTTTCAGCCCGAAATCTGTTGGAAAATATTCATACTGGACTGCAGCATCTCCTCCCACATACCTAATGCCAGTGGTTTCTTCCTGCGTTTTATAATACAGATTCTCTGTTTTCTCTTGGATTGTTTTATCCATTTCCAAGATTGTGTTCTCTTCCTTTCCAACTGGGTAAAAAGAAACTTTATTTCTCTTTTCCTCTAGTTGTACCGGATTTTCTTTCGTAATAGTCTCTGGGAGAGTGATATCGGCAAAACCATTCTGGTTCCTATATACTGTTTTTCCCTCTTCATCCGTTTTCTTAATGGAGTTGTCAATATCCTCGAGTTCACCATTTTCATCTTGCGTACGCACATCTGCTTGATAGATATCCATACTTCGGGTTCCATCGGGATTCTTGAAAATCGTGTAATCGGTTCCTTTTTCCAAAACTTCGGATTTTGACAAATCGTTTGGAAGAGTTTCGGAAGACTCTTTCGTATCAGTTGCATTCGTATCGCCATAGGCGAACCACTCTGCTGAACTGAACAAAATTTCAAAAGTAAGAATAAAAATTAAAAAAAATGAAATAGACTTTAATCTTCTTGAATAGGCATGTGGCATCGCGGAGTCTCCATTCGGGGCTTCAGGGGCTACGTCTTTCCCTCAAAGTTTACCATATGTACATATTTCTATACAAGGGTCCGAAATCGATTATCGTCTTTCTTCGTGAAAAAAACGGGAGCACCACATATTCGTGTGATGCTCCCTGTTATTGCATACTTCCTTAGCGCCGGTGCATTCTGAATTACTTGCCCAGAACCGCTATGGATTCCTTTCGGCTTTCTGCCTTGAATACGGCCGATCCGGCTACAAGGATGTCGGTGCCGACGGATTTCAGCTCTTCGCAGTTCTGAAGATTCACGCCGCCATCCACTTCGATGACGAAATCGTACCCGTTTGCCTTCCGGATTTCATCCAGGCGGCGAATTTTGTCCAGTGCTCTCGGAATGAATTTCTGTCCGCCAAAACCCGGGTTCACGGACATAATCAGAATCATGTCCACTTTGTCCAGCACATCCTCCACCATCACGATAGGGGTGGCCGGATTCAGGGCAACGCCGGCTTTCACTCCGGTGCTGTGAATATGCTGAATCGTCCGGTCCAGATGACGGCAAGCCTCCTGATGAACGGTAATGAATTCCGTGTTCGGTGTCACGAAGTCCTCGATGTACCGGTCCGGATCCTCGATCATCAGATGTACATCATATGGAATGGTTGCCACATTATTCAAACTTTTCATCACGCCGGCTCCGAAGCTGATGTTCGGAACAAAGGCGCCGTCCATAACGTCCACATGGATGTAATCTGCGCCGAATTCACATATTTCCTGTACATCCGCTCCCAGTTTGGAAAAATCTGCCGATAGAATTGATGGTGCTACTTTTGCCATTTCTGAACCTCTTCATACATTTTCAAATAACTGTCATATCTCGTCCGGCAGATTTCGCCCTCTGCCAGGGCTTCCTTCACGCCGCATTCCGGCTCGTTAATGTGCACGCAATCGCCGTAGCGGCAATGAGCTCCGGGTTCCCGGAATTCCGGAAAGAAGTTTCGAAGCTCCCGAGGATCCATCTCCGGCAAATCCAGAGAGGTAAATCCCGGCGTGTCGTACACATAGGTGGCGTGATCCAGTGGAAAAATTTCCACGTGCCGCGTGGTGTGCTTTCCCCGGCCGGTCTTCTCGCTGAGGTTTCCGGTCTCCGCATCCGCATCCGCAATCAATGCATTCAGCAATGTGGATTTGCCCACGCCCGACGGACCCGCCAGAGCCACGCTCTGTCCCGCAACGGCCTTGCGAAGGTCGTCCACACCCTCTCCGGTGACGCTGCTGATGGGATAGACGGGATACACCTCCCGGTACATATTCTCCAGCTCTCGCATCCGCTCTTCCGATGCCAAATCCGCTTTTGTAAAAACAAGAATCGGCCGAATCCCGGTAATCTCACAGTACACCGTCAGCTTGTCCACCGCCAGGGGAATCATCTCCGGCGTTTCTGCCGAAGAGACGATGACCAGCGTGTCCAAATTGGATACCGGCGGACGCTTTAGAATATTCCGACGCGGGAGTACTTTGGTGATAATACATTCCCCATCTTCCGGACGAATTTCATATTCCACCTCGTCTCCCACATAGATGGTATCCTTCTTTCGGCGCTTCAGATTTCCCCGAGCATTTCCTTGAATGATTTCTTTTCCGTCGGAGACGTAATAGAAGCCCCCGATTCCTTTTACTACTTTTCCAATCATATGCTAATCGTCCACCGAATTGCTGCCGTTGTCGTCGCTGTCGGTATTCGACGGCTTCTTGTTCGGCTTCTTTTTGTCGTTGGTCTTCGGTGCGCCCTTGCTGACCTCGATATCAATCTTAGTACCCTTGTTCAGCTCGGTGTTTGCCGCATACTGCTGCCACATTACGTAGCCGCTGCCGTAGGCGTTGCTTTCCTCGTAGGTTACCTTGCCCACCTTGAAGCCCGCACTTCGGAGCGCCTGCTTTGCCTCGGTCAGGGTTCGTCCGGTAATGGACGGCACGGTGGACTTCTGAACGCCCTTTCCGTCGCTGACCACGATGTTCACCTGAGTGCCGTGGTCGGCTTCCTCGCCACCGTTCGGATCCTGGGAAATGATGGTGCCTGCCGCTTCCGTGGAAGTCTGCTGTTTAATCGTACCCAGCTCGTAATCCGAAGACTTCAGCATCTCTTCCGCTTCGCTTTCGTTGTGGCCCACCAGATTCGGCACCGTTCCGGCCTGCGGTCCCTTGCTCACATGAACGGTGATGGAAGACCCCTTCTTCGCTTTCGAACCGGACTCCGGATCCTGCTCCGCAATCTGGCCCTTGGAGTAGTCGTTGGAGTAGACCTCCTTACCCTCCTTCAGCTTAAAGCCGGCCGCTTCCACTTCCTTCTTGGCTTGTTTTACCGTCATTCCGTGGAGGTCCGGAACGTCCTTCTGACCGGAGAAAAGGCCGTTGAATCCGGCAACCGCAACGCCCAGGCCCACTGCCAGTACCGCGGCTATCGCAATCAGAATGCGGCGCTTCTTCTGCGCTTTGGTCAGCTTCTTCGGTTTTTTCTTCTTCTTTCGGGATTTCCGGTCATAGGACTCATCGTCGTCCTCATCCTCGTAATCCTCGTCCTCGTCGGTCTGACCCTTCCGGCTCTGTTCCACCTGTTCGGAGGCTTCGTTAAAAATAGAATTTCCTACCATACGGGTAACGAATTCAATATTGTTCAGCTCTTCGATCAGCTCGTCCGCACTGCTGTAGCGGTTCGTCTGGAACTTGCTGGTGGCCTTCAGCACGCACTGCTCCAGTGCCGGCGGAATACCATCCACCAGCTGGCTCGGCGGCGTAATCTCTTCGTTAATGTGCTTGAGGGCAATGGTTACCGGATTATCTCCGTCGAAGGGAACCTGTCCCGTGAGCATCTCGTACATAACGATTCCCAAGGAATAGATATCCGAACGCTCGTCCACGTAATTTCCCCGCGCCTGTTCCGGCGAGAAATAGTGAACCGAACCGATAATTTTGCTTCCGGTGGACATGGTGGCATCGTTCACCGCTTTGGCGATTCCGAAATCCGCCAGCTTCACGATTCCATCCGTCGTAACCATGATATTGTGCGGCTTTACATCGCGGTGAATGATTTTGTTCCGGTGCGCCACCCGAAGTGCCGCCGCCACCTGTTTGGTGATCTCGATGACACGGCGATAATCCATCGGTGCTTCTTTCGCGATAATCTCATTCAGGGTCTGGCCTTCTACCAGTTCCATCACGATGTAGTTGATGTTTCCTTCTCTGCCTACATCGTATACCCCGACGATATTCTGATGAGCCAGTCCCGCTGCTGCCTGAGACTCCCGCTTGAAGTTCTCTACAAACGTCGGGTCCTTCGTAAATTCCGGCCGCAGAATCTTGATGGCGATAAATCGGTTCAGCAGTTTGTCCTTTGCCTTATACACAACGGCCATGCCGCCGTCTCCGATTTTCTCCAGCAGTTCATAGCGACCCGCCAGCAATCTGTTACTCATAATTGTCCTCCACCATACTTACACAAATAACCGAGATATTGTCGTTTCCACCGTTTGCATTGGCCCGATCCACCAATTCCTTGGCACAGGCCTTCATATCATCGGTAGAAGTCATCAATTCCAGAATTTCCTCTTCCGATACTTCGTCGTACAGCCCGTCGCTGCAGAGCAGAATTCGATCCGTGGGTTCAATATAAATGTTGAAGCAGTCCGGATTGTTGTAGGAATTCGCTCCGATAGCTCGAGTGATTACGTTCTTCTTCCGATGGTGCTCCGCCTCGCTTCGGGTAATTGCACCCATCATAACCAGATCGTTCACATAGGTGTGATCCACCGTAATCTGATGAATTTCCTTTCCGTGAATGAAGTACACCCGGCTGTCTCCCACATTCGCGATGTAGAGAATCCGGTCTCGAACGTAGGCAAATACCAATGTGGTGGCCATTCCGGCACACTCCGGAACGGAATGGGCCATCTGCTTAATGGCTTCGTTCACGTAATCCACTGCATCCTCAAAGTACCGAAATATCCGGTCGGATCCTTCCAGCGCCTCAATGGGGTTGTTCTCAAAATATTCGCTCACGATATCCAGCGTCCTATTGCTGGCAATCTCTCCGGCCCGGTTTCCGCCCACGCCATCCGCCAGCATAAAAACATTATGCCGCGTCAGCACGCGAATCGCATCCTCGTTCTGGGTTCGCTTTTTTCCTTTGTCTGTATAATATCCTATTTCCATTATTTTCCCCGTCAATTTACTCCGGCTTCTCCAGTACGGTATAGAAAAAGCCAGTCTTATTATACGGTAAAATCAGCCTTTTTTCAATAACCCGACTGTCCGGCATGCTTTTTTGGAATGCCTCCACGACTTTTTCATTCTCTTCTTTATTAATTGTGCAGGTGGAATACATCACTCTTCCGCCCGGTTTTGCATATTTCCACGCGTTTTCCAGAATCCGACGCTGAATCTTCACCAGGCCGGCATACTCTCCGGTATGATCTCGAAGCTTGATTTCCGGCTTCACCGGGATGGTTCCCAGCCCGGAACACGGCACGTCCGCCACCACCGCATCGTAGCAGCCTTCCAGCTCCGGATAGAATACGGTCGCATCCTTCACTGCGGTCTCCACGGAATGAAGGCCCAGCCGCTCCGCATTTCTCCGAATCAGCTCCGTCCGATGGGGATGAATATCCCAGGCTTCCACTGTACCGCAGTCCCTCATCCGTTCCGCGATTCCCGTGGTCTTCCCGCCGGGTGCCGCGCACATGTCCAGCACCTTGGAACCGGCTTTCGGCGCCAATGCCTGAATCGCCATCTGAGAGGAAATGCCCTGCACCGAATAGTGCCCCTTTCGGAACAAATCGTTCTGAATCAAGGCGCCCCCCTCCGTCAGAATGCCGTTATCGCACTCTGCCGAAGGCGTTCCCTCAATCTCCAGTTCCCGGAGCTGCTGCAGAAGCGCTTCCCGGTCCTGCTTCAACGGATTGTTCCGAAGTGCCACGGGCACCGGCTGATTAAAGGCATCCAGAATCTGAATCCCCTCTTCCGATCCGTACTGATCCAGCATCAGCTTCACCAAATTCTCCTGGCAGGAATACCGAACGGCCAAAGCGTGTCGGTCGCTTCCGCCCGGCAAATTCATTTTTTTACCGCCCCGAAGATAGCTTCGGAGGACGCCGTTGATAAAACCACGATTGGGTCTGTCCACGGCGCCGACCAGCTCCACGATTTCGTTGACGCATACCGCATCCGGGATGCTGTCCACTTCGTTCAGGAGAAAAATTCCCATGCGAAGAAGAACCTTCGTCCGGCTTTTCATGCCCCGGAGTCCGTTCCGGCAAAGGCCGGCAATGACGTAATCCAGGGCCATGGAGCGACGAAGGATTTCTTTCACAACATAACGAACAAAGCCGGGAGAACAGTTTTTTCCGTCCTCCAGGGCTTCGTTCATCGCAATATTCGAATAGGCTTCCTGAGAATAAATCTTTCGAAGCGCATTGTAACTCACTCGAAAATCTTGGTTCATCTATCTGTCATTACTTCCGCGGATCAGCAGGATCCGGATAAGAGATGCAACGGCGGTTGCCAGCGCGGCCACGTACGTCATCGCCGCAGCGTGAAGCACCTTGCGGCTTCCGCTGTAATCGAAATCGCTCACCATGCCGATGGAGGTCATCTGCTTCAGCGCCCGATTGCTGGCATTCAGTTCTACCGGCAGTGTTACCAGGTGGAACAGGATTACGAATACAAAGCACAGCGCTCCCAGATTGAACAGCAGGGAGCCGTACCGGCTGGAGGTGGAGAAAATCAATCCCAGCATAATCAGCGGCCAGGAGAAGGTGGACGTCAAGTTCACCAGCGGAACGATTCCGTTCCGGATTCGTACCGGTGCGTAATTGGTGGCATGCTGAATCGCGTGGCCCACCTCGTGACAGGCAATGCACATGGCCGCAATGGAATCCGTGTGGTATACCGCCTGAGACAGGTTTACCGAGTTGCTTCTCGGGTCGAAATAGTTATTCAAATCGTCGCCGCCGTTCAGGATGTTGATCGGCACGCCGGACAGCCCATTGGCATCCAGCATCATCCGGGCCGCTTGGGCACCGGTTAGGCGCCGGCTGTTCTCCACTTGAGAATATCTGGAATACGCCCGCTTGATTCTGCCCTGGACAATCATGGTAAAAATCATCGCCGGAATCAGTACAATCATCGAGCTGTAATATCCCATTCCTCCGTAGTACATAGTCTATTCTCCTTTCGTCAGCCGATCTCCCACGGACACGCCCGCGCCCCGCAGAAAATCTCCTGCACTCATTCGTTTCTTCCCCTGCAGCTGGACTTCCAGAATCCGGAGTTTTCCCCGGCCGCAGTCCACCGTGAAGGAATTCTTGTCCACCGCGGGGATTACGCCTCCGTCGTGGGCACCCTCTTCTTCCAGCACTTCCGCCCGGAAGAATTTAATCTGCTTTCCATTAAGAAAACTGTACAGCGCCGGCCACGGGTCGTAGGCACGAATCTTTCGTTCCTCCGATACCGCATCCCCGCTGAAATCCGTCAGTCCGTCTTCCTTCCGAATCATGGATGCGTAGGTATGTTCTTCCTCGTTCTGCGGGGTATAGACGGCCGTTCCGTTCACAATCTCCGGAATGGTCTTCACCAGAAGCTCCGCCCCCAGTACCGACAGTTTATCCGCCAGTTCATGGATGGTCATGCCTTCGATGTTCATTTCCGCTTTGGAAATCATATCTCCCGTATCCAAGCCTTTGGCCATCTTCATGATGGTCACGCCGGTGGTCTTGTCCCCCTGAAGGATGGAGTACTGCATCGGCGCCGCACCCCGAAGTTTCGGGAGCAGGGATCCGTGCACGTTGATGCAGTCATATTTCGGTGCATTCAATACCCGTTCCGGAAGCAGCTGGCCGAAGGCCGCCACCACGATGAAATCCGGTTCCAGGGCTTCCAACTCCTGCATGAATTCTTCATCCTTGCGAATCTGCTGCGGCTGTGCCACCGGAAGTCCGTGCTGCAGCGCACATTCTTTTACCGGGGAGAAGGTGACCTTGCCCCGATTGCCCCGGCGGTCCGGCTGGGTGACCACCATCGGAATTTCGTAGCCGCATTCCATCAGCTTTTCCAGTGAAGGCACCGCAAACTCCGGCGTTCCCATAAAAACAATCTTCATCTACCGCTCCTCTTCTTCCTGTTCTTTCAGGATTTCCGCATATTCCTCGTTGGTCATCACGTTGTCCGAACGGTCGGTATAGAGAATTCCGTCCAGGTGATCGTATTCGTGACAGATGCAGGTCGCCGCAAAACCGTCAAAGACCAGATCCTGCATTTCGCCTTCCGCATCCAGTCCCTGAATGCGAACCTTCTCCGGACGAACCACGTGTCCGATGTATCCCGGCACGCTGAGGCAGCCCTCCATGGAGTCCTGCTCCCCTTCCTTTTCCAGAATTTCCGGATTGATGAACACGTAATTGTGTTCCGGATCCTCCAGTTCCGGACGGCACACGAACATCCGCTTCATGATTCCAATCTGAGGCGCCGCCAGACCTACGCCATCGGCTTCAACCATGGTGTCGATCATGTCACGGGTCAGGGTTTGAATGTGCTTCGTCACCTCTTTCACCGGTTTGCATTTCTTTGCGAGGATCTCGTCCCCTTTCTCTACGATTTTACGAATAGCCATTGTTCCTCCTACACGATGCCATACGGATTGACATCAATTTCAATATATATTGTCGACTTCTGCTGAATCATCCAATCCCGATACCGCATGTACATCTGAATGAATCCACTGCGAGACCCTTTCGGCGCTTTGATCAGAAAGGTCACCCGCTTCCGTTCCGTATTCCCCCGGAGCACTTCCTCCCGAGGCCGGTAAATCATGGATTTATCCGGCAGATTCTGCATATTTTCCAATTTCCCTTTAAAATCCTCCGCATACTCCATTGCGGTCCGATTCCCCGGTCGGTATTTTTCCCCTTCTGTAAAGGATACCGCAATTAAATCGGAGTATGGTGGATAATTCATGATATTTCGGTGGAGTAATTCCGACTCATAGAACCCGTCGTAATCCCCCTGAGCGGCAAAAGCGATGGCTTCCGCCTCCGGATTGTAGGTCTGAATCACCACCCGGCTGGATTCCGAACTCCGCCCCGCTCTTCCGGACACCTGGGTCACCAGCTGGTAGGTGCGCTCCGACGCCCGATAATCCGGGATGTTCAGGGAAATGTCCGCATTCACGATGCCCACCAGTCCCACATTCCGAAAATCCAGACCTTTTGCCAGAATCTGAGTGCCGATGAGAATGTTCGTCCGTTGGTGCACAAAATCCGACATGGTGCGGTCGATTTCCTTCTGGTTCTTCGCCGTATCCAGGTCGAACCGCGCCACCTTGTATTCCGGAAACATCTCCTGCACCACTTCCTCCACCTTCTCGGTGCCTACGCCCCCGTACCGAATATGAGGGCTTCCGCATTCCGGACATTTCTTCGGCAGCGGAAATTTCTTCCCGCAGTAGTGACATACCGCCGCATTCTCTCGCTTGTGGTAGGTCAAGGAAATCCCGCAATCGTCGCACTGATAGCGGTATCCGCACTCCACGCACTGAATCTGAGGCGCATATCCCCGCCGGTTCAGGAACAGGATTACCTGCTCCCCCTTCTCCAGGCAGTACCGCATCTCCTCCTGCAGCCGCAGGCTGATCATCTCATTCCGACCCCGGACCACCTGTCCTCGAATGTCCTCGATTTCCACATCCGGCAGACGGCTTTTTCCCACCCGGTTCTTCAGTTCTATCAGGTGATAAATTCCGACAGATGCACGGTAAAAAGAAACCACGCTGGGCGTCGCGCTTCCGAGCACCACCGTGGCTCCGAAAGTTCCCGCTCTCTTATACGCCACGTCCATGGTCTCGTATTTCGGGTTGTGGTCGGATTTGTAGGTGGATTCGTGTTCCTCATCGATAACCACCAATCCCAGATCCGTGACCGGCGCAAAAATCGCCGTCCGGGCACCCAGAATCACCTTGGCCGAACCCTCTCGAATCCGAAGCCAGTTCTCCAGCCGCTTCGAAGTGGTCAGCTTGCTGTGCAGGATGGCCACGTTCTCCGCACCGAAGCGGTTCTGAAACCGCTTCTCCATCTGCATGGCCAGAGCGATTTCCGGCACCAGCACGATGGCACTTCTTCCTTGGGCCAGCGCATGCTCCACCGCATGCATGTAAACTTCCGTCTTCCCGCTTCCGGTCACTCCCTTCAGCAGGAACACGTTTTCCTTTCGACGATCCAGGGACTCGTTAATCTGCTTCACCGCAGATTCCTGCTCCTCCGTCAGCTCCCAGGGCTCTTCCCGGAGTGCCGGCGCTTTCACCAGCTTCTCCTTTTCCCTTTTTCCGCCCACGGTGAACATCTTGACCCCGTCAATATACTTGATGCCGTACCGCCGCCGCATCCATATGGCGGTATCAATCATCTCTTCGGAAAGAGAGCGCCTCTTGTCCACAGATTCGATTTCCCGAATTTTGTTCTCCGGAAGATCGGTTTCCACGCCGGTTTCGAATACGTACGCATCCACCGGCTTCTTTCTGTTACTGAACAGGGCGCTGACTTTATCACCTACCGCCACCGAATCCGGTGCGCGGTAGGTGAAGTAGGTATCTGTTAATTCACTTTTATTATCGATTACAACATTGATGTATTGCATTTCTTACAGTAGGAAAATATTGTGCTTCGCGCACTCCTCAATCATATCTTCCGGCCATACCGATGCCTGTACCTCTCCGATGTGCGCTTTCTGCAAGAAGAACATGCACAGACGGCTCTGACCGATTCCGCCGCCGATGGACAGCGGATACTTTCCGGTGATAACACCCTGATGGAATGGCTGCTCCAGACGGTCTTCTTTTCCGTCAATCTTCAACTGGCGCTTCATGGATTCCGCATCCACACGGATTCCCATGGAAGAAATCTCGAACGCTCTGTCCAGGACATCGTTCCACACCAGGATATCCCCGTTCAGTTCCCAATCGTCGTAGTCCGGTGCTCTTCCGTCATGCTTCTCACCGGAAGCCAGGACGCCGCCGATTCTCTTGATGAATACGGCACCGTATTCCTTAGTAATCAGGTCCTCCCGTTCCTTCGGGTTCTTGCCCGGATAACGATCCTCCAGCTCTTGGGAATCGATGAATGTAATCTCGTTCGGAATCTCGATCTGAATATCCCGGTAGAGACGGTTTACATAATCGCCCAGGTTCTTCAATGCGTGGTAAATCGTCACCACGGTTTCTTCCAGATATTCTTCCGTCCGCTGCTCTTTGGTGATTACCTTCTCCCAGTCCCACTGGTCCACGTAAATGGAGTGAAGGTTATCCAATTCCTCATCTCTCCGAATGGCGTTCATGTCGGTATAGATGCCGTGACCCGGCTCTACTTCATACTTGTACAAAGCCATTCTCTTCCACTTTGCCAGGGACTGCACGATTTCCACCTGGCGCTCGTTCATGTCCTTAATGGTGAAGTCCACCCGGCGTTCCACACCGTTCAGCGTGTCGTTGAAGCCCGTTTCCGGGAATACAAACAGCGGCGCGCTCACACGGCGAAGCTGCAGTCCATAGGCCAGCTCCTGCTGGAAGTAGTCCTTAATCTTCTTGATGGCTCTCTGAGTCTCCTTCAAACCCAGAATCGGCTCATAGCCTTCCGGAATAATTACGTTACTCATAGTTGTTTTTCTCCTTGTCCCCGTCATAACCCTTTGGCATCAGCGTACCTTGCATAGTCGCATCCGCAGAATCGCTGCCGATACAGACCATACTTCTTTGAAAGTTCCACACTTCTGCCAAAACCGTTCTTCTTCTTAAAATCAATCGGCAGGTAACAGGTGCCCGACTCTGCGGCAAGTTCTTCTCCCGTCTTCGTGAGAAGGTCGTAATTCTTGTGCGGGCTCACCGACATGGTGGATGTCCAATAATCTGCGTTTCTTGCTTTTGCCACACGAGCCGCCTCTTCATATCGGAGCCGGAAGCACTCTTCGCAGCGCCGCCCGCCTTCCGGTTCATCTTTCAGCATCGCCGTTCGCTCCAGATATTTCTCCGGTTCGTACCGTCCCTCCAGATAATGCACCAAAGTCCGGTCCTTGTACTCTTCATTAAAGAGACGGAGGAATTTCTCCAGATTCTCTTTTCGAAGATAATACTCTTCCGAATCCGTGATATTTGGATTATAATAGAACACGGTCACATCGTAGTCGAATGCGGTTCGCTCGACACAGGCTGTAGCACAGGGGCCGCAGCATGTGAGGAGAAGAAGCGTTGGTTTCTCTTCTGGCATGAATCTGTTTCCCTTTCAAATAATAAAAGTAATTATATCACGTTGCCCTTTGTGTAGCAACGATTTTGGAGGAAACATGCAAGGCGGAGAACGATATTTTTCTATAAGCAATTATTTCAAACAAACCTTTGGCGAAAAAACCATCAAGCTCTCTCTGGATGCGGGATTCACCTGCCCCAACCGGGACGGAACCCTGGGCACCGGGGGCTGCGCCTTCTGCTCTTCTTCCGGTTCCGGCGAGTTCGCCTCGTCCATCTCCGAGCAGATTGAACTCCTCAGCGAGAAATGGCCCCATGCCCGACATATCGCCTACTTCCAGAACCACACCAACACCTACGCACCGGTGCCGGTTCTTCGAAAATACTATTACGATGCTCTTTCGGATTCCCGGATCGACGGCATCGCCATCGCCACCCGGCCGGACTGCCTGGGCGAGGACGTGCTGGATCTTCTGGAAGAAATCAACCGGGAGCACTTCCTCTGGGTGGAATTGGGCCTTCAGACCATTCACCCCAAAACCTCCGAAGCCATGGGCATCGGTTACTCCCTGGACACCTTCTACGAGGCGATTACCGAACTCCACCGGCGGGGCATCCGAACGGTGGTTCACGTCATCCTGGGGCTTCCGGGGGAAAGCCGGCAGGACATGTTCGATACCGTATCCTACGTGGCCCGGATCCACCCCTTCGGCATCAAGCTTCACATGCTGAACATCGTCCGAGGCTCCCGTCTGTACGACATGATGCCGGACTACGTTCCTTTCCGATCCATCGAAGAATACTGCGAGCTGGTGGTGGACCTCCTGGAAATCATTCCGGAAGACATCACGGTGCACCGACTCACCGCCGACACCCAGCGCGGCCTTCTGGTGGCGCCGGAATGGAGCTACCGAAAGCGCACCATTCTGAATCGAATTAACCTGCGTCTCAAAGAACGGGATACCCGCCAAGGGGCTAAATGCGGCGCGCACAATCAATAATTCACTCACAAAAATAGGTTCGGCTCCCCGGAAGCGTCCGGAGAATCGAACCTGTTTTTTTATTTCGGCAATTTCGTGGAAGACGGCATACTCTTGTACACCGGAATCTCGAATACCAGCTTCTCGCCGGTGAGGCCGTAGGCTTTGTAGGCCTTTGCCATGGACTTGGATTCCGTGTACGGTGCCGTGATGTTGGTCATGTACTGATGGGTGCCCGCCCGCAGCCATCCGTTTTTCACGTTGAACCGCTGGTAGTAGCTGGTGTTCTGCCCCCGGTTGATGTAATCCTTTGACAGCACCTGGGCGCCGCCGTACACCGCCTTCTTGCGGGAGGTCCAGCCCTTCCGATATGCGTACTTCAAGCCTTTCATCACCGGATTGGATCCCGAGGCAGCGCCGATGTTGTACGGATTGTACACCGTCTTTCCCTTCATCCGGCATCCCCGAATGGCGATGCTTCCGCCGCCGGTTTCCTGCCGAGCCCGAGATGCCAGGAAAATCGGACTCACCTTGTACTTCTTGCCGGCGCTCACGAACAGAGACGGTGAGAATCCCCGCTTCGGCAGCTCCGTTCCGCTGAGGACTTTGTTCACCGTGCCCGTGTTCTGATAAGAATGGTAATTCAAGGACAGGTACATGTAGATGTTCCGGTCGTTCAGGAAATGACGGGGATCCATGTAGTAGGACACCACCTTTTTGTTGGCGTTGAACCAGGTGGAGCCGTCCTTGGCGATATACTTTCCGTTCCGGTAGCTCTTCCGCCCCTTGTCCCGATAGGATTTCGGGTAGGATTTGTAGATCAGGGAGACCCCGTCCCGGGTTTCCCTGGACAGCACCGTGCTGTAGCTCAGGTTGACCTTCTTCGCCCGAAAAATCCAATTCGGATGCTCGTTATGAAGTTTCTTCAAAGATTTCCGATAGGATGCCGGGAACCCCTGAGACTTCAGGTAAGCGTCGTAATCGGAGGTGCTCACCTTCGTCAAGGAATCCGCGATAACATAGCGGTACTTTCCGTTCACCAGAACCTTATCCCACCAGGTCTTGGCCCCCTTGTACCGAGACCGAAGGCGCACGGACACCACCGCCCCCTTGGACAATTTCCCCTTTGCCTTCATGGATGTTTTCGGCCCGATTCGAGCAGGCACCTTCCGGGAAGCCCGGCCCAGCACTGCCTGATAGCGGATGCCGTCCACCCGCTTGGCCAGCACGTATCCCTTCTTTTTTCCTACGCCGATGCGGTACCAGTGGTACCGGGAATCCGTCCGGGTTCGATGGGTATAGACCTCGTAATAAACGGTAATCTTCGTATTGTTCCGAAGGGTTCGGATTTTTTTCGAGGAGGTGGATGCCTTTTCCCGCAGCACCGTTCCTCCCTTCGCATTGATGGACGCGGTGGCATTTCCCGGTTTTGCTTTTATCGCGGCATGGGAAAAATTCGTTCCCGCCATCCACAGGCAGAGGAACATCATGCCGATTACCATCATTCGAATTCCACCCCCGCGTTCTGCGAATCGCCGCACGCCTGTCTCCTTCCTCGACCTAGTCGTCTGCCGACAACCTTCCGTCGTTGTAATGCTTTCGGCACAGAGAGGCGTACATGTCGTTGCCGCCAATCGCGATCTGATCTCCCTGCTTGATAATCTTTCCATCCTGAATTCGGGCCACCATGGTGGCTTTCCGACCGCACCAGCAGATGGTCTTAATTTCTTCAATCTTGTCTGCGTACACCAGGAAATAGTAGGACCCTTCGAACAGCTCATTCTTAAAATCATTTTTCAGACCGTAGGCCAATACCGGCACGTCGAAGCTGTCTACGATTTCCGCCAGCTCCTGCACGTGATGCTTCCGGAAAAACTGGCATTCGTCCACCAGCACGCAGTCGATCTGATGCCGCATGTTCTTCTCGATGAACAGCGTCATGATATTCGTATCGTCATCCACCGTATAGGCCTTGTGGCTCAGTCCCACCCGGGAGGTCACCATATCCCGCTCGTAGCGGTCGTCCACCTCCGGAACCAGGCACATCACCCGCTTGCCCAGCTCCTCGTAGTTGTTGGCCACCTTGATGATCTCCAGAGACTTTCCCGCATTCATCGTACTATATCGATAATACAGCTGTGCCATTTCGCTCTCCTTATTCTGCTTAATATCTGCTTATTCTACCACGAATTCCCCGGAGAAGCAAAAAGCGGGAATGCTTCTGCACCCCCGCTTAGATAATCATTTAGGCTAACTTGTTCCAAGCATCCATTCCGCCCTGCAGGCAGATGATTCTGCTTTCGTCTACACCGTTCTTTACCATGATGTTCCGAGCTGCATCGGCCTTGGCGTTACCGGTATAGCATACCAGAACGTAAAGACCGTTCTTGTTGTCATTTACGGCCTTCATCACTGCCGCTTCATCATCGGACGGTGCGGATACCGCATTAGAGATGCCGTCCTTATCGAAATCCGCTTTCGCTCTTACGTCCATAACGGTGAATACCTTCTGTCCGTCCACATCGGCCTTCAGGTTCGCCGGTGTGATGCCGTTTGCGAAGTTGAATTTACTAGTGTGCTTTGCCACAACGTAGCCTTTATACTTTGCATTCCAGGCCTTCATGCCGCCGGCAGCGGACTGCTGAGAATCGTCTCCGCCCAGAGTCTGGATGTTCGCATTCTTGATACCGCTGTTCATCAGAAGTCCGGTTGCTACCTTGGCATATCTGTTGCCGGAGTAGCAGATAACGATGTACTTCTTATCCTTGCCGTACTTATCCACAGCAGCCTTTACGTTTGCTGCTGCAGCGTCCTTGGAGCTGTACTTGTTGTCAATGTAGTATCCTACGTCTGCGGAAACCGCACCGGCAATGTGACCGTCATCATAGTCTGCAGCCTTTCTGGCATCCAGAATTACGTAGGAAGAATCCTTCATCTTGCTGAATGTTGTGTCGGCGTTGGTGTAGTTGTAGTGATCCAACGCTTCACCGGCACTTCTCCATGCACCCATACCACCGGTCAGGATGGAAATGTTGGAAACCTTTACGCCATTCTTAACCAGAACTTCTGTCGCAGCTTTCGCATATCTGTTACCGGAATAGCAGATGACGATGTACTTCTTATCTGCACCTTTCTTCTCTACAACGCTCTTGATATTGTTGTCAGAGTCGGCCTTGCTGATAGTACCGGATACGTATCCGTCCATGTCTGCAGGTACCGCTCCGTCAATGTGTGCATCCTTGTAGTCGTCTGCTTTTCTTGCATCAAGAATAACAGTTTTGTCGTCAGACTGCGCTGCCTTCACACCAGCTACATCTGTGTAGTTGTAAGCAACTACTACTTCATATCCGGCAGCTTTCCACGCCTTCATTCCACCATTGGCAGACTTTCTAGCCTTGTCTCCACCCAGTGTGAAGATGTTGTCATTGCTTACGCCTAAGCTTCTAAGCTCAGCAGAAGCAGCCTGTGCATATCTGTTGCCGGAGTAGCAGATTACTGCATACTTCTTGTTCTTTCCATACTTGTCAACGACAGCCTTAACGTTTGCCTTAGACTGTGCTTCTGTAATAGACTTGTTAACAAATCCATCCATGTCTGCGGATACTGCACCGTCAATATGTCCTTCTGCATAATCTGCAGCTTTTCTTGCATCCAAGATAACATAATGATGTCGGGGTCAAAACCCCACTAATAAGTTAACGCTAATAGTTCATTTG
>ERZ1026872.134-NODE-134-length-27469-cov-21.006602_pt1 | contig 27469 bp, 25 predicted proteins | sample MGYA00380166_ERZ1026872 | MGnify/ENA primary metagenome ERZ1026872 (study PRJEB33269, sample SAMEA4719802) | human gut metagenome | biome: human-associated habitat; feature: organic feature; material: feces | place: Cameroon | collected 2013-10 ... | reverse complement strand
AGGCTTTTTACGGCGTCTGCATATTCCGGAAGTGCCCGGAGCCGGTCCGCGTCTGACTTTTGGGTAATGAGGAAAAGACCGCTGCCGCGGGAAGGAGCTTTTGAAGAACCGCTCAGGAGTGCCTGCTTCCGGATCTCTGACAACAGGGACAGCGATTCCTTCCGGCAGCCAAGAACACGCGCATAGGAAGGCTCACAGAGGGAAAGACAGTCCTTTGTCATATCCAGAAGAATATGCGTCAGAGCGCGGCTGACAGAGGTATAGGTCAGATTTCTCGTCTTCAGGAGGGCGCAGAACTGCGTCCAGGATTCAAAGGAAGGAAGCAGCCGGTGAATCCGGTTGGACAGATCTTCTGAGACATCCGCATAATCGCAGAAGGAGCGATCACGGTCATAGTCAATGGACAGAAGCTTTCCGAGAAGAAGGCCGGAGAAGTCATCGGCAAACATTCCTTCCGAGGGAGCTTTCTCCTGCAGGTCCTTCCGGAGCTTTGTGGCAGAATCGGCTGTAATCCGCGGAATGGGATGGAAGGAAAGAGCGGGCTTTCCGGAGCTTCCGGCAGCAAGAAGATTCTTCACATATTCCGTACCGAGGACATCATTTGCAGTCTGAGAAAGCGAAATATGGGCGGAGCATTCCAGAGCTGCACGTGTTCTTGCCTGCGGAAAGGTCAGGCCTTCGGCTGTGTATTTACGAAGGAGAGCCCGAAAATCCTCCGGTTCATGCAGAAGAAAATCCGCCTGCTCCAGAAGAGCTGCTGCATCGCCTGTCTCGGAGCCGAATACCAGGTCGGTGACAATGCCGGTTTTCCGTAAAATGGCAACGCCGCCTCTTGCAAAATATTCTGCGCCGGAGACGGCGCAGCAGACGGGGAGCTCCAGACACAAGTCGGCACCGGCCTCCAGAATGGCTCGTGTTCGGGCCTCCTTGGAAAAAACAGTGGGAATGCCGCGCTGCGCAAAATCTCCGCTGATCACAGCGATCACAGCCGATGCACCTGTGATGCGGCGGGCTTCCTGCAGAATATAACGATGACCGTCGTGGAGAGGATTGCATTCCATGATAATGCCGGCAATGACCGGAGATTTCGCAGAAACCATTGAGTAAGCAGTGCTCCTTTTTTGCGTAAAGTCTTATACAAGACTGTACACTCGCTCCGGGGAACAATTCAATCCCTTCGAAAAAATTCTGTTTTCCGGGAACATGTGTTACAATATTTTCTATGTGTGCAGGGAGAGTCTGCCTTCAGGCGGATTTTCAGATTTACAGGAGTTCAGAGCATTTATGTCAAAAAGAAAAAACAAACCGATTGTTGCCATTGTCGGCCGTCCCAACGTTGGAAAGTCCACGCTGTTCAACGCGATTGCGGGAGAGAGAATCTCGATCGTAGAAGATACCCCGGGAGTCACCAGGGACCGGATCTATGCGGATGCCAGCTGGCTGAATTATAATTTTACCCTGATTGATACCGGCGGAATTGAGCCGGATTCCAATGATATCATTCTGGCGCAGATGCGGGAGCAGGCACAGATTGCCATTGATATGGCGGATGTCATTCTGTTTCTGGTGGACGTTCAGTCCGGCGTGCAGGATGCGGATTCCAAGGTCGCGGATATGCTGCGCCGCTCTCACAAGCCGGTTGTCCTTACGGTCAACAAGGTGGACAAGCCGGTGCAGATGCAGCCGTATGTCTATGAATTTTACAATCTGGGAATCGGAGATCCGATCCCGGTTTCTGCCGCCGGAAAGACCGGAATCGGCGATCTTCTGGATGAGGTTGTCCGTCATTTTCCGGAAGGCTCCGATGATATCGAAGAGGATGATACCGTTCGCGTTGCCATTATCGGCAAGCCCAACGTCGGAAAGTCCTCTATCGTCAATCGCCTGATCGGCGAGAACCGCGTGATTGTTTCGGATATTGCGGGCACAACGCGGGATGCAATTGATACAAAGGTCCGCCACAACGGAAAGGATTATATTTTCGTGGATACGGCGGGACTTCGCAGGAAGAATAAGATTTCCGAGGAGCTGGAGCACTACATGGTGCTTCGTGCTGTCGCGGCCGTAGAGCGTTCCGATATTGCGCTTCTTGTCATTTCGGCAGAGGACGGAGTGACCGAACAGGATGCGAAGATTGCAGGAATTGCTCATGACCGGGGCAAGGCTGTCATTATTGCGGTCAATAAGTGGGATGCCATCAGCAAGGACAACTCTACGATGAAGAACTTCACGGCGAAGATTCATCAGACGCTGTCCTTTATTCCGTACGCAGAGATCATCTATATTTCTGCGAAGACGGGACAGCGCATGAAGGTTATTTACGATGAAGTCGATATGGTTTCCAACAACCAGAACATGCGCATCCAGACCGGTGTCCTCAATGAAATTCTGACGGAAGCCGCTGTCATGCAGCAGCCGCCGTCTGACAAGGGCAAGATGCTGAAGATTTATTACGGAACGCAGGCCGGTGTGAAGCCGCCCACCTTTGTCCTGTTTGTAAATTATAAGTATCTGATGCATTTCTCGTATCTGCGTTATCTGGAGAATCAGATCCGACAGACCTTCGGGTTCGTCGGAACACCGATTAAGTTCATCATCCGTGAGCGCAGCGAGGATGAGAAGAAGTAAATCCTGAACAGAAAAGGAAGGAGCATTGACAGATGAACATCGTACTGCGGCTGATCTGTCTGCTGATCGGGTATGGCTTTGGCTGCATTCAGTGGGCTTATCTGATCGGCAAACACAAGGGAATCGATATCCGGAATTACGGAAGCGGCAATTCCGGAACCACCAATGCCATGCGCGTCATGGGAAAGAAGACGGGATATCTCGTGTTTTTTCTTGATTTCGGTAAGGGACTGATCTGTCTTCTTCTGGTCGGCGCATTGTTCGGAGGAGAGCATCCCGAGCTTGTTTACCTGCTGAAGATGTGGGCGTTTGCAGGTGTTGTTCTCGGTCACGATTATCCGTTCTATATGAAGTTCCGGGGCGGAAAGGGAGTTGCCGTTATAGCGGGCTTTGTGCTCAGCTATCACATCAGCCTTTTTATCCCTGCGGTTCTTGCTTTTTTTGTCCCGTTTCTTCTGACGCATTATGTGTCGCTTGGCTCCCTGTGCGTCTATGGTCTTACATTCCTTGCTGTTGTGATTGAGGGAGCAATGGGCATGTATCACACAGGCGTTCCGGCCTTGATTGAGATGGATGTAATCATGGGAATTCTCACGGCGATGGCCTTCTGGCGTCACCGCTCGAACATCGGAAGACTGAAGTCCGGAACGGAAAGAAAGCTCTATCTGACGCATTCGGACAAGGACAGCAAGAGCAGCACAGAAGCAGGGAAATCTGCAGAGAAATAAGAGAGGACAGGATTACTATGGCAGAAATCGGAATGCTGGGAGCCGGAAGCTGGGGAACCGCGCTGACTTTTGAGCTTTCAAACCGCGGACATCATGTGACGGTCTGGTCGATTGCACAGGATGAAGTGGATATGCTGAATTCGGAGCATGAGCAGAATGTGAAGCTTCCCGGAGTGAAGCTTCCTGCAGAGGTGCAGGCAACGACGGATCTTCAGAGGGTTATCGAGGGAAAGGATCTGCTGGTTCTGGCCGTTCCGTCGCCGTTTACAAGAAGCACGGCGCGCAGCATGAAGCCCTTTGTCGGTGAAAATCAGCTCATTGTTTCAGTAGCCAAGGGAATTGAGGCAGATTCTCTTCTGACATTAACACAGATCATCGAGGAAGAAATTCCGCAGTGCCGCACAGCGGTTCTCTGCGGTCCTACGCATGCAGAAGAGGTCGGAAAAGGAATGCCGACTGCCATTGTTGCAGGCTCCCGCAGCCGGGAGGATGCTGTGTATGTACAGGATATCTTCATGAGTGAGGTATTTCGCGTCTATACGAGTCCGGATGTTCTCGGAATGCAGGTTGGTGCCGCCCTGAAGAATGTGGTTGCACTGGCGGCCGGCATCGCGGACGGTCTTGGATACGGAGACAATACAAAGGCAGCTCTTATTACAAGAGGCATTACGGAGATCGCAAGGCTTGGCATTGCCATGGGCGGAAAGGTGGAGACCTTTACGGGACTTACCGGGATCGGGGATCTGATCGTCACCTGTGCATCCATGCATTCCAGAAATCGCAGAGCCGGAATTCTGATTGGTCAGGGAGAAACTCCGGAAGAAGCGATGAAAGAGGTTCAGCAGGTGGTGGAAGGCGTGTTCAGTGCGAAGGCGGCACATCAGCTGTCCGTCAAGTATGGCATTGAGACACCGATCATTGATCAGGTCTGCATGGTGCTCGACGAAGGAAAAAGCCCGGCAGATGCCGTTCGCGATCTGATGCTTCGTGACAAGAAAATAGAGTCGAATGCACTCGACTGGGAATAAGATTGTAAACAGAGATTTCAGGAGGAATCCATGGAAAAAAATATGACGTTATCACAGGAACTGAAGGCAAGAGGACTGCTCGCACAGCTGACCGATGAGAAGGAAATCTCGGAGCTGATCGATAATGGAAAGGCGACGTTTTATATTGGCTTTGACCCTACTGCGGACTCCCTTCATGTCGGACATTTTATGGCACTTCTGCTGATGAAGCGCATGCAGGAGAGAGGCAACAAGCCGATCGCTCTTGTAGGAGGCGGAACCGCGATGATCGGAGATCCTTCCGGACGAAGCGACATGCGCAAGATGATGACGATCGAGCAGATCGATCACAACTGCGACTGCTTTAAGAAGCAGATGAGCCGTTTTATCGATTTCGGACCCGGCCAGGCACAGATGGTTAACAACGCAGACTGGCTGCGCGATCTCAATTTCCTTGAGTTCATGCGCGACATCGGCTCGGAGTTTAACGTCAACGAAATGCTCCGTGCACGCTGCTACGTAAACCGCATGGAGAGCGGACTCTCTTTCCTTGAGTTTTCCTACATGCTGATGCAGAGCTATGATTTCTACCGCCTGTATCGGGATTACGGCTGCCAGATGCAGTTCGGCGGAGACGATCAGTGGTCGAACATGCTCGGCGGAGCCAACCTGATCCGCAAGAAGCTGCAGAAGGATGCCTATGCAATGACGATCACGCTTCTTCTGAAGCATGACGGAACCAAGATGGGAAAGACCTCCGGCGGTGCGGTATGGCTCAATCCGGATAAGACCTCCCCGTACGATTTCTACCAGTACTGGAGAAACGTGGATGACGCCGATGTTCTGAAGTTCCTTCGCATGATGACCTTCCTTCCGCTTGAGCAGATTGATGAAATGGACAAGTGGGAGGGCTCTCAGCTGAATGAGGCGAAGAAGATCCTTGCGCACGAGCTGACCACGCTTGTTCACGGCGATGAAGAAGCAAAGAAGGCCGAGGCAGGAGCGCAGGCACTGTTCGGCGGCGCCGGCATTACGGCAGACAGCGAGAATCTTCCGGAAGCGGAGCTTCACGATGAGGACTTCATGGAGGACGGAACCATCGATATTCTCGGGATCCTTGTAAAGGGCGGCTTTGAGAAATCGAGAAACAATGCACGTACCTCCGTTCAGCAGGGCGGCGTTACCGTCAATGATGAGAAGGTGACGGATCTGAAGCAGAAGTATACGAAGGAAGAGCTGAAGGACGGCATTCTTGTCCGGAGAGGAAAGAAGACCTTCAAGAAGGTGCTTTACCGATAATTTTGTACAGAAAAGAATAAGAAGAAAAGCAGGCTGTGAGAATATGAGCTCTTACAGCCTGCTTTTTACAAAGGTGCAGAAAGATGGCGGATTATTTACCATTTTTTGAACAAAATGCAAAGGGGCAGGATGTTTATTCATTCCATCAGTCCGTGGAAATCGTTTTTATGCTGACTGGAAGCGGCAAGCTTAAGCTGGATGGGAAACATTACAGTGTAAAAAAAGAGGATATATTTTTGATCAATCGCGGGCAGCTCCACAGTTTGATCCTGGATCCGAACAGTATATCAATTTCCTTTTTTATCCCGCTGGAGTATCTGACCGTGAATGCTCCGGAAGAGGTGTCGCATTCATGGACCTGTCTCTCTTTCTTAAATAATAAAGAAAGTCAACGCTATTTTGACGAGGTCAGGGGCTATGTTCGACAGATTTATGACATTCAGAATCGAAACGGAAGGACCATAGCTTATCGAAGCAGTATTCTTCAGCTTCTGGATGCATTGGATCGCTATTATCTGGACAGCAGGGCAGAATGCGTAAATCGCAATGATTCCTTAACCGGAATTCTTCATTTTATCGCAGAAAATTACAGAGATGATATTTCATTGAAGGACATCGCTTCTGACGCACACTTTACCCCGGAGTATCTTTCAAGGCTGTTTAAAAAAGAAATGGATATGACGGTCCATCAGTATATAACGGATATCCGTGTGAGCAAAGCGGCCTCATTGTTAAGAAATACCAATCAGTCCATTACAGAAATCGCGTTAGATGTTGGATTTGGAAACAGTAATCTCCTGATTTCAGCGTTCAGGAAGAAATATGGAGATACGCCGGGAAAATACAGAAATCGGAAGCCGGATATCCAGGAATTATTTGATCAGGCAAGAGAACGAAGGGGATCGCTGAATTTTGAAAATCTGTTCAAGTATTCAGCGAATAAAGAAGCAGAGGATGATTTTGAAATTCAGGATGTTATCATAGACACCTTAAAAAAGGGAAAGCGCTATGATGCGATCTGGAATAAAGTCATAAATATTGCTTATGCGAATGATTTGCTGAGTGCCCGTATTCAGCGTCAGCTATCTATGGTTCAGGAACAGCTGCAATTTTCCTATGCTCGATTTCTTGGAATTACGAGCGACAATATGATCCAGTATGTTACGGATGAAAACGGGAAAACAGTTTTTTACTTTGACCTGATCGATGAAGCTGTGGATTTTCTTCTGTCCATAGGACTAAAGCCACATATCGTTTTATGCTACACGCCGGAAATTATGGTGAAAAATAAAGTGAAGGCATATTTTAATGCTGCTTATGTGTGCCTGCCATCTGATCTTTCGTTATGGCTGCAGCTTATTCAGGATATGCTTCATCATTTTATCAATCGATATGGAGCAGAAGCAGTAAGACAATGGAAATATGAGCTTTGGAATCACCCGGAAGTGGGATTTATAATGGAAATGTATGATGAAGCAATGTATTATGATTTCTTTCTTCGTACATTTCAGACGATAAAAGCAATCGATGAAGATTTGATGATTCTCGGTCCGACATGCCCGATCAATTCCTGGGAATTTAATGAGCGATTTCTGAGTTTTTGCCAGGAACATGATTGTGTTCCGGATGAATTGTCGTATATCAGTTTCAATTTCCGAAATGAGGAGGATGGGGATAAGAGCAAGCTTATCCGTCGAATGGATACTCTGAATGAGATCATCAGTAATGATTCTGAGTATCTGATTCGGCAGAAGCATCGGCTGGACAATCTTCTGGAAAAAATCGGTATTCGTGATAAAACGGTCAGTCTTGTTACGTGGAACAGTACTTCCTGGCAAAGAGATTATGTGAATGATACCGCATACAAAGCTGCGTTCATTTTTCGGGATGTATGGAAAGCAACCGGAGAGTGGGATTCTATTGCCTACTGGTTCTTTTTTGATTTTGTTACATTTGAAGAAGTGCAGCCATCGGCAGAAATTTTTCATGGCGGCTTTGGTCTGATCACAAATAACGGGATTCCGAAATGCGGATTCAGAGCCATGCAACTTCTGACCAAAGCGGGGGATTCTCTTTTATTGAATAAAGACGGAGTTGCTGTTACAAGAGAAAAGAATAAGATAATTATTTTTCTCTATCATTGTCCTCACTATGCTGAGTCGTACTGCTATCAGAATACCGAGAACATCAATACGATGAGCAGATACCGGGTTTTTGAAGCGGAAAAGAAATTGCTCTATCGCATCCGTCTGACAGAGCTGGAAAGTGGAATCTGTACGATCAGAACCTACAGAATCAGTAAAGAATGCGGGAATGCCTACGACCGGTGGGTTGGGATGGGGGCGCCTGTGAATCCTAACGATGAAGAGATGGATGATCTGATTCGTAATTCATATCCGGAATATCACGTGGAGCGAATGGCACATGAAGGTGAACTGGAGATGCAGGTGTGTCTTGAAATGCATACAGCGGAAATGATTGAGTTTGAGTTGAGTAGTTAAATTTCAATGATTTGTACTGAGAATGGAAGGAAAAAGATGAGAATAACAAAATAATAACATATTGATAACGGATAATTGATATTTGCGAGTAATTCATGGCATATAAATGTAAAAATGATCAACTCTGAGAAATCAAGAGGACGGTAACCGGGTAGTGGTTGCCGTCTTTTTTTGAAATAATAACGATGCTGGCAGCAGAAAACAGGAGGAAGTGTATATGGCTTTAAAAAAAGTGACTACTGTACAGGGAATCGTTGAAGGCGTTCCCGGTGCAAATCCGTCATTTACGGTGTTTAAGGGAATTCCTTATGCCGCTCCGCCGGTCGGACGAAACAGATGGAGGGAGCCGCAACCGGCAGAGCATTGGAATGGAATTTATCGAGCGAATGCCTTTAAGGGAATTTGCCCGCAGAATGTAGCGCAGGACGCAAAGATCTTTCAAATGGACAATCCGTATCCTTTTGAAAAGATCAGTGAGGATTGTCTGTATTTGAATGTATGGACCCCGGCCTGCGATGCAAATGAGAAGCTGCCGGTGCTGTTTGCAATTCATGGAGGCGCGAATGTGACCGGCTTTGGTCACCAGATGTGCTTTGACGGAGAAGCGTTCTGCAAGCAGAATTGCATTCTGGTTACATTTACCTGGAGAGTGAATGTTTTCGGCTGGCTGACACACAAGGAACTGAGTGAGGAATCGGAGCATCACGTCTCAGGAAATTATGGGATTTTTGATCAGATCGCGGCACTGCATTGGACGAGAGAGAATATAGCTGCATTTGGAGGTGATCCCGAGAACATAACGATTATGGGAGAATCAGCAGGAGGGAGCAGCGTTTTCAGCTTGTGTCTGACACCGCTTACCAAAGGCATGTTCAAGCATGCCATTATGCAGAGCGGGGGAGGCTATGATATTTTTGCCCGCAACACCTATCTGTCGCTGAAGCAGATGGAAGATTCCATGGATCTCAAAAAACTGCTGGGGGTGGAATCCATTGCTGAAGCAAGGGAGCTTTCGGATGAAGAAGTTGAGAGAAGGATCAATCGTCCGGAGGCTATGGGAGCCTATCTTCCCATGCAGGCAATTGACGGTTATGTTTTCCCGTATACGTTTGATGTGATGTGCAAAAAGCACTTATATCACAAGGTTGACTACATCATCGGATATACAAAAGATGAATCCTTTATGTACGTATATCCGAATGACCGGGATCAGTTTATTGCGGATCAGAAACGGGAATACGGTGAGCTCGCGGACCAGTATCTGGATCTTTGCCAATTCCTTAACGACGATCGGGCGTTCAAAAACCATTTGTTTGTACGGAATGCAGAAATGCTGAAAACGGCAGCAATCAACTTTGCCGAAACGTTGGAGGAAAACGGAGATAAGGCGTATGTTTACTGCTTTACCCGGGATCTTGGAGATGGATATGGAGCATATCATTCTTCCGAGCTCTGGTATCTGTATGGAACGCTTCTGAGAGAGGGAAGAGACTTTCGCGGAGCAGACTTCGAATTATCAAAAGCAATGACTTCATACTGGTCTAATTTTGCAAAATCAGGAAACCCAAATGGTGAAGGTCTTGCGGAATGGACGCCGTATACAAAGGCGGAACCGTTAACGATGGATCTTGGTGTTGATCCTGGTATGAAGGATTTCGGTGTCAATGAGAGAATTCTGTTTCGTAAAAAATTTGTACGCGGAGAATTGGATTAATAAAAGGAGCTGATGATGAAAACAAAGGCGAAATTTAACCCGTGGCTTGTTGTTCTCGGGGCATTGGGATGCAATGCACTGTTAATTACTCTGGCAAATCTGGATGGATTTTATCTGCAGCCTGTAATGGATGAGTTTGGCTGGAGCAGAACAGCTGCCTCGCTGTATATGAGTATTTATAACTGGGTTGCGGCAGTGATTCAGATTTTTGTTGGAAAGCTTTTTGAAAAGTATGATATCAGAAAAATAATGTGCAGCGTCATTGTTGTGTATGGCGCCGTTTATATCTGGAGTGCAACGTTTACTCATCTGTGGCAGTGGACTCTCTTCGGAGTGATTTATGGTGTCTGCGCAGGCTTCTTTATGTATATTCCGGGAGCCCTTCTGGTTACCCGTTGGTTCAAAAAGAGTACGGGCCTTGCCATGTCCATTCCGGGAATCATTACCGGTATCATCGGTCTGTTTATTAATCCGATTGCTCAGAGCCTGATTGAGCAAAAGGGATGGGGACAGGCAAGAATTGAGACGGGACTGTTTATTACCGGGATCTGTTTCGTTCTGACTCTGCTCTTTGCTAAAAATCGTCCGGAGGATTATGGCTTACGGGCTTATGGAGAAGAGGAAACGGAAGAGAAGGAAAGCGGCAAGGTATCTGCTACAGCAAAAGAGGAAGACGGTCTTACCTGCAAGGAGGCACTTCATAGCCCGGCTCTTTATCTGTCGGTTCTTTATACCTTCCTCGTCTGTGTTGCATGCTGCTTCGTTCAGCAGATTGTCAGTTTTGCTGGAGCCTTTCCGGTAGGTGCAATGGCGGGAGCATTTGCACTTTCTGTGTTCTCAGCTATTGGCATTCCGAGAACACCGGTACTTGGATGGGTGACAGATCATATTGGAAGCAAAGTGGGAAACATGGTTTGCAGTATTGCGTGTGCAGTTGGCTCCCTTATGATTTTTACCGCCGGACAGACGAATAAGGTGATGCTGTATCTTGGAGTTGCACTGTTCTCCTTTATGTTCTTCCCTCTTACCAATGGAACGGCTCTGATGGTAGGCGAAGTATTCGGGAGAAAAGAGTACTCGGCTATTTATTCTTATTGCACTACCAGCCTTCTTGTGGCAGGTGGGGTAGCGCCTCTTGTGTATGGACAGATCTTTGACCGTACACAAAGCTATGCATCACTTCCGATTTTCGTATTCGTTGTGAGTATTGTAGTGACCATTCTGACTCCTCTTATTTACACCTTTGGCAGGAAGAGCCGTGAACAGGCAGAAAAAGCAAATTGATTTTCTACAGGTGATCCAAGTGAAAAACAATAACATCCTGGAAATGAATGAAATCACAAAACAATATCCTGGGGTCATTGCGCTTGATCATGTTTCCATCAGTGCATGCTATGGAGAAGTGCATGCACTGATGGGAGAAAATGGTGCTGGTAAATCCACACTGATGAAGGTGCTAAGCGGTGCACACAGAGCGGATTCGGGGGAAATCTGGTTTGACGGGGAAAGGGTTGTCATACATAACCAGAGCGAAGCACTTCAAAAAGGAATATCCATGATTTATCAGGAGGTAAGCTGCATTCCTGATTTGTCAATTATGGAGAATATATATACCGGGGTTCATTTTCCGAGAAAAATAAAAGGGATCGTGGACTGGAAGTGCGCCGGAAAACAGTGCATGGAATTGTTTCAAAAACTGGATCTTCATTATGATCCGAAGACAAAAATGCGATCACTGAGCGTGGCGGATGTTCAGATGATAGCGATTGTTAAGGCAATTGCTTTTCATGCAAAACTGATCATTATGGATGAGCCTACTTCAGCATTGACAGAAAAAGAAACAAAAAAGCTCTTCCAATTTGTCCGAAAACTGAAAGCACAGGGAATAACCATCATTATTATCACGCATAAATTAGGTGAAGTGTTTGAGATTGCGGACAGAGTAAGCATTCTCCGTGATGGGAAAATGATCGGAACAAAATGCATTGAGGATATTACACGTCAGCAGATGATCAATATGATGGCCGGAAGAGACGTAAATACGATTTACGAACAAAAGGACTTTCAGACAGGACCGGTAATACTTCGGGCGGAGCATATCTGTAAAGGGAAAAACGTGAAGGATGTCTCTTTTTCGGTCAGACAGGGAGAAATCCTTGGCTTTTCCGGGATTATGGGAGCTGGAAGGACGGAGACAATGAACTGCCTGTTCGGACTTGATCGAATGGATTCTGGCACTGTATGGCTGAATGATCAAAAGCTTCGGATCCGGGATGTACGTGATGCTGTAAAGCATGGAATCATGATGGTTACAGAAGATCGCAAAAAGGATGGCCTGGTTCTTTGCAGATCTATCTATGAAAATATGCTGCTGCCATCTACATACAAGAATTCATGGCATGGAATCCTCCCTGAAAAAAAAGAAGGGGCTATCGTCAGAGATTATTATCGGCGATTAAGTGTGAAATCTCCGTCTGTAAGTACACTGACAAATCAGTTACCCGGTGGGAACCAACAGAAAGTAATTATTGCCAAATGGTTATTATTGAATCCGGCGGTTCTGATATTGGACGAACCTACAAGAGGCATTGATGTTGAAACTAAATTTGAAATTTATCGTTTGATGAAGGAACTGAATCGGGCAGGCGTAGCTATTATTCTGGTTTCATCCGATATGGAAGAATTGCTGGGTGTTTCAGATCGTATCGCAGTTATGTGCCAAGGAGAAATAACGGGCATATTTGATAAAGCTGAATTTGATCAGAATAAAATTATGGAATATGCAACGATGAAGGATTAACTGGGAGGATACAGTGAAAAAGGCAAATAGAGCTAAAATTGCAGAAATATACTCGAATTACGGTATTTTTTTCATCCTTTTAATCGTGTTTGTAATTTCGTGCATTGTTGTGCCTAATTTCGCCACAATGGATAATCTGTTCAGCATAATAAATCAGAATTCCATAACTGTGGTTCTGGCATGTGGAATTACCATGCTGATTATTTCCGGTAATATTGATTTATCAGCTGGAATGCTGATGATTGTAGCAAATGTGACCTGTGCTTTTGTTTTGCAGCAGACTGGTAATGTACTCCTGGCTTGCGTGGCAGCCTGTGCCATAGCTGTAGCAGGAGAAATGATCAATGGAGCAGCAATCAGTTATCTTGGGTTGAATGGATTTATTGTTACTCTGGCAACACAGTTGATTTATAAAGGAACCGCGCTTTTGATTTGTAACGGTACACCTATATATGGGGCTTCGCAGATCACATTTCTCGCACAGTCAAGACTGGCAGGAATTCCTGTATTAATAGTAATTATGTTCATATGTACTTTTGTGGTGCATTTTGTTCTGAATAAGACATCATTTGGTCGTTATCTGTATGCAATCGGGGGCAATAGCTTTACTGCGAAAGCATCCGGTATCAATGTTAAACTGACTGTGTTTATTAATTTTGTAATTATGGGTATTTTTGCCGGATTAGCAGGAATCCTGTATACAGCCAGAGCAAACAGTGGACAGCCTACATCGGCTGACATCACGTTTGATGCAATTATTGCAACTGTGCTGGGTGGAACCAGTATGTCGGGAGGTTCCGGACTTATTGCAGGAACAGTGGCCGGTGCGTTGGTAGTAGGTATTATTAATAACATCATGAATTTAGGAGGTGTTTCCCCTTATTTCCAGAATATCGTAAAGGGTGGAATTATTTTTCTTGCAATTTTTATTGATAAGAAAACACGGGAAACAATCATGAAGGTTTAACAGGGGAGAATGAAATGAAAAAGGGCGTTGGGTTTTATGGAACACTGGCAGTGATGGTGAGCGGACTGATTTTCACTGGTTGTGGATCGAGGGGACAAGAAAACGGTAAAACATCAGCTAAGGCAGATGCTCAGGAGAACAAAGAGGAAAACAATAAATATAAACTGGGCTATTCTTCACTGGCATTTTTTGATGAGGGCTGCAAACGCATTGCGGATGGATTTACAGATAATGCAAATCAGTATTCAGATATGGATATTACTGTTTTGGACGGGAATTCAGATATGCAGACGCAGATTTCGAATCTGGATGCTTTCTGGGCAGATCAGGTGGATGCCGTAGCAATTCAGGCATATCCCGGAATTGAGACAAATTTAAAACGTTTTGCGGATGCAGGAAAACCTGTTATTTTTGTGGACTTCTACCCTGTGATTACGGATGATATTCAGGATATGGACTGGTATTATGTCGGAAGCGGTGACTATCAGATGGGGAAGGCACAGGGAGAATGGCTTGCAGAGCATTTGCCACAGGACGCCAAGGTTTGCGAAGTTATCATCAATTTTGGACAGAAAAATGCTACGGATCGTTCGCAAGGACTGCATGATGTTCTGGAAAAAGAGAGACCGGATGTTGTTATTCTGGACACACAGGCTGGAATGGTGGATAGTTCAACAACGATGAAGCTCGTTGAGGATTGGCTGCAGAAATATGGACCGGATGGAATTAATGCGATTGTATCGCAATCAACGGCAAGTACGTCCGGAATTATTGAGGTGCTTAAGGCGCATGACTTAACTGATAAAATTGACGTTGTAAGTGCAGATGAAACACCTGACACAGCAAAAGAATGGATTGGCAATGGTTGGGTAGATGCTACAGCATATCTGGATCTTCAACAGCTTTCTGTGAAGGCTATGGAAATTGCAGAAGAGTGTTTCCATGGTAATCCTCCGGAACAGAAAGAATATTATATGGAACGGAAAATTTATACCAAAGACAACTTGGAACAATACGGAGAATAAATGGAAATGTCCCTTGGCTATTCAATCTGAATGGTCAAGGGACGTTTTAGAATTGATGAGGTTAACTTGAGGCAACTAACAGCATAATTAATTCTGAGGCTGTTGGAGATTCTCCAGCATAAGGGAAAGGCATCTGCCGGCTGACTGGTACGAGTCAAGTCCCTTTTGAAAGGACTCCGTATCGAACGGCTCAGCCTCGAAGGCGGCATGATACTCGCCCTTTGCCTCCTGCAGGTAATCGGAGGCCTTTCGGCACATTTCGCCTGCTTCTTCATAGCCTTCCGGCGTTGAGAACCCAGCGGCCTCTGCGCTGGCCTCTGCCAGTTGGTCCAGAAGGGAAAGAAGCTCTTCCTGGGCACTCTCAGAATTGGGCTCAATGGCATCGATCTGTGCCTGGAGGGACGAAACTGAGCTGCAGAAGCCGTCCATTTCCGAACGGTAATTCTGCAGCTCTTCCAGCTTTTGGGAAGTACCGCAGCCACTTAACAGAAGTGTTCCAAGCAGGAAAGTACAGAGACAGATACGACAGCGAAAGTAATGAAAATTCCTATCAGAAAGCAAAAGAAGCATGAATTGGCGCATCAATACAGGTATCCTCATAATTAATGATTAAAATATCTGTTTATCATAGGCTGTTTATCATAGCACAGGACTTTTATTGTTTCATTGACTGGTTCGTGCTAGGATAAAGAATCATGTGCACTTTGGAACGTTACTGTGAAGATGTGCAGGCGGAGAAGAAGTGCAGACAGAGAAATACAACAGAGGAGAGGGTTTCAGATGAACGGTGCAGATGCAATCGTCCGCTGTTTGGAAAAAGAGGGAGTGAAATATGTGTTCGGCTACCCCGGAGTGGCCATTGCTCCTTTCTATGACAGCATTCTTGAGTCAGATATTCACACGATACTGGTGCGGCAGGAGCAGTGCGCGGCACATGCAGCCAGCGGTTATACCAGAATTACAGGAAAGACAGGTGTCGTAGCAGTCACCAGCGGTCCCGGCGCCGAGAACCTGATCACAGGCATTGCCACAGCCTTTGCCGACAGCATTCCGATGGTGTGTCTCACCGGACAGGTGGATTCCCATCAGGTCGGCGGAGATGTGTTCCAGGAGGCGGACATTTCCGGCGCGGTGGAATCTTTTGTCAAATACAGCTATATCGTGCGGGATGCCAAAGAGCTTCCCCGCGTTGTACGGGAGGCATTTCACATTGCGGGAACCGGAAGACCGGGACCTGTCCTGATTGACCTTCCGTGTGATATTCAGCTGCAGGAAGTTCCGAAATTTGAGTATCCGGAGAAGGTGTCCATGCGGACATACAAGCCTACCGTGGAAGGTCACGCTGTGCAGATTCGTAAGGTGACCAGTGAACTTCTGAAGGCGAAGCGGCCGATTCTGTGTGTGGGCGGCGGCGTACATCTTTCTCATGCGCAGAAGGAGGTCTGTGAATTTGCCCATCGCTACGGGATTCCGGCGGTATGTACCATGATGGGTCTCGGCGTTTTCCCGACGGAAGATCCGATGTTTTACGGAATGGTCGGCAACAACGGACAGAAATACGGGAACCGCGCAATGAATGAGGCGGACATGATCCTGATGGTCGGCGCCCGCGTGGCGGATCGTTCGATTTCACAGCCGGATCTGATTACGGAGAACAAGGTCCTCGTGCACATTGATGTGGATCCTGCGGAAATTGGCAAGAACGCCGGAGCCTCCATTCCTCTTGTCGGAGACATTCGTCATGTGTTCCGGAAATTCCTGGAGGCAGAGCCTGCTGCGGATTATTCCGAATGGACGTCAAGGCTGGATGCTCTTCGGACAGAAGGAAAGAATGCACGTCTGGAAAAGCACAGAGAAGCGGAAGAGAGGGATCTTCGTGAGAAGAATCCCTGGGTGAATGCCGCTTCGTTCCTGCGGAGGCTGTCCCTGAAAATGGAGGACAATGCCGTTTATCTTGCCGATGTCGGACAGAACCAGCTCTGGAGCTGTGCGAATGTTGTGATTCGAAACGGAAGACTTCTCACAAGCGGCGGTATGGGAACCATGGGCTATGCCGTTCCCGCCGCTATGGGAGCAAAGCTTGCGGATCCGAAGCGCCAGGTGATTGCCGTCTGCGGCGATGGCGGTTTCCAGATGACCATGATGGAGCTTGCCACCATGAAGCAGTATGGCATTCAGGCAAAGGTCATTGTCCTGAAGAATCGTACACTTGGTCTTGTTCATCAGTACCAGCATCTGAATCTGGAGGATCGCTTCTCCATTGTAGACCTCGGAGATTATCCGAATCTGGAGATGCTTACCAGGGCCTATGACATGCACTTCATTCTTCTGAAGGATACAGAGAAAATGGAAGAGTCCATCGACCGTTTTCTTCAGGACCCGGATTCTGTTCTGATGGAAGTGGATGTAAATCCGGACGAGCTGGCATGAGACATACGACATTTGGATAAGAGGACGACACATGAAACGGATATACTCGGTATTGGTGGAGAACCGCGCAGGTGTGCTCTGCAAGGTGGCAGGCCTGTTCTGGAGAAGATGCTTTAACATCGATTCTCTGGCCGTCGGTGAGACGGATGACCCTACGGTCTCTCATATGATCATTGTTTCAAGCGGCGAAGAAAAGACGCTCGAACAGGTGGAGAAGCAGCTGAATAAGAAGCTGGATGTCATCAAGGTCAAGACCTTTGATGAGCATGAAGCGGTCAGCAGGGAGCTGATGCTGCTGAAGGTAAAATATAACAGGGACAATCGCAGAGATATTATGGAAAACTGCACGATCATGGGGGCGCAGATCATTGATCTGTCCAAGACAATGATGACCATCCAGATCTGCGATACCCCGGAGCGGGTCGAAATGTTCCTGGAAACCTTTAAGACCATCTCGATCGTGGAAATTACAAGAACAGGAACTCTTGCAGTTCCGAAATGCAACGAGGGAATATAGTCATGGAACTGGATCCTCAGCTGGAAAATCTGCTGATTCGTGCGGCCGGGATGGGAGCCTCGGATCTTCATCTCACCGTCGGTATTCCGCCGGCAGTGCGTGTGAATAACGAGCTCGTCATTCTGGAGGATGAGAACAAGCTTTTGCCTGCAGATACCGAGAGACTGCTGCTCGGCATTATGGACGAAGACCATCTTGCGGCCTTTCGGGCAGAGGGAGAGGTGGATTTTGCCTTTGGCATGGCGAAGACCGGACGTTTTCGCGTGAATGTTTACCGGCAGCGCGGAACGATGTCTGCTGCAATCCGCGTGATGAGCGGCGCCATTCCGAAGCCGGAGGAGCTTCTTCTGCCGCAGTCGGTCATTGATCTTACGCAGAAGCAGTCGGGACTCGTCCTGGTCACAGGGCCGACCGGCTCCGGAAAATCCACGACGCTGGCTTCTCTGATTCAGCGGATTAACGAGACGAGACACTGCCATGTACTGACGCTGGAGGATCCGATCGAGTATCTGTACCGGCATGATAAATCCCTGGTGGACCAAAGAGAAATCGGACTGGATTCACGGAGCTTTGCGGGAGCACTTCGCGCGGCACTTCGGGAGGACCCGGATGTGATTCTTGTGGGAGAGATGCGGGATCTGGAGACGATCGGCACGGCACTTACGGCGGCGGAAACCGGTCATCTTGTTTTCTCCACGCTTCATACGCTCGGGGCCGCTTCTACGATCAACCGGATTGTGGATGTCTTTCCGGATGCACAGAAGGACCAGATCCGGACGCAGCTTGCCATGGTGCTGGAATCTGTAATATCGCAAAGACTTCTTCCGAGGGCGGATCAGAGCGGAAGAATTGCCTGCTATGAGGTGATGCACTGCAATACTGCGATTCGCAGCCTGATCCGGGACAACAAGACCTTCCAGATTCCCGGCGTCATTCAGACGGGAAGCCGCTCCGGCATGGTGACAATGGAGGATTCGCTTGTGGAAGCCTGCCGCAGAGGAGATATTTCAGCACAGACGGCGCTGGAATATGCACCGGATATCAATGCGGTCAGAATGCGCCTGCAGGCAGCCGGGATCGGCTGACACAAAAAGCTGCTCCCATTATAGCTTTTTCGTATCACGATACTTCTTTCTTTAACTTAGGCAAACTGTATTGCTTTTTCAAAATACGGACGATATAATCGGTTTCAATTTACGGATCCATAGTGAAATCATATGACAGCTATAATGAAAAAGATATTACTGCTGTCGGCTGATTTCCGGAATCCGGGAGGATGAGAATCATGCATAAAAAGGCATTTCAGCTTCTGGTAGACAACACCTCGGGTGTCCTGTCCAGAATATCCGGATTGTTTTCCAGAAGAGGCTACAACATTGAGTCCATCACCGCCGGGGTGACGGCAGATCCCAGATATACACGGATTACCATTGTGGCATCGGGAGATGATGACATTCTGGATCAGATTGAGAAGCAGGTCCGCAAGCTTGTGGACGTGCGGGAGATCAATGAGCTTCCACCGGAGGAATCGGTATATCGCGAGCTTGCCCTGATCAAGGTTCGGGTGGATGATGTGAAGCGGGAGAGTGTCATTGCGATTACGAATATTTTCCGCGGCAGCATTGTCGATGTGGCACTGGATTCTCTGATTATTGAGATTACCGGAAATCAGGGGAAGATCGATGCGTTCCTCAAGCTCCTTTCCGGGTATGAAATCCTGGAGCTGGCAAGAACCGGAATCGCAGGACTTTCCAGAGGAACCGATAAGGTTGTCTATCTGGACGAGGAGGGAAATGTCATCCGTAAGCAGCAGTAAAGGGCGGATGTACAAGGGCCTCGCATTATCTCAGTTATCCACTCGAAGCAGAAATGCATTCCGCAGCCGAAAAGGGCGGACGGATTTCTGATCCGATGACGATAAAACATATTATTAGTTTTCATATAGGAGGAAATTAAAATGGCAGAAGCAAGAATTTTTTACCAGGAAGATTGCAATCAGTCTCTTCTCGAGGGTAAGAAGATCTGCATTATCGGCTACGGTTCTCAGGGCCATGCACATGCACTGAATCTGAAGGATTCCGGATGTGATGTTGTGGTTGGTCTGTATGAGGGCTCCAAGTCCAAGGCAAAGGCAGAGGCACAGGGCCTTACGGTTCTTCCTACTGCAGAGGCAGTAAAGCAGTCCGATGTCATCATGATTCTGATCAATGATGAGCTTCAGGCCGATATGTACAAGAAGGATGTTGCTCCGAATCTGAAGGCCGGCGATATGCTGATGTTTGCACATGGCTTCAACATCAACTACAAGCTGATCGTTCCTCCGAAGGATGTAGACGTTACGATGATCGCTCCCAAGGCTCCCGGACATACCGTTCGTTCCGAGTATGAGGCAGGCAAGGGAACTCCGATGCTGGTAGCAGTAGAGCAGGATGCAACCGGACATGCTCTGGACAAGGCACTTGCATATGGCGCTGCAATCGGCGGAGCTCGTGCAGGTATTCTTGAGACGACCTTCAAGACCGAGACCGAGACCGATCTGTTCGGTGAGCAGGCAGTCCTCTGCGGCGGTGTCTGCGCTCTGATGCAGGCAGGCTTCGAGACTCTGTGCGAGGCAGGCTACGATCCGAGAAATGCATACTTCGAGTGCATCCATGAGATGAAGCTGATCGTTGATCTGATTTATCAGTCCGGCTTTGCAGGAATGCGTTATTCCATCTCGAACACGGCTGAGTACGGCGATTATGTAACCGGACCGAAGATCGTTACTCCTGAAGTGAAGAAGGCAATGAAGCAGGTTCTGTCCGACATTCAGGACGGCACCTTTGCATCTGAGTTCATTCAGGATATGAAGAATGGTCAGATCCACTTCCAGGCAATGAGAAAGAAAGCAGCTGCGCATCCGTCTGAAGTAGTAGGTACGGAAATCCGCAAGCTGTACAGCTGGAACAACGAGTCCGATATGCTGATCAACAACTGATCGGCAGTCCGGCGAAGGATACGGTTTGTCAAGGGGCAGAGGAGCCAATCTCCCCTGTCCCTTTTTGATTCTATTTCTTTCAGGCAGCTGCAGACAGGCGGCCGCAGAGGAGAAAACTATGGGAATGACAATGACACAGAAGATTCTTGCGCGCCGCGCAGGTCTTCCTTCCGTCAAGGCAGGTCAGCTGATCGAGGCAGATCTTGATCTGGTACTTGGCAATGATATTACGGCTCCGGTTGCGATCAAGGAAATGAATCGTTTCCGGAAGGAGGGGGTCTTCGACAAGGATAAGATTGCTCTGGTTCCGGATCATTTTGTGCCGGCCAAGGATATCAAGTCCGCAGAGAACTGCAAGTGCGTGCGCGAGTTTGCGCACCGCAACAAGATTACGAATTATTTTGAGGTCGGACAGATGGGCATTGAGCATGCCCTTCTTCCGGAGCAAGGACTCGTTGCTCCCGGAGATGTCATCATCGGCGCAGATTCTCACACCTGCACGTACGGTGCACTGGGCGCTTTTTCGACCGGTGTGGGCTCGACCGATATGGCAGCCGGCATGGCTACCGGAAAGGCCTGGTTCAAGGTTCCTTCTGCAATTCAGTTCCATCTGACAGGAAAGCTGAGTCCCAAGGTCAGCGGAAAGGACGTTATTCTTCATATCATTGGTATGATTGGCGTGGACGGGGCGCTCTATCAGTCCATGGAATTTACAGGCCCCGGTGTCGGTGAGCTTTCCATGGATGATCGTTTTACCATTTCCAATATGGCCATTGAAGCGGGCGGCAAAAACGGTATTTTCCCCGTGGATGAGAAGACGCTTGCTTATGAGAAGGAGCATGGCGCTGCAGAGGGCGTGATTTTTGAAGCGGATCCGGATGCAGAGTATGAAAAGACCTACGAGATCAATCTTTCTGAAATCAAGCCGACGGTTTCCTTCCCTCATCTTCCTGAGAATGCGAAGACCTTTGATGAAATCCCAGAGATCCGGATTGATCAGGTTGTCATCGGATCCTGCACAAACGGAAGAATCAGCGACCTTCGCAGTGCGGCAGCGATTCTGAAGGGACGGCATGTTGCAGAAGGCATGCGCTGCATCGTCATTCCTGCCACCAACAGGATTTATCTGGAGGCCGTGAAGGAAGGCCTGATCGAAACCTTTATCGAGGCAGGAGCTGTGGTATCGACGCCGACCTGCGGTCCGTGTCTTGGCGGCTATATGGGAATTCTGGCGGCAGGAGAGCGCTGCGTTTCCACGACAAACCGTAACTTTGTGGGCCGCATGGGTGATACCACTTCGGAAATCTATCTGGCAAGCCCTGCTACTGCGGCAGCATCCGCAATCGCAGGTGTGATTGCAGATCCCAGCTCGTATTGAAGATCAGAGAATTCGTCTGTTGCAGAATTCTTTTAACCTGCCGGGGATGATCCCGCCAGAGGAGGAACATTACATGGAAGCAGCAAGAGGAACAGTATTCAGATTCGGTGACAACGTGGATACGGATGTCATCATTCCTGCAAGGTATCTTGCGACCTCAGAGCCTTCTGAGCTCGCTGCGCATTGCATGGAGGATATCGATAAGACATTTATTCAGAAGGTGAAGAAGGGTGATATGATCGTAGCAGGCCGGAACTTCGGCTGTGGCTCTTCCCGTGAGCATGCGCCGATTGCCATCAAGGCGGCAGGCGTCTCCTGCGTCATTGCGGAAACCTTCGCAAGAATTTTCTATCGGAATGCCATCAACATCGGACTTCCCATCATTGAGTGCAAGGAGGCGGCTGCGGAAATTCAGGAAGGTGAAACCGTTTCCATCAATTTCGACACCGGTGTCATCACCGATGAAACAACCGGAAAGACGTATCAGGGACAGGCCTTCCCTCCGTTCATGCAGGGATTGATTGATGCCGGCGGACTGATTAATTACGTCAACAGCCAGGAAGCATAGGTCATCGGACCGACAGAACTGTTATGCAGACATACCCGGAGGATATCGAATCTTCCGGGTAATTTTTTATCTTGACAATAGTTCGATACTGAACTAATATTTGTTCAGCTTTGAACTAACAGAGAAAAAAGGAGAAACGATATGTCTGTCATTCTTACGCTTGCAGTGACGTTTTTTGCCGGAATGGGGGCAGGACTTGGTACCGGCTTTGCCGGAATGAGTGCCGTGACGGTAATCGGACCGATGCTGATGACCTTTCTTCATGTGGATCCCTATCTTGCCATCGGAGTGGGACTTGCTTCGGATGTTCTGGCGAGTGCCGTTTCCGCATGGACCTATGGAAAGAACAAAAATCTGGACCTCCGGAACGGACTTGTGATGATGGCATCCGTTCTTGGCTTTACGGTGGTGGGAAGCTATTTCTCAAGCCTCCTTCCTTCGAAGACGATGGGGAGCTTTTCCATTTACATGACCATTCTGCTTGGCATTAAGTTTCTGGTAAAGCCGGTGATGGCCACCAAGGAGAAGATGCTTGAAGTCAGTGCGAAGAAGCGCTTCCTGCAGGCCATTGTCTGCGGGGCAATGATCGGCCTGATCTGCGGATTTATCGGTGCAGGCGGCGGCATGATGATGCTTCTGATTCTTACCTCTGTTCTTGGATATGAACTGAAAACAGCAGTCGGAACCAGCGTGTTCATCATGACCTTCACGGCTCTCACCGGAGCGGTTTCCCATTTTGCAATGGGAGGGTTTCCGGACCCGGTCATCCTGCTCCTCTGCGTTGTCTTTACTCTTTTGTGGGCTCGTATTGCGGCCCGTCTTGCCAACAAGGTTGACAATAAGGTGCTGAATCGTATGATGGGAACCGTACTGGTTGTACTTGGCGCGGCTATTCTGATTTTCAACTGGCTGACCTGAGACGGTCAATGCGCGGAACGGGGGGGATTGAAAATGGAGCTTTCAGCGGAGCAGCTGTCACTCATTGCCAACAGCTATGCAATGGAGAAGAGGGCGGTAATGGAGAAATATGATATGACCTCCATTGAGGTGGATGTCATGCTGTTCCTTGCAAACAATCCGCAGTTTGATACCGCGGCAGAGATTGTGAGCATCCGTAAAATTGCGAAGTCGCATGTTTCGCTTGCGGTATCCAGACTGACGGAGCGAGGATATCTTGAAAAGAGCAAAGACTCAAAGGATCGGAAAAAGAGTCATCTGGTCATCACGGAAAAAGCGTCCTCCATGGTGAAGGACGCTCAGAAATTTCAGGCAGAATTCCGTGAACAGATGCTGGCCGGTTTTTCCGAACAGGAACGGGCTCTTCTGCAGGATTTCACCAGAAGAATCAGCCGTAATCTGCTGGATCTGTCCTTGCGCAGAAACGGAAAAAGACAGGAAATTTTTACTGGTTGAACACGCGTGCAAACGAACCGGATTCGGAGATCGTCTGATTGCCGGAAAGAAGGTGACTGACATCTCCGAGTACCTGTGCACGGAACATGGCGATGCCCGGCTCTGCGTCCGGGATGCTTCCGGCCTGACGCTTCTCGGTATTCAGAATGCAAAGCGAGGTCGGTGCCAGGTAGATGGTCTGCTGCAGAACGACCGGAGAGATCCCGAGAAGATAGCCGACTGCTTCCAGATTGGCGCCGAGATGTGCGAAGAAAACGATGGTCGTATCATCATCGCCGCGCGTTTTCTCTTCATCGGCAAGATAATAGGAATCCTTGCGATGATAGCCATATTCGGCAAGAATGTCGTCCAGGCCGCTGCGGAGCGCGAGGACGGCTTTTTCATATTCCGGGGCGGATTGAAGAAGCGGATGCCGGTAGAACTCGTCCTTGTCGAAAAACTGCGGCTGCTCCGTCCAGTACTGCGGCATGAAATCCCAGGGAACCTGCCGTTTCCCGGTGGTCGGATCGATGATGGCATAAGAGAACTCACGCATCCAGTCCACGATTTCGGCGGTGCGTCCCATCTTGCGAAGGGAGGGCTCGGCTGTGAGCTTCGCGCGCTCCAAGGGAGAGGAATAAAAACGTTCCACCTTCCAGTGGGGGACGCGGTCAGAGAGCAGCTCGGCTTCCCGGAAACCGCGGGGGGTCAGCGTGTTATGTTCGTAGTCCGGCTCTGCATGGCGGATGAAAATGATGCGCATTGAAAAATACCTCCTGATTCATAAATTACCATGAATCATCATATCATATCCTGACGATTCATGATAAACTGAAAGGCATCGAACGTGGATTCGAACATCGCTTGGAACAGGAAATCGAACATAAATCCAGATATGAATGCGGGAAGAAGAGGTTTGGATTAAGCATGATTGCTTCTCTTACAGGAACGGTGGAGAGCTGCTCGGAGACCGGAGTGGTTCTTTGCGTAAACGGAATCGGTTTTGAAGTCAATATGAGCGCGGAGGGAATCCGCGAGCTGGCATCCTGCAGCAGCGATGAGCTGGTGCATGTCCACACCTATATGAGTTTTGGCAGAGAGGGAGATGCCACTTTATTCGGCTTTCTGACGGCAGATGAGCTTTCGCTGTTTAAGAAGCTGATTACGGTCAGCGGCATCGGGCCCAAGGGGGCGCTGGCACTTTTGTCCTCCATGAACGTGGATGATCTGATATTTGCCATTTTGTCCGGAGATGCGAAGAGCATTTCGCGCGCACCTGGTATCGGGAAGAAGACGGCGGAGCGGGTGGTTCTGGATCTGCGGGACAAGCTGGAACTTAATGCAGGCACTCCGGAGCCCGGCATTTCCGCAGAATCCGGCGCAGGCAGCATGCAGGCGGTATCCGGCGCGGCAGAGGAAGCGGCAGAAGCACTGACAGCGCTTGGCTATGCAAGAAGCGAGGCTATGAAGGCGGTGCACCAGGCAGGAGGCGAGGAAGGGATGGATTCTTCTGATGTGCAGGCCCTGCTCAGCGGTGCGCTGCGGTATCTGGGATAACCGATATCAGACAGGTTCCGGCAGACAACGGGAACCGGGAAAGGATGGAGTATATGAAAAGTTATCTGATTAAGGATACAACCTTCGAGGAACGGCTCGAGATTGTCCGCGCCTTTGAGGAGGCGGAGAGCTGTGAGAACACCGGAATGGACCTGACGGAGTTTTATTCGGATTATATCAGCGGCAGGCGTGAAATTGCCGAGATCAATGCCTCCTTTCACACCGGATATGTGGTAGAGGTTCCGGAAAGCGAGGATCAGGGCTGCGGGATGGGATACCGGAGATGATCCGGATTTCGGACAGGGTTTGCCTGCTTTGAAGACAGGCAGACGGAATCAGGGAAGGCAGAGTATCTTTGGAAAAGAGAATGATTGAAACCAGCTTCACGAAGGAGGACGAGAAGATTGAAGGCTCCTTACGTCCGCAGAAGCTGAAGGACTATATCGGACAGACGAAAATTAAAGACAGCGTGAGCGTTTCCATTGAAGCGGCGAAGCAGAGACAGGAGCCTTTGGATCATATCCTGTTTTACGGGCCTCCCGGACTTGGGAAAACTACGCTGGCCCAGATTCTTGCAAACGAGATGGGCGTACATATTAAGATTACCAGCGGACCTGCCATCGAGAAGCCGGGAGAGATGGCGGCCATTCTGAATGGGCTGAAGGCAGGCGATATTCTTTTTGTGGATGAGATTCACCGCCTGAACAAGCAGGTGGAAGAGGTGCTGTATCCTGCAATGGAGGATTTTGCCATCGATATCATGATCGGCAAAGGGTCGGCTGCGAAGTCCATCCGGCTGGAGCTTCCGAGGTTTACACTGGTGGGAGCAACGACGAGAGCCGGGCTTTTGTCGGCGCCGCTTCGCGACCGTTTTGGCATGATTCAGCGGCTTGAATTCTATCAGGTGGATGAATTGAAGCAGATCATTTTGAATTCTGCGAAAAAGCTTGGAGTATCGGTGGAGGAAAACGGAGCCATCGAGATGGCGAAGCGATCCCGCGGAACCCCTCGTCTTGCCAACCGGATTCTGAAGCGCGTGCGGGATTATGCACAGGTTCGCTTTGACGGCGTGGTAACGGAGGAGGTCGCAAAGACGGCACTGGATCTGATGGATGTCGATAAAATGGGACTGGACCGGAGTGACCGGAGAATTCTTCTTACCCTGATTCAGAATTTCGGAGGAGGACCGGCGGGGCTCGATACCCTTGCGGCGGCAATCGGTGAAGATGCAGGAACCATTGAGGATGTGGTAGAGCCTTATCTTTTGCAGAACGGACTTCTGAACCGGACTCCGCGCGGGCGTGTCGCAACAAAAGCTGCCTATGAGCACTTGGGTCTCTCCTTTCCGGAAAGCGAAGAAGGATGAGCCGGATACTGGACAATTGAAAAGAAGTTCAGTACAATAATTCGGAATATAGCCGCACGGAAACTGCGGTAAGGGGAGGCAATTATGGCTGCAAAGACAGATGCGGAAGTAATTATTGATGGAAAGGTCTATACACTTTCCGGCTACGAGAGTGAAGAATATTTACAGAAGATTGCATCGTACCTGAACGGGAAGATTGCAGAATTTCGCAAGAATGAAAGCTATGGCAAGCTGAACCCTGATTTTAAGAATATTCTGATGCAGATTAACCTTGCGGATGATTATTTCCGTGCGAAGAGAGAAATGGAAGATCTCAAGGCGGACGGGTCTTCGCGGGAGAAGGATCTGTATGATCTGAAGCATGAACTGATTGCCACGCAGATGAAGCTCGAAACCACCGAGAAGAATCTGAAGGAGGTTCGTGCGGAGAATGACGAGAATGCCAAAAAGATCATTCGGCTCGAGACCGAGCTGAAGACCAGGCAGGAGCGCTCCGGCAAGAACTGAAAGATGAATTTTTGAAAAGAAAAGCGTCGGAATACAAATCCGACGCTTTTTCCAGTTTGCGCGCCATGGGCGCGCTCTAACGGGTGTAAGTCCCGAGTACGCGTAGGC
>ERZ1026872.132-NODE-132-length-27621-cov-6.419103_pt1 | contig 27621 bp, 20 predicted proteins | sample MGYA00380166_ERZ1026872 | MGnify/ENA primary metagenome ERZ1026872 (study PRJEB33269, sample SAMEA4719802) | human gut metagenome | biome: human-associated habitat; feature: organic feature; material: feces | place: Cameroon | collected 2013-10 ... | reverse complement strand
TTCCCCGCTAGGCCTTGTGGCTCCGTCCCGGGGAGCAAAATCTTCACACAACTTCCGACCCCTAAGCGCAGTTTCGCCGACAAATCGGCCGGTCCCTTTGCTTCCCTCTCCCCGCGAACCCTTGTGGCTCCGTTTCGGGGAGCAAAATCTTCACACAACTTCCGACCCCTAAGCGCAGTTCCGCCGGCAAACCGACCCGCCGGCTGCAAAAAAACAGAAGCTGCCGCACCTTCCGGTGCAGCGGCCCCTTTCGCTTTCAGCAGATTACCTTATCTGCCTGTTTTTACAGTTTTCTCTTCTTCCGGCTTCCGGCCAGTGCTGCGAGGATTGCAGCGGATGCGCCCATCAGACCCAGATACAGGTCCGCATTGCTGTCATCTCCGGTGAATGGACCGATATTGTTGTTACCTGCCTTTCCGCCGTGCTTTCCGCTCGGATTCGGTGTGACTGTTTTCTTCTTATACCGGTTATAGAAGTGGATTTCCTTCTTGGTTCCGGTGGACCATTTTACGGACAGCGTTCCGTCCAGGTTATCCGTAACCGTCGCCGTTACCTTATATGCGTTCGCATCATAGGATACACGCTTTGCATTGCCCTTTACTTCCTTGACGGTGTAGTTGTAGGTACCCACTTCGTCGAAGGTAAGGCTCTTAAAGGCAACACTTCCGTCTGCGTTATTCTTCGCTTCCGCAACGTTCTTTCCGTCCTTATCCTTCAGAACAAAGGTGAATTCCTTGTTCTTCAGTTTCCGGCCGGTCAGTGTCTTCCGGATTTTCACCGTATCCGTTACAGAGGATTCCTTGGAAGTGGTGCTGTAGGTGTTGTTAAACGCGAACAGCGGTGCTTCCTTCGGTTCCGTCTCTGCCGTGATATGGCCTTCCCCGTCATCCTTTACGGTGACCTTTACGGTTTTTGTCTCGGTGTCGTTGGCAACTCCCGGCTGCTCTCCGGATTCTTTTACCTGATAGGTATATGTCTTCTCCGTCGCGTCGCCCAGGTCGTCCTTTCCGTAAGTGATGGTTCCGAAGTCGATGTTTCCGCCTTCTTCGTTCTTCACTTCCGTCTTCTCCGGCATCGGTGCGTTCTCTTCATCGGACGTCACGTTAAAGGTGAACTCATCCGCCTTCAGAGGGCGTCCTTCCAGCACCTTCTGACCGTTCAAGTGAACCGTTGCCTTATCCGACTTATACAGGTTCTCAAAAGCAAGCTTCGATCCTTCTTCCGATTCTGCCGTCAGGGTTCCGTCTCCGTTATCCGTTACCTCTACCCGGAAGGTCGGCGCCTGGGTGTTTGCCTGCAGGGCATTGTTCTCCGATGCGTTTTCGATTACCACATAGTCGATGTAGTATCTTGCACCGTTATCCAGCTCTGCCTTGTCGGCATATCCCTTTGCCACCAGCTTCTCCAGGTCGGAAATGGTGTAGGTCAGTTTGCCAAAACCAATTTCGGCATCCTTACCGTTTCCGGTAGTTCCCGTAGTTACCGCTTCTCCATCCGTATGACCGGTGTAGTACACGCTGAACTTGAACTGGTTATCCTTTACGGACAGCTTGTTTCCGTTCTCACTCAGCAGAGTCTTAGTTCCGGCCGGTGTGAATTCACCGGATGCTTCGTAAACGTTCTTGAAGGTCGGAGTCTCCTCCTGAACCGCCGTCATGACGCCGTTTTCCTTGGCAACCTTTACCTTGAATGTCTTTTCCTTGGTGTCGTAGGTCATTCCGGCTTTTCCGCCGTCCTTCTCCGTTACGGTAAAGGTGTACTCTCCCTCTTTGGAGAACTCGGCTCTGCCGAAGGAGAATGTGGACTTCTGACCGTCTCTCATGCCGCTCAGGCTTGCGCTGGTGTCATCCAGAACGATGTCCTTCTCGTCGATGGCCTTCTGAGTTGCCTCGTCGCCTGCCTTCAGCGTGAACTCGAACTTTTCGTCCTTCTGCATGCTGCGTCCTGCCAGTTCCTTTGTTCCGGTAATGGCGGTATCGCCGTCCATGGATGCCGGTGCATACTCATTGGTAAATACCATTTCATCTGCACTCTTGTCTCCGGCGGTGATGCTCTGTTCTGCCTTGAGTTCGCCCTTCACATCTTCTACCTTGTAGGTCAGAGTGTATTCAGTGGAGTCGTAGTTGTAGCTGGACTCGTTTCCGTTCTCCTCTGCCACCTTGTAGGTGTAGGTTCCGGCTTTATCGAAGGTGATCTTTCCGAAGTCCGCCTTTCCTTCGCCCGTAACAGATGTCGACTTCTTGCCGCCCTTGCTTCCTTCCGGCATCGGCGCATTGTCTTTGCCGGTGAGGGTGAAGCGGAAGGTGCTGTCCTTCGCCGGATTTCCTCCGGCAATCTTCTTTTCCACGCTCGGAGTCGCATCCGTCGGATCCACCGTGTAGGTGTTCTTGAACAGGATTGCTCCGGTTCCGCTGGTCCAGGTTACCTTCAGCGTACCGTCCAGGTTATCTGTTACAGCAGCGCTGACGTTATACGAATTCGTATCGTAGGTGATGTGTCGGTCGTTTCCGGCCACTTCTTCTACGGTGTAGTTGTAGGTTCCCACATTCTTGAAGGTCAGCTTCTTGAAGGTGATGTTGCCATCCTTATCGTTGACAGCATTGTCAAGGGTCTTTCCTTCCTCGTTCTTCAGTACGAAGTGGAATTCGCCCTCTTCCATAGACCGTCCGGCAAGAGCCTTCTTGATCTGAACCTGACCGGTGACAGCGGAATCCATCGGCTTGGTGCTGTAGGTGTTGTTAAACGCGAACAGCGGTGCCGTCTTCGGATCGGTCTCTGCTGTGATGTGGCCCTTTCCGTCATCCTTTACCGTTACCTTTACGGTCTTTGTCTCGGTGTCGTTGGCAACACCCGGCCGGTTTCCGGATTCTTTTACCTTGTAGGTAAATGTCTTCTCCGTCTCGTCGCCCAGGTCATCCTTGCCATAGGTGACGGTTCCAAAGCTAATCCGGCCGTTGGCCTTGTTCTTCACTTCCGTCTGCTCCGGCATCGGTGCATTTTCATCATCGGAAGTCACATGGAATGTGAACTCATCCGCATTCAGCTTACGGCCTTCCAACACTTTCAGACCTTCAAAGCTTACCGCTGCCTTTTCCGACTTGTACTCGTTCTCGAAATCCAGCTTCTTTCCGGTTCCGGATTTCACGGATAACTTTCCGCCGCCATTGTCCTTTACCACTACCCGGAACGGTGTGGACTGGGTATTCTGCTGCAGGGCACTGTTATCCGTTGCATTTTCGGTTACCACATAGTTGATGCTGTACTCTGCACCGTCATCCTTTGCAGTTTTCGCTGCGTAACCCTTCGCCACCAGCTTCTCCAGATCGGAAACGGTGTAGGACAGGGTGCCGAAATGAATGGCTGCATCCTTGCCGCTTGTTGTGACTCCCGTGGTTACCGGTTTCTGATCTTCATGACCGGCATAGTATACGCTGAACTTGAACTCACCGGCCTTAATCGTCAGCTTGTTCTTCTTTTCGCTCAGAAGTGTCTTCGTTCCTTCCGGCGTGTACTCTCCGGCTGCCTCGTAGGTGTTTCGGAATGCCGGTGTCTCTTCCTGAACCGCGGTCATGACGCCGTTCTTCTTGGCAACCTTAACCTTGAGGACCTTTTCATTGTCGTCATAGGTCATTCCGGCTTTTCCGCCGTCTTTCTCCGTTACGGTAAAAGTATATTCCCCTTCTTTGGAGAATTCCGCTCTGCCGAAGGAGAAGGTGGCTTTCTCGCCGTCCTTCATGCCGCTCAGACTTGCGTTGGTGTCATCCAGAACGATATCCTTCTCGTCGAGGGCCTTCTGCGTTTCCGCATCGCCGGCCTTCAATACAAATTCGAACTTCTCGTCCTTCAGCATGCTGCGTCCCACCAGTTCTTTTGTACCGGTAATGGCCGCATCGCCTTCCATGGATGCCGGTGCGTACTTGTTGGTAAATACCATTGCATCTGCACTCTTGCCGCCGGCGGTGATGCTCTGCTCTGCCTTCAGCGTACCTCTTACATCCTTTACCTTATAGGTCAGAGTGTATTCAGTGGCGTCATAATCGTAGCTGGACTCGCTTCCAATCTTCTCGGTGACCTTATAAGTATAGGTTCCGGCCTGGGAGAAAGTAATCTTTCCGAAGTCCGCCTTTCCTTCGCCCGTAATCGATGCCGACTTCTTGCCGTCCTTGCTGCCTTCCGGCATCGGCGCATTGTCGGTACCGGTGATGGTGAAGTGGAAGGTGCTGTCCTTTGCCGGCTGCTTTCCGCTAATCTTCTTCTCCACGCTCGGCGTTACATTCGTGGAATCTACCGTGTAGGTATTTCGGAACTGAATATTTCCGGTTCCGCTCTTCCAGGTTACCTTCAGAGTTCCGTCCAGATTATCCGTTACAACCGCACTAACCACATAAGAAGTCGTATCGTAAGTAATGTGTCTGTCATTTCCCGGCACTTCTTCCACGGTGTAGTTGTAGGTTCCCACATTCTTGAAGGTCAGTTTCGGGAAAGTAATGTTTCCGTCCTTGTCGTTGACTGCCTTTCCGACTTCCTTTCCGGCCTCGTTCTTCAGAACGAAGTGGAATTCGCCGTCCTTCAGCCCACGTCCGGTCAACGCCTTCTTCATCTGCACCTGTCCGGTGACAGAGGAATCCTGAGAAGCGGTGCTGTACGTATTGTTAAATGTAAACAGCGGTGCCGTATTCGGATTGGTCTCTGCCGTGATGTGACCCTTTCCGTCATCCTTTACCGTGACCTTTACGATCTTGGTTTCGGTGTCATTGCTTACACCCGGCTGCTTTCCGGATTCGCTGACCTTATAGGTAAAGGTCTTCTCCGTTGCATCGCCCAGGTCATTCTTGCCATAGGTGATGGCTCCGAAGTTCACACTGCCATCCGCCTTATTCTGTACTTCCGTCTGCTCCGGCATCGGTGCATTCGCTTCATCGGATGTAACCTTGAAGCTGAACTCATCTGCCTTCAGCTTACGGCCTTCCAGGACCTTTTGTCCGTTAAAGTGAACCGTTGCCTTTTCGGACTTGTACAGATTCTCGAACGCAATCTTCTGTCCATATGAGGACTTCGCCGCCAAATTACCGCTTCCGTTGTCCGTTACCACTACTCGGAAAGTCTGAATCTGGGTGTTCGGCTGCAGCGCGCTGTTCTCCGGTGCATTCTCGGTGACCGCATAGTTGATGCTGTACTCCGCGCCGTCCGCCAATACCTTCTTGTCGGCATACCCCTTTGCCACCAGCTTCTCCAGGTCGGAAATGGTGTAGGACAGCTTGCCAAACTGAATGGCTGCATCCTTGCCGCCGGCCGTAGTTCCGGTGATTACCGGCTCTCCCGCTTCGTGACCGGCATAGTATACGCCGAACTTGAACTGGTTGTCCTTTACAGACAGCTTGTTTCCGTTCTCATTCAACAGCGTCTTCGTACCTGCCGGTGTATATTCGCCGGAGGCCTCGTAGGTGTTTTTAAATGTTGGCTGGTTCTCCTGAACCGTGCTCATGACGCCGTTCTTCTTGAAAACCTTCACCTTAAAGGTCTTCGCAGCGGTGTCGTAGGTCATTCCGGCTTTTCTGCCGTCCTTCTCCGTTACGGTAAAAGTATATTCTCCTTCCTTGGAGAATTCCGCCCTGCCGAAGGAGAACGTTGCTTTTTCGCCATTCTTCATGCCGCTCAGGCTTGCATCCGTATCGGTCAGCACGATGTCTTTCTCATCGATAGCCTTCTGAGTGGCCTCATCCCCGGCCTTCAGTGCGAAATCAAATGTCTCACCATCCAGCATGCTACGTCCCACCAGTTCCTTCGTACCGGTAATGGCCGCATCGCCTTCCATGGACGCCGGTGCATACTCATTGGTAAATACCATGCTGTCTGCACTCTTGCCGCCGGCAGTGATGCTCTGTTCTGCTTTCAGCTCACCGCGTACATCCGTTACCTTGTAAGTCAGGGTGTATTCGGTGGAGTCGTAATTGTAGCTGGTCTCATTGCCAAGTTCCTCGGTTACCTTGTAGGTATAGGTTCCGGCCCGGGTAAAGGTAATCTTTCCGAAGTCCGTCTGTCCTTCCCCTGCAATCGTTTCCGTCTTCTCGCCGTCCACACTGCCCTTTGGCATCGGTGCATTGCCGGTACCGGTGAGAGTGAAGCGGAAGGTACTGTCCTTCGCCGGATTTCCTCCGGTAATCTTCTTCTCCACGCTCGGAGCCGCATCCGTCGGATCCACCGTGTAGGTGTTCTTGAACAGAATCGCACCGGTTCCGCTCTTCCAGGTTACCTTCAATGTTCCGTCCAGATTATCCGTTACAACTGCGCTGACTTTGTATGGAGTCGCATCGTAAGTGATGTGGCTGTCGTTTCCGGCCACTTCCTCTACGGTGTAGTTATAGGTTCCCACGTTCTTGAAGGTCAATGCCGGGAAGGAGATGTTTCCATCCTTGTCGTTGGTTCCTTCGCCGACGGTCTTTCCATTTTCATCCTTCAATACAAAGTGGAATTCGCCGTCTTCCATCGCGCGTCCGGCCAGTGCCTTCTTGATGGAAACCTGTCCGGTGACAGAGGATTCCCGGGAGGTGGTGCTGTACGTATTGTTAAACGTAAACAGCGGTGCCGCCTTTGGATCCAGCTCAGCCGTGATGTGGCCCTTTCCGTCATCCTTTACGGTGACCTTTACGGTCTTGGTCGCGGTGTCGTTGGAAACGCCCGGCTGCTTTCCGGATTCGCTGACCTTGTAAGTAAAGGTCTTCTCCGTCGCATCGCCCAGATCGTCCTTTCCATAGGTGACGGTTCCGAAGTTCACCGAGCCATTGGCCCGATTCTGAGCCTCTCTCGCTTTCGGCATCGGTGCATCTGCATCGTCAGAAGTTACCTTAAACGTGAACTCATCTGCCTTCAGGTTCCGGCCTTCCAGTACTTTCAGTCCTTCGAAGTTTACGGTTGCCTTTTCCGACTTGTATTCATTCTCGAAATTCAGCTTCTTTCCGGTTCCGGATTTCACGGTCAGCTTTCCGGTTCCGTTATCCTTCATTACTACCCGGAAGGTCTGCGTCTGAGTGTTCTGCTGCAGCGCACTGTTGCCCGTCTCCTTCTCAGTTACCGCGTAGTTAATGCTGTATTCGGCGCCGTTTGCCAGCACCTTCTTGTCCGCATATCCCTTTGCCACCAGCTTCTCCAGGTCGGAGATGGTGTAGGACAGGGTTCCGAAGTGGATCGGTGCATCCTTGCCGCTTCCTGTGGTTCCGGTGGTCACCGGTTCCCGATCCTCATGACCGGAATAGTATACGTTGAACTCAAACTGACCGTCTTTCACCGACAGCTTGTTTCCATTCTCGTTCAGCAGAGTCTTGGTTCCTGCCGGTGTGTATTCTCCGGCGGCTTCATAGACGTTCTTATAGCTTGGCGAATTCATCTGAACCGCTTTCAGGACGCCATCTTCCTTGGAAACCTTCACCTTCAGGACTTTTCCTTCGGTGTCGTATTTCATTCCCGGTTTTCCGCCATCCTTCTCCGTTACGATAAAGGTATATTCTCCTTCCTTGGAGAATTCCGCTCTGCCGAACATAAAGGTGGTGGTGGATCCGTCCGCCAGAGTGCTTACTCTCGCATTGGTGCTTCCCAGCACGATATCCTTCTCGTCGATAGCCTTCTGAGTGGCCTCATCGCCGGCCTTCAGCGTGAAGTTGAATTCTTCGTCCTTCAGCATGTTCCGGCCAATGAGCGTCTTGAGTCCGGTGATGGCGGTATCGCCGTCCATCACTGCCGGGGTAAAGGTATTCGTTACGGTTGCGGACAGCGTACTGTCTGCGTCCACCACTTCCAAATGGCCTTTATTATCTGCCACCTTTACGGTAAGCGTGCGTTCCCGATTGTCGTAATCCCAGCCGCCCGTTGTCGTCGTTGTGGTTTCCTTAACTTTGAACTGATAGGTTCCGGCCTTGGTGATTTCCACCGGCTGGAAGGATTTTGTTTCCGCGCCGTCTGCCGGAATACTGTCGGAAGTCTTCACTTCGGTGTTTGCCGGCATCTTCACCGCGTCCCCGTAGTTCTCCGCTGCGGTCAGCTTGAAGGTGAACGGTTCTGCGGATTTCTTTCCGACTACCACCTTTGTAATCTTCAGTGCGGAATCGCCTTTCAGTTCCAGCTTCTCCGGCTTGTATGTATTGGTAATTACCGTATTTCCGTCCGCATCTTTGCTCTCTGCGGAAGTGTAGAACGGTACCGTATCTTCTTTTATCGTGTATTTATATTCTTTATCGTTTGCATCGAACTTATCCAGATTGTCGAACGTCCACTTCCAGTCGTTCGCTTCGGTGACCGTCTTGGTTTTAATCTCCTCGCCGTTTCGGAGAAGGTGAATCGTAATGGATTCCGGACGCATTTGGGCCCGGTCGTTGGAATCCGCCCAAACCTTCTTTCCCTGAACGCTGGTCACCGGCTTGTGGTATTCGTTGTTAAATTCTGCCGAGTTGCCGTTTTTTCCGCCGTTCAGGTATGCCGCTTTGACACTCAGCTTTTTGGTGTTCCGGTCGTACGAAACGGTCACGTTTACCGTGTGCGTTGCAGAATCGTTGGTCACGTTGGCCACGCTTCCGCTCTCGGTAATCGTATATCTAAAGGTTTTTGAGTTGGCTCCCTTCAAATCCGCACGGGTAAAATGAATTTCACCAAAGGTGAAATACTCCACCGCGTCGTCTTCCGGCTGAATGCTCACGGTGGACTTTTCCGGCATCGGTGCGTCGGCAGAATCCGCTTTAATGGCAAAACTCCAGGAATCTCCCTTCTTGAAATTCCGGCCCTTCAGATTCTTAATACCATCAATTTCCACCGAGCCGCTGTCCGTTTCCGGCTTATCCACGACCTGCCCGGTCTTCACGTAATACACAACACCGTCCACGTTAACATAGGAGCTTTCCGCCTTGGATACGTACCACAGGACGTCAATCTCCCCCTTCGCGTACAGCGTCGCGTACTTGGTCCCCAGCGCCTTCTCAATGGATGTCTGGATGACATCTCGGGAAGGTTCCTGAAGGATATTATTGTATACGGTCGCGAAATACTTGTGCAGCGCCTCCGTGTTGGTTTCTGTATCAAAAGAATCGTACAGATTCACGTTTCCGCCGGTAATTATTTTTTCTCCACCGGGCACGTTTGCGGTTTTGGTCAGCACTTTGCCGTCCACGGAAGTGTAATCGCTTCCGCCGCTTCCGTACACGTAGTCGGATGCCGTAGTTCCTACCGGAAAGTAGTGCTTCGGACTGTACGATGTTGTACCGTCCTCCGTCTGCGTACTGCTGTCATACCGAATAAAAAAGTGCGCATCATAACCATCATCGGCAGATGACGAAAATGGTGCAAATAAAAACACAGCAAATAAAACCAGCAACCATAAGGTCGCCTTCCTAAAAGTTTTGTTCCCCATCGTTACACCTCAAAGAATTAAAATACATCAAAAAACACACAAAAAAAATACATTGAAAAAAGTGATACTGCAAAGAGCAACTATTCCTTTTTTCTCTAGTATAGTCTACCCCCCACTTTTTTGTAAAGCGTCTTCTAGTTTAATTCTTGTATTTATTTTGTACAGTATAATAAGTGCAATTCCGGAACATAAAAACATCCACCCATAGAAACTGCATGCTTCTTCGGGTGAATGCTTTATCGCTATTGTTGATATTTTCTTTTTTATAAGCCGTAGCGGGCTGCGTGGAATCCCTTGAATACCGGATCCCCGGTATATTCCAGCACCTCCGCTTCCCCGGTAAGTGCCTGCCATGCGCCTCTCGCCAGCGCCGCCAACTCGTATTCTCCCGGGAGAACCCACACCGGCGCAATCCATTCCACGTACGGACGGATTTGATCGATCACATAGGTTGAATGCGCCACGCCACCGGTGATAATAATCGCTTTCACTTTCCCTTGCAAGGCGGCTGCACAGGATCCGATGGCCTTTCCGAATTGGTACGCCATGGCATCGGTGCACAGCTTTGCGTACTCGTCTCCGTTCTCAATGCGGCGCACAATTTCACGCACGTCATCCGACCCTAGATGGCTGTAAAGCCCACCCTTCCGAGTGAGAAGTGCCTCCATCTGCTTGTAGGTGTACTTTCCGCTATACGCCATCTTGATGATTTTTACCGTGGGAAAAGAACCCACTCTGGTTGGTGTCATCGGACCGTCTCCCGCCAGATTATCGTTGCTGTCAATCATCTTTCCTTTTCGATGAGCAGTAAAAGAAACCCCGCCACCGATATGAGCGACCACAAAATTGTGATCTTCGTATCGGATGCCTTTCTCCAGACAGTATCGATGTGCCGCCTCTTTCTGATTCAGACAGTGCACATGGCTGTCCCGATACATCCCTTTAATTCCGCTGATGCGAGCCAAATCCTGAAACTCATCCACATCCGGTGGATTGAATACCAGTGCTCTCCCGCCGTATCTGGATTCCAGATAACGGGCAATCTGACAGGCCAGCATCGCCGGGTGGGAGACACCGGTTCGTGCAGTCTGACAGTCATAAATCAGCTGATCATTTACCGAATACACGCCGGAAACGCAGGATGCCATCCCGCCACCCCGGGCCACAAAGGAGTCCACATCATCCAAATCCACCTGATTCACCCGGCAGGCATTTTCTACCAGCTTTGCCCGGTACATCAATTGAGACTGGACGCAGTCGAACTGCTCCAGTTCTTCCTTGGTATGATAGATGTTCTCTATAAATACCTTCTGATCGTTCCGGTATACCCCGATTTTTGTAGAGGTGGATCCCGGGTTGATCGTTACAATCGTAAAAATCTTTTTACCGTCTACGATTTGCATATCTCGGTCTCCTTTGCGTTTCATTCGGTGTCCTTCTGCTCAAGCGATTGCCTGCAGCCATCGGCCGCAGGCAATCCAAGCAGGTAGTTATTAAGCAGGCTAGGCTTGCGCTTTCGCCTCTTTGATGGAGTCAATCAGCAGCGGAACAACCTTGAACAGGTCGCCAACGATGCCGTAATCTGCCACTTCGAAAATCGGTGCATTGTCTGCCTTGTTGATAGCGATGATGCATTCCGAATCTTGCATGCCGGCTTTGTGCTGAATCGCACCGGAAATTCCCAGTGCTACGTATACCTTCGGATGTACGGTCTTTCCGGTCTGACCAACCTGATGATCCGCACCGATCCAGCCGGCATCTACCACCGCACGGGATGCGCCAACGACGCCGCCCAGCAGGTCTGCCAGTTCTTCTGCCAGCTTAATTCCGCCGTCTACATCCTTCGCGATACCACGGCCAACGGATACGATAAAGTCCGCGCCAATTAGGTCTACCATCTTCTTGGCAGCCTTCACGATATCTACTACTTCGGTCTCGATATCCGATGCTTCCAGCTTGAATTCCGGATGAACGAGTTCAACCGCATTTGCTTTTGCTTCGTCGAACGGTCTCTTCTTCATAACGCCCGGACGAACCGTTGCCATTGCCGGACGGAATCTCGGGCACACGATGGTTGCCATCAAGTGTCCGCCGAATGCCGGACGGGTCATCTTCATATTGGTATTTACATCGAAGAGCTTGCTTTCGAACTTGGTGTTCTCCACATCCAGAGAAGAACCGGTCTTCAGGAAGTCGATGTATCCGCCCAGATCTACATCCAGGTGGGTGCAGTCTGCACACAGACCGGTGTGAAGTCTTGCGGCACATCTCGGTGCCAGGTCTCTTCCGATGTTGGAAGCGCCGAACAGCATGATTTCCGGCTTGTATTCTTCTACCATGTCACAGATGACTTTGGTGTATCCATCTGTAGTGTAGTTCTTCAGAAGCGGGCTGTCGCATACGATGACCTGATCGGCACCGTAACCGCCCAATTCCTTTGCAATTCCTTCTACGTTTTCTCCCAGGAGGATACCGCACAGGTTTACTCCCAGTTCGTCTGCCAACTTCCGGCCTTCGGAAATCAGCTCAAAAGTTGTCGGCATCATTACGCCCTGACGCTGCTCACAGAAAACCCATACATTCTTGAAAGCAGCAATATCTGCACTATCGTAAGCCATAAATATTTCTCCTTTCTTAGATGATGTGCTTGCCGGTGAGGATACCTGCCAGCTCGTCTGTTGTTTCTTTTCCGCAGCCGTCCAAAATCATTCCGGCGCCCTTTCTCGGTGGAGTGAAGGACTTGAAGATGTTGGTCGGGGATCCCTTCAGACCGATGGTGGTTTTGTCAATCAGCGGGTGATCCTTCAGTGCTTCGTAATCCATTACCCTAACCGGCATGTCGAAGCACTTTTCGGTTCCTGCTACGGACATGTATCTCGGCTCGTTCAGCTCCTTGATGCAGGTGATCATGCATGGTGTGTGTGTTTTTACTACCATGTAGCCGTCTTCCAGCATTCTCTGAACGGTCAGTGTATTTCCGTCTTTCTCAATCTTTCCGGCATATGTAATCTGCGGGAGATGGAGTTTTTCCGCAATCTGCGGTCCAACCTGTGCCGTATCTCCATCGATTGCCTGACGTCCGGCGATGATGATGTCTTCGTCGCCCAGTCCGTAGGTGTCGATTGCCGCTGCAATAATCTGAGAGGTAGCATACGTATCGGAGCCGCCGAATTCTCTTGCGGAAATCAGCACGGTTTCGTCCACGCCCATTGCCATCAGCTCTCTCAGCATGCCTTCTGCAGGAGGTGGTCCCATGGTGAATGCAACTACCTCACAGCCATATTCGTCTTTCAGCGCCAGAGCCGCTTCAACCGCATTCAGGTCATCCGGGTTGATGATTGTCTGCATGGATGCACGGTTCAGCGTACCGTCATCGTTCACTGCTACCTTGCCGGAGGTATCAGGAACCTGCTTTACAGTTACCAAAATTTTCATATTTCCGTTACCTCCTTACTTTCTGAGCAGGCTGTTGGCGATAACTACCTGCTGGATTTCACTGGTTCCTTCGAAGATGCTCAGGATACGAGCGTCACGGTACATTCTTTCCACTCTGTACTCTTCGATGTATCCGTATCCGCCGTGAATCTGAACGGCTTCGTATGCGCATCTGTTTGCCATCTCTGCGGCAAAGAACTTCGCTTCGGAGCACGCCTTGCTGGCATCCGGATGGTTGGCATCCTTCAGAACCGCTGCGTGATAGGTCAGCTGACGAGCTGCTTCCAGTTCGGTCTGCATTTTAGCAATCTTGAAGCTAATAGCCTGGAAATCTGCCAGTCTGTGTCCGAACTGTTTTCTCTCCATGGAATACTTCACGGCTTCGTCCAGGCAGCCCTGTGCCAGACCGATTGCCATTGCGGCTACGCCCAGACGTCCGCCGTCCAAAGTCTTCATCGCATACTGGAATCCCTTGTTCAGAGGTCCTACCAGGTTTTCCTTCGGAACGCGAACGTCTTCGAATACAACGTCGCAAGTCGGATAACCCTTGATACCCATCTTCTTCTCCGGAGCGCCCAGGGAAACGCCGTCGGCGTGCATGTCCACGATGAACATGGAGATTCCTCTGGAACCCTTCAGGCTCAGATCGGTCTTTGCGAAAATAATAATCCAGTCTGCCATCGGTGCACCGGAGATAAAGCACTTACGGCCGTTGATGATATAATCATCGCCATCCGGAATTGCGGTAGTGGTGGTGCCACCGGCATCGGAGCCGGCACCCGGCTCGGTCAATCCGAATACCATGATTTTCTCACCGCTTGCAACCAGCGGCAGATATTTTTCCTTCTGCTCTTTGCTTCCTGCCAGCATCAGCGGGCCGCCGCCCAGAGAGTTGGATGTGTTTGCATAGATTGCCAGTACCAGGTCCTGACGAGCAAATTCTTCGTCCATCAGTACATAGGACAGGCTGTCACCGCCGGCTCCGCCGTATTCTGCCGGAATCTTTGTTCCCATGAAGCCGTAGCGAGCCATTTTTTTATGCATCTCCCAGTTGAATTCCCCGGTGAGATCCAGTTCGTCCTGCAGTTCTTTAGTGAATTCCGTCTCTGCAAACTGACGGAACAGCTTCTGCTGCAGGGCATGCTTTTTGTCAAGAATCATGTTTTCCTCCTTGATTTTGCTTTAAAATGCCGGGAGAGTAAGCCCCCCTCCCGGCCTTACCGATTCATTTTATTGTGGAATTTCGTGTGCGGAAGAACCCTTGGTCAGCACTTCGTAAATTCCGTCGACACCGGAGAGCGCCATGGATCTGCCGGCCTCTTCCGTAAAGAATGCCATGTGCGGTGTGTGAATTACGTTCACGAAGGACCGCAGATACTTCAGCTTGAAGTACGGCATTCCAGGTGTGCGGATGATATCCTCATCGTGCGGAATGTGGATGATGCCCTCTTCGCCCGGGAATGCATCCATGAACAGTGCGCCGATTTTCTCGGATTCCACGCCGTCGATGATGGCATCGATATCCATCAGACCGCCGCGGGCATTGTTCACCAGAACCACGCCGTTCTTCATCTTAGACAGCGCCTCTCCGTCGATCATATTCTCTGTGCTCTCGGACAGGTTGGTGTGCAGTGTGATAACATCGGATTCTTTGTACAGGGTATCCAGATCCACGTAAGTTGCATATTCTTTTACTGCATCGTTCTGGTACATATCATATGCCAGGATACGGCATCCGAATCCGGACAGAATCTTGATAACGGTATATCCGATCTTGCCGGCACCGATAACACCCACGGTGAGGGAACGCAGTTCCCGGCTCATTTTACCCTTCAGTGTGAAGTCGTTGTCGTTTGTGTTATACAGCGCTTTCTTTGCTTTCCGGATGCTCATCAGGATTGCCATTACGGTGTATTCCGCAACGCCGTTCGGAGCGTAGCTTCCGTGGGTAATCCGAAGTCCCAGCTCTCTTGCGTAAGGAACGTCGATATAGTCGTATCCAACGCAGCGGAACGCCTGAACCTTTACGCCGTTCTCTACCATGGTGTCCAGAATGCTCTTGGAGAAATCACTCTGTCCCAGTGTGGTCACGCCATCGCAGCCCTTGCTCATCTCTACGGTGGAAGAATCCAGAATCGATCCGGTGGAAATCAGTTCGATTCCCAGTTCCTTGCAGCGAGCTTCAATAACCGGTTTTTCGTCCGGACGGACTTCATAAGCAGCAATTTTCATATCTTCTTCTCCTTTACTTTTGACCCTCTGCCGGGTCCCGTTTTGATCACTAATTTGTTTCCAGTCCCTAACTCTATAGCAGCCGGTGTAAAAACATTTTCACGATCTACACGTTTCCGATATTCCCACTAATCTCTCAGTGCCGGGTCCATCGGAATGGCAGCGCCTTCTTCCAGAAGTTTTGCTACTTCTTCATCGGAATATCCGTATTCCTTCAGAATGCTTTCGGTCTGTTCACCCAGATACGGTCCTCTGTTGTATTCCGGCAGACCCATTTCCTTGAACATTACAGGCGGTCTAACCAGCGTACGCTTGTTTCCGTTGCTGTACTGCATTTCGTAGAAGATGTCGGAAGCCCATGCCTGCTTGTCTTCCAACAGGGTATCCCAGTTCTGTGCCACTGCGTAAGGCAGGTCGGCCGCATCCAGAATCTTGCACCACTCGTCGCAGGTCTTTCCGCGGAACTCGTTGGTAATCCATTCCGAGAATTCTTTTCTGTTCGGAACCAGATTCTTCTGCGGATAGAACTTCGGATTCTCTGCCATTTCCGGGTGTCCCATGGCATTCATGAGAACCGGATAATGTCTGTCATACTGCGGCATCGCAATCTGGAGCCACTGATCGTCTGCGGTCTGATATGCCAGAGTCAGCGGGTTTCCGTTCTCCCATCTCTCCATCGGGAACTTGCAGCTGTCGGAGCCATACTGGCTGGCCTGCAGCATCAAGGATACGTCCCATACGGCACTGTGGAAGAGGGATACTACAACCTGATCGCCTTCACCGGTAGTCTTTGCACGATACAGTGCTGCCAGTACGCCGGCCGCCAGGTTCATTGCCACCTGGTGATCTCCGAAGCCCTGTACGGTGAGCATCGGCAGGCTCTTTTTATCTCTCAGAGGTCCCAGAATTCCGCCTCTTGCATAGAATGCGGTGAAATCGAATCCCGGCAGATCTTTGTCCGGTCCCACTTCGCCGTATCCGGAAACATAACCGAATACCAGTGCCGGATACTTTGCGTGAAGGGTTTCCCAATCCAGGCCGGCTCTCTTCAGCGGTCCCTGACGCCAGTTGCAGATAAATACATCCGCATCGGCAATCAGCTTCTCCAGAGCTTCTCTTCCTTCTTCGGATTTCGTGTTCAGGGAAATACATCTCTTGCCGGCATTCTCCAAGTCGTAGGATGTGTTTTCCTTCTGATCCAGCGGACGACCTTCGTTTACAGCGGTGTATCTCAGCGGGTCTCCCTTCGGAGCTTCCACTTTGATAACGTCTGCACCCAGGTCAGCGAGGAATCTTGCGGTACAAGGAGCGGCAATAAATGTTGCCAGCTCTACAACCTTTACCCCTTCCAGGGGGAGTCTTACTTCGCTCATTTCATAACCTCCTGCTTTTCTAAGCTACATATTCACCATATCCCGGAATGTTTCGAGATTGGTTCGAATCTGTTCAAACTGCTTCATCTGACGGTCTACTTCGATTAATGTCACCGGAATGTCCGCCTTTTCGCATGCCTTCTTGATCATCACGTAGTCGAATTCTTCCGGATCGCAGAACTTCGTCATGACCACGATAACGCCCTTGGCGTTTCTCTCTTTTGCTGTGTCCACAATCCACTGCACTCTTGGCTTTTCCACATTGTAGAGAACGGAACAGTTGTCCATGTTTCCGAACTTCTCTGCCAGTGCCTGAAGGGCATCATCGCCTTCCGGAACATCGGTCCGATACTGGCGGGACTGTGCCGCTACATCGTCGGCCACGATGTGGAATCCCAGCTCATCCATGATGGCATTCAGCTGCGGTGCGTCTGTCAGGATACCGGAGACGATAACCGGAAGCTTTTCCGCTGCCGGTGCGGTGCCTTCCAGTTCCTTAATGAGCTGCTCTACCAGTGCGGTATGCTCTTCTTTCAGCATGAAGAACGCACTCTTGAACAGGTCGCTACGCTGTGCCGCTGTGATTTCAGGATGGTTCGCCAGAACTTCTTCTGCCCGGCGCATTACTTGATTGTGTCTGTTATAGATTCGATTGGATTCTGCCAGTGCGGCTGCGTCGAACTTGCCACCCAGCTTTTCCAGATCGTGAATCACTCTTTCATATCCGGCCTTTGTGTACGCAATGCCGTATGCCGGCTTTCTGTGCTGCGGATAAGTCATCGGAATGAACGGAATATCCTTCACGGCATATTTCCAGTTCTCTCCCAGCGTCTTCAGTGTATCGCACAGAGACGGAATGACGATTGCGCTGGCACCCTTATAGGCTCCGTTGATTCCCAGTTCCAGCATGGACTGCACGATGGAACATAGGAATGCCGGAAAATATTCTTTGGAACGGTTCAGTTCAACATCAGCACCCCACGCGCCCATTGGCACGAATCCCATTGAATGGAGTATTTCTTCAGGAGTATAGACAGGGGAAGTCAAAACGACTTTTTTACCCTGTTGGAGATAGGAATCCATCTGAGCACGCGGTGCTGTTGCTATCTTATGAAACTGATCGAAAATTTCGTTTACCATCGTTACTCTCCCTTCGCTTCTTTGTTCGCTTCCATGATTTCCATCAAGCCCTGTACGCGGGTATCGTACTGTGCTTCGGAGAAGTTCCGCGGATCTGCCTGGTCGCCGTCAAAACTGGTTACCGGAATTCCGCAAGCTTCGCCGATCTGACGGCTCATCTCGCTCATGAATCCACTCCACAGTTTGCAGGAACGGTTGGTATGAACCAGAAGTCCTTCCACGTTGTTGTCCTTGCAGAGCTTGATTCTCTTATCTCTGGATTTCTCAAGGTTGATGGCGTTCGGTACGCTGCAGTATGCGGCGATCATCTCATCGAAGGAGTGGTAGTCGAAACCGAATGCATCGGCATAAATGGTGGTTACCATGTTAATACCTCTGTCCCGCAGGCCGTGAGAAGTCGCTCTCAAATATGGCCAGCAAGCGATTCCTTCGAACATCACTCTGTATTTCTCTTCGCCGCGATAGGTGCTGGTGCCGTTCTCGTGGTTTTCTTTGTATTCTCTCAGGAGCTGCTCCATCGCCTCTCCGGCCGCTTCCTTACCTCTTGCGGTTACCATTACCGCCATGTGGTTCAGAAGGTCAAATCCGTTGAACGGAGATGGTGTGTACTTCGCCTGTGCCGTTGCATCCAGCCATGCTCTGCTGGAGCGGCAGCTGAATCCGGTCACTTCCTTGAACCGCTCGTCGGACCACTTCAGGTCGAACAGGTTCTCCAGGGTGTGTACCGCATCCCAGAACTGAGCGGATACATAATCGATTTCCGCCTGGGAAACTTCGTAATCCGGGTTGAACGGAATGTCCAGAAGGATCATCGGGATATTCAGCTCAATGGCCAGGTTTTCGTACCATTTAATCATGCAGTTGCAGATGTTGTTGCAGCAGAGCAGTACATCCGGCATCGCCACATCCTGCTCCGGACATTCCTTCAGCTTCGCGTACGCCATGCTGATTCGAGCATACGCACAGATGTCGTTGGAATATCCATCCGCTTCTGCCACTTCGCACATTCTTTCGCCGGCACCTCTTGCAGCAATTCCCGCTGCCTGGTTCTCCGGATATGCAGTTGCCAGTCCCAAAGTTTCCGGAATTTCTACCGGGAAGTTACTGGATACCCACGCAACCGGTTTTCCTTCCTTCTTCGCCTCGATGGCATCCGCAAATGCATCGGAAGCGATTTTACCGAGTTTGTACTTCGCCGAATTCGGATCCACCGGACGGCGGGCTTTCTTTTCCTCTGCCATAAGAACCTCCTGCTTTCTTTCGCAATTCAGTAATGTGTTGTAAAAATAATATTCTCTTCAATAGCTCTTCCGGCTATTTCGTCGCTTGTCGATATGCGTACAGCGCTGCGCCGATAGCACCGAAGTACTGTGCCAGCGGATCCACCGCGATCTCCATGTCCAAGCTTTCGGACAATGCTCTTCGTACAGCACCGTTCTTTGCCACTCCGCCGGACATGCACACCATAGGCGTTACGCCAGCCCTCCTTGCCAGTGCGGACACCCGGGCTGCCACGCTGCTGCAGATTCCTGCAATCAGATCTTCTCGTTTCACCCCATTTGCCAGCTGGCTGATGACTTCCGATTCAGCGAACACCGTGCAAGTGCTTGAGATCGAGGCCGGATTGCTGGATTTTGCTGCACAGGCATCAAAGTCGCCAATGTCCATTTGGAGAATCGTTGCCATCACATCCAGAAAACGTCCTGTGCCTGCCGCACACTTGTCATTCATGACGAAGTTGGACATTCTGCCGCTCTCCGACAAGACGATGACTTTCGCATCCTGTCCTCCGATGTCAATGACGCTTCGGAGTTCCGGGAAAACGAACCGTCCGCCCAGTCCGTGACAGGTCAGCTCGCTGACCTCGCCGTCGCCGAATTCAAAATTTTTTCTTCCGTATCCGGTTACAATCGTTCTTGCAACGTCCTCGGGTGTTATTTCACACTCCTTCAGGACGGTATCCATCGCTTTCTTGGGACTGTCCGTACCCATACCTCCCACAAGGAGACTTTTTCCGATGATTTCTTTTCCATCCCGAAGGAGAATGCATTTCGATGTTGTCGATCCGATATCAATTCCCAGTGTGATCATTTTCCACCCCTGACATTTTGTGTTTTCTTTAATGCAATTCCATTATACCAACCGTTAATTTTTCGTCAATATCCATGGGCGATTTTGTGAGCGTTTTAACAACTGGTTTTACTTTCATTTTGCAAGGAATTCTTTTTATCTAAATTTTCCTTGATTTTAAAGGCTTTCGTCTTGTCAAGTTTTTATCGATATTTTCTATAGACTATTTATCGTTTGATAAATTTTTTTCATATATTGCATTAATATTCATTGAATTCTATAATAAAAATAATTCGTTCTAACATCAGATTGATGGAGTTTGCCTATGGATATTAATAAATTGAAGGCCTTTGTGGCTGTGTGCAACACCGGAAGTTATACCAAAGTTGCCAAATCATTCGGCTATACCCACGCCGGAATTTCTTACATGATTAAAAGCTTGGAAGATGAGGTGGGCTTTTCCCTTCTGGAGAAAAAGGGAACCAGTCGGATTCCTACCGCCAATGCCCGAAAAATTCTGCCGGACATCCTGAACGTTTTGGATTCCATGGAACGGCTGGAGCATTCCATCGCGTTGGGGCGCAGCAGCATGGCGGCGGGACTGAACATTGCCGCCATCGAGTCGGCTTCTATCAAATGGATTCCGCTGACCATTTCCCGCTTCTCTGCGGAACACCCGGACGTCCCGGTGAATGTTTTTACCGGAGACCCGTTCCAGATTAACGGATGGCTTCGGGACGACGATGCGGACGTGGGCCTGACGGTTCGCTCCTGGACCGATCCGGATTACAGTTGGACGCCGCTGATTCAAGATCGTTTCTACGGACTCCTTCCGAAAAGCGACCCCCATCAGCATTCCGTTTCGGTGCAGGATTTCGAGGACAAATATATTTTCATCCCGAATCCTTACGGAAACCGGGATATCACCAATCTGCTGGATAAGTACGACATTTCCTATCAGGTGCCGAACGATAACACCATCAGCATGATGTCAGTAAATACTAACGTGGCGGTGGGAAGAGGGTATTCGATTTCCACCGGTCTGATGATCGATTCCAACCGGGTGGTGGCGGAAATTCCGGAATTGCAGCCGAAAATCCTGCCGATTGAGCCGGAGACTTACCGGGAAATCGGACTTTCGAGAAAGAAAAATGCGGGCCGAAGCCCGCTGGTGGATGATTTTATTCGCTGTTTGAAACAGGTGATTCAGGAATACCCGATTAAGCCGATTGAATCGGAAGCTTCGGATTCGGAAGGCGAAAAATAAGGTATATGAAAAGGACTTCGCAGAGTGGCTGTGAAGTCCTTTCCGTTTTCGATTTGATATAAGTCAAGGTCGAAAGCATTTTTCTAATTGCATTATCTATGCTTTGCCAGCACAATCTCATATGTCTAGAATTTTAAAGACAGTTCACGCCTTTTGACTGAAAATGCGAATTCAGCGTGAACGCAATTCGCTGCTTTTGCAAAATTCTAATTTTGGAGTGTCGGATTGCCATTGACGATTCACGCCAGAACGCTGATTTCCTTCAAAAAGCGTGAACCATTCTTATCAGGTTGACTTTCACACAGGAAAACTAGATGACAATGCCGTTGCAGTGGTCCACTTCATGCTGGATAATCTGTGCAGTCCAGCCGGTGAACGCTCTCCGCTGCAGCTTCCAATCCATGTCCCGGAATTCCACCTCGATTTCTTCGTATCGGGTGGTTTTGCGGACACCGGTAAGGGAGAGGCATCCCTCTTCCGTCTCGAAGGGTTTCTTTGCCGAGAGGATTCTCGGATTGAACATGACCATATCCATGATGCCCATGTTTACGATGATGATGTTCTTTCGGATACCGATCATGTTGGCCGCCATGCCCACGCATCCGTCTCGGTGCGCCCGCAGTGTGTCCATCAAATCCCGACCGATTGCCACATCTTCTTTCGTTGCCGGCTCCGACTTCTGTCCCAGGAAAAAGGGATCTTTCATAATTTCTCGTACCATCTTTCCTCCTATATTTCCACAATTTCCACTTCGCATCCGTTTTCGCGAAGCAGTTCCACCAGGTCTTCCCCCTGCAGCCACACCGTTGCCGTATTCTCATTCGGGTGAATGCCGATGATGCTGTCTTTGAATTCCGAATCCAAATACAGAGTAATCGGTGCCTCTTCCACGTTCAGCAATCCCAAAGGCGTCACGGCTCCCGGCGTCAGATCCATGTATTTTTTCAGTTCCTCCGGCGAGGCAAAAGAAAGTGGCCGCAGCCCGTGGGCTTTCCGGAAATCCTTGAGGTTGACGCGCTTGTCTCCTTTTACCGTGATCAGATAATAATTCTTTTTCTTGTCGTCCCGGACGAAGAGGTTTTTGGCGTCCCCCTCCGGATAAGGAAGATCGATGGACTCCAGTTCTTCCATATTGTACACCGCCGGGTGCTCCGTGATTTCAAACGGGATGTTGTGATCTTTCAGATATTGATAGGTTTCTTGTTTGTTCATAGTGAGCCTCCTTCTTCACACTCCTGCTGCTGAAGGTAGAACATCGCCTTTTGAGTTTCAATCTCTGCTTTCAATTCTTCTTCCGTCGGCAGGTATAATTTGTACTTGGAAGCAAATAGCTGTTCATTGCCGTGCATAACGGAATATCGGGCGATATCATCATCGGTATCGGAGCAAAGTACAATACCGATCGTTGGGTTATCGCCTTCGCTGCGCTTCAATTCATCATACATGCGGATATACATGTCCATCTGCCCTACGTCTTGATGCGTGATCTTCTCTGTTTTCAGATCAATGAGGACAAAACATTTCAGTATGTAATTGTAAAACACGAGGTCGATGTAATAGTCCTGCTTCTCCGTATGGATATGCTGCTGTCTTGCCACAAAAGCATATCCCTTTCCAAGTTCCATCAAGAATTTCTGAAGATTGGAGAGAATGCTCTTCTCCAGGTCACTCTCGGTAAAATCTGTATTCTGAGCAAATCCTAAGAACTCTGCAACGACCGGATTCTTGATAAATGCGGCTTCCTTCTCATACCAGTCACGAGCAGCTTTGTCTTTAACTTGTAATAATGCTGCATAGTGTGACCAAGACAACAGTCCAACAGATTTTCCAGACGGTGTCTGGAAAATTTCAGGATAGGTCTTATAGAAGGAATAAAAGCTATATAGATTCGACTTCGTATAACCCTTTCCATATTCAGCCGATAGTTCTTTTGCCAACTTTTTTATAATTTCAGCTCCATATTTCGCTCTATCCTCGCCCTGCAATTCTTCACTTGCAATTCTATAACCAAGAAGCCAATTTCTCTGTATCAGCGTTGTGTTGACCGCCCGGTACGCTGCTTTTTGTGAGGACTCGATGATCCCACACATATCTTTTAAGATGTCATCCGTTTTAACAAAACTATCCACAATATTATTCTGATTGATTTTCTCCGTCTTGTTGTCCATACCATCGCTCCTTGGAAGTTCTTATTCCAACGTAAGAAGAAGTGCCATCTTAAATTTCCTCGTTGCTTTTACCGAATGCAGCCCGCCTTTCGCAAAGCGGAAGTTCTCACCGGCTTGAATCGGATGTTCCTCACCCTCGTAACCGATGACCCCCTCGCCATCCAGCGCGAATATGATTGCCTCTCCGGGAGCGGCATGTTCCGACAGCCCGGTTCCCTCGTCAAATGCCATGACAACGAACTTCATTTTATCGTTGTGCACCACATCCATATTTACAATTTTGCCATCCGCATAAGGTACAAGTTCTGCCAAACGAAAAACCTCTCCGGCTTTAATTAATTCGTTCATAATATCATCCTTTCTTACTGCTACTTCGGTATAAACGGTTCCTTCTGACGTTCGCATTCCCATCGGCGTGTCTGTCAGTGTCACGATGCTGTCCCCGGTTTCCAGGTTTCGGGTAAAACCATCATTGCCATACACCTCCAGGCTTCCAGCTGCGACAACGATCATCTTATAATAAGGGTAAATCTCGGCACTGATGTCCGTGTTCTTCGCCAGCGAAAAAACGGTAATATAATTCTCGCCGCTATGAATTTCTTTTGAAATCGTGCATCCGGGAATCGATGGGTTCTCTTTCGCTATTGAAAATTTCCGCCCATAAAGGCTATTTTGTTCAATGAATTCCATGGCCGCCCTTCTTTCAATTACTTCATCCAAGCCTTTGCTCTCAATAATGCTGCATCCGGCTTGTTATCTATTTTCGATTTCTTCCACTTTCTTCTGATAGAGTTTCATCAGTTCTGCAACGCAGGCGGCTTCGTTCCGATAGGGTTCACTGCCTTTTGCAAATCCGTATGCCTCCATGACCGCCATATCGTTCAGCCGATGTGCTTTTCGCAGCTCCGGCGGCATGGTCAGTTCGTCATACAGGTCTGCAAGGCTGCTGTCCGGATATAACGCTCTGGCATCAAGAATTGCTTGTGCGGTCTGTTCGATTTTTTGCCGTTGCTGAGCTGTCGGCTCCGGCCACGGGAAGTTGTTGTAGACGATAGTATTAGAATAACTATACCGCATCTCAAGTCGGCCACAGACAGCGCGCATCCATGCCATATGAATATTCGATGTTAATACTCCTAATTCATATAATGTCGCTCCTTGCATCATAAACAACTTATCTCCAGGTATTATTTCCGGGCTTAAATATTCCATTGGAATATACCTACGATTCTCCGATGATACTTTAGGTATTGCAACATAAGCTGTATGACATTCTCTTACTTCATCAAACAGCATTGGGGTTTCTGCTTTTTTTCTCGTTGCAGCCTTCGGGCTAGCTAATCTGTATTGTCTGACATTATCTATTCTTTTGCATACCAACGGACATTTTCTTATTTCAGCCGGATTACTACCTGACATCCATAAACAATATCTTGGTTTTCTGAGAATAAAATCTTTTCCCATCATATATGGACGAATAAACTGTTCTGCTAAAGGCTCTTTTTCTAATAAGTCTTGTTTTTCGCTTTCTGTTAAAATCAGGTTTCCACCTTCCGTTGGTTTCCCGCCATTTTGCAGTATTGGAACATTTGAAACAGGTTGGGTTCTTGCTCCAATAAAAACATTGTCTGCATCCACTAAATATGCATTGATATTATTTGTTTCTTTAATCCTTCCATCAACATAGATTCTACGTTTTGCAGGGTTTGGTGCAATGCTGAAGCCCACTATTACGCAATGGACATGTGCTTTCATGTTGGCTTCACTATCCCACCGAAATGTCCGATGGGCAAAATCGATATGGATACCAAAGCGGTCATACAAAGGTTTCCAGACACCTGCCACCTGCTCTCCCTGGGTAATGGAATTCGTTGATACAAAGGCTGTCCGTATGGTCGTTCCCTGCATAAACTGCGCCGCTTTAAAGTACCAGCCTGCAACATAATCGATTTTCCCGGCAGTCTTATACGGTTTTCCCTTTTAGTCAACGTAAATCGACAGAATATCATTTTTTTGTTCTTTGCTCTGCAGTGAATAACCCACAAAAGATGGTTGGAGATAGGGATGTCGGTAAACAGGACACAAAGGTACTGATATTCTTCAAGCGAAATATAAAATGCGATCGGACGGGAGCAAAAATGCTTCTCTCCGGTCGTTTATTTATGTACAAACACGACCGCCAATCTTTGTTAGGTATTCTACCACATTCTGCTTGATATATCCACGCTTCAGAGCCATATATGTACCTACCAAAAACGCAAAGGAGGTACAGCACACGGTTACAAAAATGAATCTTGAAGGAACGACCAGAAAGGCACTGGTCACGGCAATCGAGGAGCTGACAGGTCTTAAGGGCATCTACCAAAAATCTCCGACCTACAACTTCGACTTCGGGGAAATGAAGGTGCTCCGTGACGGGAGCATCGACTGTCCGGATGATTGGGATTTGATTGAACGGCTTAAAGAGAAAGGCTTCTGCCCCATTGAGGAAAATAAGCCGATGACACTCACGGTTGAGATTGCCAATACGCTTACAGAAACGGAGCTTGAGAATCTGGTCAGGCTTATTGCAAGCAAGGGGACTCTTATCAGTAAAGTTGTCGGCACGGACTGCCTCGAAATCAAGGCAGACGAGAATAAGCTGGCATTCCCATGGTTTACTCTAACGAAAGGCAATCAGGCGGACGAGACGGCGGCTTACACTGCATTTATCACCAAGATGACGGAGAGGGTCAGGAAGCAGAAACGGATTACCGCAAAGGAACATCCTGTGGAATCCGAGAAGTACGCCATGAGATGCTTCCTGCTCCGGCTCGGCTTCATCGGGGATGAATACAGAACGGCAAGGAAAATCCTGCTCCGCAATCTCACCGGCTCTGCCGCATGGAGAGGAGGTGTTCCCGATGATAAGTAAAGAGGCTTTGGAACGGCTGCGAAAAGAATATCCCATCGGCTGCAAGGTGGAGCTTCTACTCATGGAAGATAATTTTGCACCGCCACGGGGAACAATCGGAACTGTAACGGGAATCGACTCGACAGGCTCGATTATGGTTGATTGGTGCAATGGCTCAGGGCTTAACTGCCTGCATGAAATCGACCGTTTCCGCAGGATAGACGAGGAGGATGCAGATGTATAAGAAGGACAGAAAACTCAGGGTTTACGAGCAGAGCGGCTACCGCTACAAACCTACACCCGTGATTATGCTCAAAGGACAATGGTTGGAGCAGTTAAGTTTCCCGGCAGGAACACCGATAACGGTACGGTGCGAGGACGGAGTGCTGACCATCACCAGAGCGGATGAGATTGTGCAGGAGGCGGCACGATAACCGCAGAAAAGACCACACGGGATGTTGTTCTCGTGTGGTCTCTTATCTGTTTTATATGAATTCTTCTATTGGCTTCCAGATGTTTTTGTTGGTAACGTCTTCTGACCATTCCGTGTTGGAGAGATAAATTTGTGTGCCGACCGCTCTTACAAAGCCCCACTTAATTTCTGAAAAGCGTGATGCATAATCTTTCAGTGCGTCAAATTTACGGGGAGCGTACTTGTCGATATTATTGGAACTGCCATCTGCTGTCATACCACCCTTTGCCTCTATGATCCACACATCACCGTTCTTCAACTGAATGATATAGTCTGGGTAGAAGTTACTCCGTCTGAATGCCATTCGATAGACGATGCTGAAATATTCATCGCCTTTATCGCCATTTTTATAGCACCATTCAACAGGGTCATAACGCTCACACCAATCCTCGAATGAAATCTCTGTAAATGTGCGGTTCGGCTGGATCAGGATGTTATTTCCATAGTCCACAAACGGATTCTTCTCCAGAATTTTTGTGCTGGGGATGCGTTTGTGCTGCTTGTAATACTGTTCCCTTGGAATGCACCAATCAGCAGAAATTATGTCTGTTTCTTCAATTTCTGCTATGCGATCCGCACTGATGCCATTGAATACTTCAACAAGCCTGTCACGGTTGTTTACGAGGAAGGCATTGTATTCTCTCAGACTCAGTCCGTCAATCAGCTTGTGTTCTCTTTCAAAGGCAATCTCCTCTTCCGAGAACAAGGACATCTGCATATCAAGAGGACCAAACAGAACACGGAGCGCATTGTTTGAGATGTTTTCATCTATTCCGATAGCACGCGCAATTTTACGCTTTGCGTCTCGAATGATAAAACCGTCATCATGATTGCTGATTTGATGTTCACCGCCGAAAATACGATTCAGGGAACGAATATCATGCGTAGTACGTGCTACACCTTCGATAGCCTCGGTTTTCAGTTTTGTGCCAAAGACATATCCTTTGCTGACTTCCATTTCATGCCTGTCGAGCTTGCCGTTCTGGTCAATATCGCAGTCTGTCAGCATTTGTTCACGGACAACCTTTACAACTGCTTCCGGATTTACCGCATATCGGTCACTGCCGTTTAGGGATTCCTTCTTGAGCACAATATTCGGAGCATTAAACTTACGCTTATATAAGTATGATGTCGGGGTCAAAACCCCACTAATAAGTTAACGCTAATAGTTCATTTG
>ERZ1026872.129-NODE-129-length-28342-cov-21.445434_pt1 | contig 28342 bp, 22 predicted proteins | sample MGYA00380166_ERZ1026872 | MGnify/ENA primary metagenome ERZ1026872 (study PRJEB33269, sample SAMEA4719802) | human gut metagenome | biome: human-associated habitat; feature: organic feature; material: feces | place: Cameroon | collected 2013-10 ... | reverse complement strand
TCAGAGCTCTTTCCAGACGCTGTCAGAGAAATACAAATGTGGCTTGCCGGAGACGAAAATTTCCTGTAATCGTCTCTTGACAATGGTCACTTCATAACAGGGATGAAACTGAGCGGAAGAAATCATCCCTGCGGAAGAAAAAAGCTAGCTGGGGATGAAGCCGGGCGGAAGAAATCATCCCTGCAGCGCAGAAAAGCAAGCTGGGGATGAATCTGGTCGGAAGAAATCATCCCTGCGGAAGAAAAAAGCGAGCTGGGGATGAAACCGAAGCGGCAGCAACGCGTGGAACACGCGGGGCTGCGAACAGGAGAAATTGACATCGGTCAATGGAGAGTGCCCTTCGGAGAAAGCCGCGAAGGCGGTTTCTCCGAAGCGGCAGCAGGATCCGCAGGTGATCTGCTGCGAACACTCGAAGCTGACATCGGTCAGCTTCGAGTGTAGTGGTCCACTCCGACCCTCAGGCTGATTCCGGGTCTTATCTTATCAAACTCCTGTTTCAGATAGTCTTGAATTTCATCATCCGACATGCGGACGTTGTACGGGCAATTGACATCAAACAGGACCTTCAGGCGGTCTTTCTCATGGACGACGCGGAAGTCATGGTAGAGAAAATCCGGGCCCAGGTACTGCAGGAAGCCGGAGAGCTTTTCCCGGAGAAGGGCGGCTTCTTTATCATCTGTGACAACGGGGTCGACGTGAATGACGGTCTGGATCCCGAACTTGCTGCGGAGACTTGTTTCCAGCTGGTCTGCGAGCATGTGGGAGTCGAGAAGCGTCATGTCGGATGGCACCTCCAGATGGAGGGTCATCATCCGGGTTCCGGGGCCGTAGTCATGGATGATGAGATCATGCATTCCAAGAACATGATCGGTGGTGCGCACGGTATCTGTAATTTTCTTCACAAGCTCCGGATCCGGCTCCTGGCCAAGGAGCGGGCCGCTTGTTTCGAGCAGGGACTGGATGCCGGACACCAGAATGAAGATAGAGACGGCAAGGCCTCCGAAGCCGTCGATCGGAAGACCGGTTACATGCTCAAGAATCAGGGAGAGCAGTACAACAGCAGTTGTGATGCAGTCATTTCTGGAATCGCAGGCCGCGGATTCCAGTGCTACGCTCTGTATTTTTCCGGAGAGCCAGCGGTTGTAGCGGTACATATAGAGCTTCACCAGAATGGAACACAAGAGAATCGTGATGACCAAAGGACTCGAAGCTGACAGGGAAGGGTGCATGATTTTCCCGATGGATTCTCTTGCCAGCTCAAAGCCCATGAGGAGAATGGCAATGGAGATAAAGAGCCCGGAAAGATATTCGATTCTTCCGTGCCCGAAGGGGTGTCCGGCATCTGCTTTGTGGCTTGCAAGTCGGAATCCGATGAGCGTGACAATGCTGCTTCCTGCATCGGAGAGGTTATTCAGGGCGTCGGCGATGACGGAGATTGAGCCGGAGAGAACGCCTGCCAGAATTTTCACCAGAAACAGCAGAAGATTGAAGAAAATACCAAGGGCTCCGGAAAGAGTTCCGTAACGCCCGCGGACCCGGGCGTCCTGGATGTTATCCGCATCCGGAATGAATTTGCGAACAAGAAATTGAATCATACCGAGCCTCCATAAATCAAATACACATTTTCACTTCCGAAAGAGGGAAACATTACCTTATAATATAGCGGTAAATGCTTTTATAATTAGCTACATATGCTAGTCTTTGAACAGAAGGCTAGTCAAGCGTAACTTCTGTGTGTTATATTTCCCAATGTTCCGTGTTTGCGCCGCAGTGGTTGCGGCTGAGAGGAGAATCTGCCTGTTATGAAGAAAATTGGAGAAGAATGCGGTGTGTTCGGTATGTGGTCGCCGAAGAAACAGAATCTGCCGATGCTGGCTTATTACGGACTGTTTGCTCTGCAGCACAGAGGACAGGAGGCAGCCGGAATCGCGGTGAACGAGGACGGCGTGTTCCGTTATCATAAGGACGGGGGACTTGTGCATGAGGTTTTTCATGCGGAGGACCTGGAGGCCCTTGGCGAGGGACAGATCGTTGTCGGCCATGTCCGGTATTCGACCAGCGGGGATTCCAATCGCGGCAATGCCCAGCCGGTTGTCGTTCGTCATATTAAGGGCAGCATGGCACTTTGCCACAACGGCAATCTGGTCAATTCCTATGAGCTTCGCTCAAAGCTCGAGAATGACGGATGTATTTTCCATACGACAACCGATACGGAGGTTATTTCCTATTTAATTACAAGAGAGCGCATTCACTGCTCGTCCATCGAAGAGGCGGTGAATCGCACGATCGATAAGATCCACGGTGCATTTTCCCTGGTTCTGATGTCCCCGACGAAGCTGATCGCGGTGCGTGACCCGCACGGCTTCCGCCCGCTCTGCTATGGCAAGACGAAGGACGGAAGTATTGTTTTTGCTTCGGAATCCTGTGCACTGGATGCCGTGGGTGCGGAGCTTGTCCGTGACCTGAAGCCAGGCGAGATCATGGTCTGTGACCAGAACGGCCTTCGTTCCATCGAGGATCATGTGGGGGAGGTCAAGCCGTCCATGTGCATCTTTGAGTACATTTATTTTGCAAGACCGGATTCGATTGTGGACGGCGCTTCGGTTCATGAGGCGAGAGTCAGGGCTGGCGCATTCCTTGCGCTGGAGCATCCGGTGCAGGCAGATGTGGTCATCGGCGTTCCGGATTCCGGTCTGGATGCGGCGCTTGGTTATGCGAAGCAGTCCGGCATTCCGTACGGAATCGGCCTTCTGAAGAACAAGTATATCGGCAGAACCTTCATTGCGCCCGGCCAGGCGGCCCGCGAGGATTTGGTGAAGATCAAGCTGAACCCGATTGCGGAGACCGTTCGCGGCAAGCGCGTGGTTCTGATCGACGACTCCATCGTCCGCGGCACAACCTCTGCAAGAATTGTGCGGCTGATTCGTGAAGCGGGGGCAAAAGAGGTGCATTTCCGCGTTTCCGCACCGCCGTTCCTGAATCCCTGCTATTACGGCACGGACATCGATTCGAGAGAGAATCTGATTGCATGTCAGCACTCGATTGAGGAAATCGCGCAGATCGTTGGCGCCGACACTCTCGGCTACCTGTCCGTGGAGAACGCCCTGAAGCTTGCGGGCGGAATCGGCAGCGAGTCGAGCTTTTGCGCAGCATGCTTTGACGGGAAGTATCCGACGGAGATTCCCTCCGAGACGGCAAAGGACCGCTTCGAGAGCAAAATTCCTGCGGAGTGGATGGAGAAGCATAAAATCTGACAGGCGGCCGGCGGAGTGGCTTGTGCAGCGGCCGGCGGAACAGGTCTGTGCGAAACGGTTTACACGGAACAGGCCTGTGCGAAACGGCATTTGAGGATTTCATGAGAATTGACAAGTATCTTGCGGACATGGGCGCCGGCACGAGAGGAGAGCTCCGGAAGAGCATCCGGAAGAACGGCGTCCGGATTGGCGGAGAGCTGATTTTTGACCCGGGTTATCTTCTGAAGGAGGATGGCGCTTCGGATGTTTTTCCTGAGGTAATCTATCAGGGGGAGCTCTGGCAGTATGAGCCGGTTGTCTGGTACATGCTGAACAAGCCGGCGGGCGTTCTGTCTGCGAGCGAGGACAGGAAGCAGAAAACCGTGCTGGACCTGATTACGGAGAGGAAGCGGACGGATCTGTTTCCCGTGGGTAGGCTTGACAAGGATACCGAGGGGCTTCTTCTTATTACAAATGACGGCGACATGGCGCATCGCCTTCTGGCGCCGAAATTTCATGTGGACAAAACATACCTTGTCCGGACGGCCGGCAGTGCTTTTACCGGGGAGGATGCGGCGAGGTTTGCGGCGGGAATCCGGTACGATGAGCATCTGACAGCGCTCCCTGCGAGACTTGAGAAGTCTCCTTTTGGAGATCCCATGGAAGCGCTTGTTACGATACGTGAAGGAAAATTTCATCAGATTAAGAAAATGGTGGCAGCCCTGGGCGGCGGCAAAGAGGTGACCTGCCTTCGAAGGATTTCCTTCGGCCCGCTCGAGTTGGACGGGGCCCTTGCGCCCGGGGAATATCGACGACTGACCCCGGAGGAGGCGGCGGCCCTTGCGGACTGCTGCAAAGGAAGAGAGCATGACAGAGAGAGCAGATAAAATAAGAGGAGAGCAGGAGAGAATCCGCAATTTCTGTATTGTGGCACACATCGACCACGGGAAGTCTACCTTGGCAGACCGTATGATTCAGATGACCGGCGTTCTTACCGATCGTGAGATGAAGGAGCAGGTCCTGGACAATATCGAGGTGGAGCGTGAGCGCGGAATCACCATCAAGTCTCAGGCGGTCCGCCTGATTTATCATGCAGATGACGGGCAGGAGTATATTTTCAACCTGATTGATACTCCCGGGCATGTGGACTTTAACTATGAGGTGTCCCGTTCCCTGGCGGCCTGCGACGGCGCGATTCTGGTTGTGGATGCGACGCAGGGCATTCAGGCACAGACGATGGCAAACGTCTATCTTGCACTGGAGCACAATCTTGACGTGTTCCCGGTCATCAACAAGGTGGACCTTGCAAGTGCAAGACCGGAAGAGGTAAAGCAGGAAATTGAGGACGTCATCGGCCTTGAGGCAATGGATGCTCCCGAGATTTCCGCAAAGAGCGGCTTGAATGTCAAAGAGGTCCTTGAGGATGTGGTGAAGAAGATTCCCGCACCCACAGGCGATCCCGAGGCGCCGCTGAAATCTCTGATTTTTGACTCCCTTTATGATTCCTACCGCGGTGTGATCGTGTTTATCCGCGTGCGGGACGGCGTGATCCGCAAGGGCACGAAGGTTCGTTTTATGGCAAGCGGCGCGGAGGAAGAGGTCGTGGAGGTCGGTTATTTTGGCCCCGGGCAGTTTATCCCGTGCAGTGAACTCTCGGCCGGAATGGTGGGATATTTTACCGCATCCATCAAAAACATCCGCGATGCGAGAGTCGGTGACACCGTGACCGAGGCGGAGCGGCCTTGCGATGAGGCACTTCCCGGCTACAAGAAGGCACAGTCCATGGTCTATGCGGGGATTTATCCGCAGGACACCTCGAAGTATCCGGACCTGAAGGATGCTCTGGAGAAGTTCCAACTCTCTGATGCCAGCCTTTCCTATGAACCGGAGACGTCTCTTGCACTTGGCTTTGGCTTCCGCTGCGGCTTCCTGGGACTCCTTCATATGGAGGTTGTCCTGGAGCGTCTTGAGCGCGAATATGGCCTTGACATCATCTCGACGGCTCCTGGCGTTGTATATCATATTTACAAGACGGACGGCACCATGATGGAGCTGACAAATCCGGCAAACCTTCCGGATCCGTCGGAAATTGAGCATATGGAGGAGCCGATTGTATCCGCAGAGATCATGGTGACGACCGAATATCTGGGCGCCATCATGCAGCTGTGCCAGGAGCGCAGAGGTGTGTACCTTTCTACGGACTACATCGAGAAAACAAGAGCGGTTCTGAAGTATGAGCTTCCGCTGAACGAAATCATCTATGATTTCTTCGATGCACTGAAGTCGAGATCCAGAGGCTATGCGTCCTTTGACTATGAGCTGAAGGGGTATGTTCCTTCGAAGCTCGTAAAGCTCGATATCCTTGTCAACAAGGAGCCGGTCGATGCACTGTCCTTTATTGTGCATGAGGCAGGAGCCTACGACCGCGGAAGAAAGATGTGCGAGAAGCTTAAGGATGAGATTCCGCGCCAGATGTTCGAGATCCCGATTCAGGCCGCAGTCGGCGGCAGAATCATTGCCCGCGAAACCGTCCGCGCCTTCCGCAAGGATGTCCTTGCCAAGTGCTATGGCGGTGACATTTCCAGAAAGAAGAAGCTTCTGGAGAAGCAGAAGGAAGGAAAGAAGCGGATGCAGATGGTCGGCAACGTGGAGATCCCGAAGGATGCCTTCATGAATGTGCTGAAGCTCGGGGATGACCAGTAAAGCAAGCTGGCAAGGGTGCTTTTCGCAGAGGATGCTTGGGAGGCAAGCTGGCAAGGGTACTTTTTGCAGAAGGAATCATCCCTGGGGGAGCTTTTCACTGCAGAGGGATGCATTTCGCGGAAGGAAAGCATCCCTGGGAGAGCTTTTTCTTGCAGAGGGATGCATTTCGCAGAGGGAAAGCATCCCTGAAAGAGCTTTTCACTGCAGAGAGATGCATTTCGCAGAAGGAAATCATCTCTGGAAGAGCTTTTTTCTGCAGAGGATGCATTTCGCAGAAGGAAATCATCTCTGGGAGAGCTTTTTTCTGCAGGGGGATGCATTTCGCAGAAGGAAATCATCCCTGGGAGAGCTTTTTCTTGCAGAGGGATGCATTTCGCAGAAGGAAATCATCCCTGAAAGAGCTTTTCACTGCAGAGGGATGTATTTCGCAGAAGGAAATCATCTCTGGGAGAGCTTTTTTCTGCTGAGGGATGCTCTGCCCACCGAATAGTAATCCCTGACAGAGCTTTTTCCTGAATGCAGATGCTATCCTGCGCGGGACCACGCACCTGTGTCAAGCAACTGCGCATAAAGCAGCCCTGTGTCAAGCTGCAATATGTAAAGAAAGCTGCAATGTAATGTGTAAAGCTGTAACGTGCTAAACATCAATGTATCAAACAGATCAAATCCAAGAACAACAGCAAATTATGAACGACAGGGCTGCAGGTGAATTCACCGGCAGTCCTGTCAGCTTATATCTGCACCTTCCTTTTTGTGTTCGCAAGTGCCGGTACTGTGATTTTCTCTCCGGGCCTTATGATGCTGCATTGAGAAGACGATATCTTCGTGCATTGGAGACGGAGATCCGATTGAGTGCAGAGACATTCGGCAATGGAAGTTTCGGCCTCGAAAGCTTCGGCAATGGAAGTTTCAGCCCTGAAAGCATCGGCGATCAGGAAAGAGGAGCAGACCTTGCAGGTAACGGAAATGAACGTCTGAGCGCAGACACCGTCTTTCTCGGAGGAGGGACGCCATCTCTTCTGGATGCGGATGAGCTGGCGCATCTGATGGCGGTGCTGTCAGAGTCGTTTCGGATCCTTCCCGGAGCAGAGATTACCGTGGAATGCAATCCGGGAACGGTAGGCAGGGAAAAGCTGCTTGCCTTCCGGGAGGCCGGGATCAACCGTCTTTCGATTGGCGTCCAGTCCTTTCGGGACGAGGAGCTAAAGCTCCTTGGCAGAATCCATACGGCGGAAGAAGCAAGGCAGTGTGTTCTGGACGCGAGATGGGCAGGCTTTGATAACATCAGTCTGGATCTTATTTCCGCCCTTCCCGGTCAGAACATCGGTCAGTGGATGGAGTCGCTTCGGGAGGCCGTAGCTCTTGCTCCGGAGCACATCTCTGCGTACAGTCTGATTCTGGAGGATGGCACGCCTTTGAAGGAAGCTGCGTTGGAGGGAAAACTTCCTCGACTTCCGGATGAAGATGAGGACCGGAAGATGTATCATGAAACAAGGAGCTTTCTTGCGGAGCATGGATATCACCGCTACGAAATCTCCAATTATGCAAAAAAAGGCTTTGAAAGCCGTCATAACAGCGGCTACTGGACAGGACATCCGTATCTGGGATTTGGGATCGGAGCAGCTTCTTTCTATGCTGGCTGCAGGTGGAGCCATACAAGAAGCATGACTTCCTATCTGCAGGCGCTGGAGAGTGCAGGCGCATCAGCAAAATCGGACGGAGAATCCCTGTCATCTGCGGAGAAGGTGACAGGTCACAGATGTCAGGAATATGCAGAAGTTCTGGAGTCCATCTATGAAGAGAAAGAAATCCTTTCGGAGAAGGATCGGATGGCAGAATTTATGTTCCTTGGCCTTCGAAGGATGCAGGGCGTATCGGAAGCGGAGTTCCTGCGGTGCTTCGGAAGGACAATGGAAGAGGTGTACGGTCCTGTTTTGAAGCGCTATCAGGAGCTGCACATGCTGCAAAGAGAAGGTGGACGGATTTTTCTCACAGAGAGAGGAATTGATGTAAGCAACGCTGTGATGGCAGATTTTCTCCCGGATGAATGAAAACGGGTCGCAGAGAGTGTATGAGCTGGAGCAGGTGCTGAAAAAACCAGGAAGAAAGCCGGACGGCCAGCAAGAGGACCAATGGGGAGCCAGCAAGAGGACCAATGGGGGGAGCCAGCAAGAGGACCAATGGGGAGCCAACAAAAAGGCCAATGGGGGAGCCAGCAATGGGGCCAATGAGGGAGCCAACAAGAGGACCAATGGGGAGCCAACAAAAAGGCCAACAGAAGAGCCAACGGAAAGGATGACAACAGGATGGACAGCAGTATGAAAGAAAAGAAACCAGTGTATTTTACCTCGGAGAGGGTGTCTGCACATGTTACAAGAATCCGCGGCGCGATCTCAGAATATATGTACCTTGTGGAGGGAGAGGACCGGGCTCTTCTGATCGATGCAGGCTGCGGCGTCGGGAACATCGCAGCGTATGTCGGAACGTTGACGAAGCTTCCGCTTACGGTTGTGCTGACGCACGGGCACTACGACCACTGCGGCGGAATGTACCGTTTCGATGAGGTTTATCTGAACCGTGAGGAAAGGATTCCGACAGCGATTCATTACACAGAGGAAGTGGGAGCGCGCATTGCAAAAGAGCACGGCTTTTCCGACGATCCGGAGGCGGTGACAAGAATTCGTGACATCCGCATGCTGGATCTGGAGGATGGCAGAGTGTTCGAGCTTGGCGGAGGTGTTGAGGTTGAGGCGATCTGCTGCCCGGGACATACGGTGGCAACGATGGCGATGCTGATCCGGCCGGACAGACTGCTTCTTACAGGGGACGCCTGCCACTGGATCACCTATCTGCACTTTGAATCAGGGCTTACGGTGGAGCGGTTCCGAAAGAGTCTTGTGAAGCTTCAGACACGTGAGAGCGAGTGGGATTCTCTGCTTCTGTCGCATCCTGTGGACGAAGCTCCGAAGTCCTTGATTCCGGAGATGATCGGGCGCTGCGATCAGCTTCTTTCCAGGAAGACCGAAGGGCTTGTTTTCGAAAAGTTTGACGACACCTGTCTTCACTATGTGGCAAAAAAAGACGGCGAGCTTGCCAATCTTCTTTTTGATATCCGGAAGGTTCAGGAGCCGAAGAAGACAACGCAGGTTAAGGACGGCGTTCCGTACGAGGATACCTTTGCGGCAGCAGGACTCTCTGCAGCGTGCACAAGCAAGACAAGCCCGGAGAGGGAAGCGGGTGCGAGCGGGAAAAAGCCGGAAGAAGCGGCGGGCACGAGCGAAAACAGGCCGGAAGAAGCAGCGGGTGCGAGCGGGAAAAGGCTGGAGGAAATCTGGCAGACCATGTTTTACGGTCCGGAGGATGAGAGAATTTATCATCCGGTGGGTAAGGACATGGGCTACATCGAGGATACGGGCAATCACGACGCAAGGACGGAGGGAATGTCCTACGGCATGATGGCCTGCGTGCAGCTGGATCACAAGGAAGAGTTTGACCGGATCTGGAAGTGGACGGTCACTTACATGTACATGGAGGAAGGCGAGAACGCGGGGTATTTTGCCTGGTCCTGCCAGCCGGACGGAACGAAGAATTCAATGGGACCTGCGCCGGACGGGGAAGAGTATTTTGCCATGGCGCTGTTCTTCGCGTCCCACCGCTGGGGCGACGGAGAGGGCATATTCGCATACAGCTCCTGGGCAAAAAAAATCCTGCAGGCCTGCATTTATCACGGCGCACCGGCGAACAAGGCGATGTGGAACCGCGACAATCATCTGATTCTGTTCGTGCCGGGATGCCCGTTTACGGACCCTTCCTATCATCTGCCGCATTTTTATGAGCTGTTTGCGCTGTGGGATGAGGAGAACCGCGAATTCTGGCAGAAGGCGGCGGAGGCGAGCAGAGAATATCTGCAGAAGGCCTGCGATCCTGTTACCGGACTTTGCGCGGAGTACGCCGAGTTTGACGGAACGCCGCATCTTCGGACGCAGGCGGAGATCGAGGGAGGCAATCCCTATCGCCACGACTGGTTTTATTCGGATGCCTACCGGACGGCCGGGAATGTCAGCCTGGATGCCAGATGGTTTGGCGCGGACGCCTGGAAGGAGAGTGAGCTTGCCGCGTACCAGAAATTTTTCCTGAAGCACGAGCCTGCTCCGGGTACTGACAAAGGGTTTGGTATTTACGAGAAGGACGGCCGTGTCATCGAGGGTCAGGCGCTGCATCCGGTGGGACTCCTTGCAACGATTGCGGAGTGCTCGCTTGTGACGATTCATTCCGGGGATGAGGAAACAGCTTCGAACGGCAGATTCTGGCTGGAGAAGTTCTGGAATACGCCGCTTCGGAAGGGCGAGAGGCGGTATTACGACAACTTCCTGTATCTGTTCGCGTTCCTCGCGCTTTCCGGGGAGTACCGGATTTACTAATAATGGGGTTTTTTATGAACAAGGATTTCAAAAACTGGTCAGAGCTTAAGATTTTTCTGTCCTATTTCAAGCCGCACAGGAAGCTGTTTTACCTGGACATGGTGAGCGCGCTTCTGATTGCGATGATCGATCTTGCGTTTCCGTGGGTGTCGCGCTGGTGCATGTACACGCTGCTTCCGGACAACGCGTGGAGGACCTTCTGGACGGTCATGCTGGTCGTGACCGTCGCGTATGCGCTGCGGTCTGTTTTCTATTACATTATCTGCTACTGGGGGCATAACTTCGGGGCGCGGGTCGAGGCGGACATCCGCAGAGACCTGTTCCGGCACATCCAGGAGCTGAATTACGGCTTCTTCGATCACAACCGCGTGGGACAGCTGATGAGCCGCCTGACGACAGATCTTTTTGACGTGACGGAGATGGCGCATCACGCACCGGAGGATCTGTTTATTTCCACGGTGACCATCCTTGGCGCCCTGATTCTCATGTTCCGGATTCAGTGGAGACTTGCCCTGGTTCTTACGCTGATGCTGCCGATCTTTCTTGCGGTTGTGATGCTCTGCAGGCTTCACATGCGGGATGCATCGCGCAAGGTAAAGGTGACGGTTTCCGCGATCAACACGGAATTTGAGTCGGAACTATCCGGAATCCGGACGGCGAAGGCCTTTGCCAACGAGCCGGAGGAGCTGCAGAAGTTTGAAAAGGCGAATCAGAGCTACCGCGGGGCAAAATTCGGTTTTCACCGCGCCATGGCGGAGTTCAATGCGGCGATGGAATTTTTCCTCTGCATGCTGTCTGTGGCGGTGATTGCAGTGGGCGGCGCCCTCATTATGAAGGGCGAGCTGAATGTCATCGACCTGATTACCTTCAGCCTGTATGTCTCGACCTTTGTGAGTCCCATCCGGAAGCTCGCGAACACGTCGGAGATGATTGCAAACGGTACGGCGGGCCTCCACCGCTTTGTGGAGCTGATGCGGACGGAGCCGGAGCTTCAGGACAGCGAGGGTGCGCTTGCGCTTCAGAACGTGCAGGGTGACATCAACGTGGATCATGTGTCCTTTGCGTATCAGAAGGGACAGGGAGTTCTGCATGACGTTTCGCTGCAGATCGCAAAGGGCGAGACGGTTGCCTTTGTCGGCTCCTCCGGAGGAGGCAAAACAACACTCAGCCAGCTGATTCCCCGCTTTTACGATGTGACGAAGGGCGCAATTTATCTGGATGGGCATGACGTGCGCGAGGTGACGCAGGAATCGCTGCATCAGAACATCGGCGTCGTGTCACAGGATGTTTTCCTGTTTGCAGGAAGCATTGCGGAGAACATTCGCTACGGACGGCTGGATGCCACGATGGAAGAGGTGATGGAGGCTGCCGCGAAGGCGGAGCTTGCGGAGGATATTGCCGCGATGCCGGACGGGTTTGAGACGAACGTCGGAGAGCGCGGAGTCCTTCTTTCAGGCGGACAGAAGCAGCGAATTTCCATTGCCCGGATTTTCCTGAAGAACCCGCCGGTTCTCATTCTGGATGAAGCAACCTCGGCGCTCGACAGTGTCACGGAGGCGAGAATTCAGGAGACATTTGAGAAGCTCTCCAGGGGAAGAACCACCATTGTGATTGCGCACAGACTTTCCACGGTAAAGAATGCCGACCGGATTGCGGTCATCGAGGACGGGCGCATCATCGAGCTTGGCTCGCACAAGGAGCTGATGGAGAGAAACGGAGCGTACGCACAGCTTGTCCGCACGCAGGAGCTGAAGAACTGAGGCAGGCGGCTTCCCGCACATAACAACAGGCTGAAAAATGAATTGAGAAAAATAGAAATCCCGCAGGGAGCTTCTGGTAGCATATCATTCCGGAAAGAAGCTTCTCTGTGGGATTTTTCTGTGATGAAATTCTGCCCCGGCATGCTGGCCCGGATTCTGACATGGCAGGATCCGGCACGGGGTGAAGCTGCCGGGGAATTACGTAAGACCTCAGGAGAGGTGCTCGGAGAGCGTTACCTTTCTCGTGGAGGTGAACTGGTCGCCGATCAGGCTGCCGTCCTCGTACTCGATTTCGCCGGCCTGGTTGTCGTACGGATCGTCGCGGAAATAGGTCATCGGAGGCGTGAGCTGCTTCTGGAACTGCGGGTTCGAGGGCAGGCGGAACGGATCCAGGTTGCCGAAGAAGTGACGCTGTCTCCAGACATCTCCGCTGCGGTAGGCGCCTCCGCCGTAGGACGGATCCACGTAGAGCCAGCCAAACGGTGCAAGGTAAACAAGCGACCAGTCGTGGCTTCCGGGATCACCCTCGTAGAACTCGTTGCCGGATTCCCAGCGGGCCGGGATGCCAAGGCAGCGGCAGAGCGTGATGAACATCAGACCCTGCAGCCCGCAGTCGCCCTTGCGGTTCATGGCTGCGTATTCGCCGAGGTTCTCAATGGTAAAATAGCTGCGGACGAAGGAGTAGGTCACCTGCGTCGTGATGTATTCATAGATGGCTCTCGCCTTTTCAAGAGGAGTCTCACAGCCCTCCGTGATCTTAAGCGCAAGATCCTTCATGAAGGGAGTGAAGCGGATGTGAGGCTGCTGCTCGGAAAGATCCTCCGGCTTTACCTCCTCGGCGGGATAAGGCTTGTTCATCTCAGCGCGGTTTGCGGCAACGGCCTCCTCGGTCCAAAGGTCATGATAAACGCTCTTTGCCGTGTACTCGTACTCCACGAAGAAATCGTGATTCTCCCTGATGTCCTCCTCATAGTAGATGGTGCGCTGCGGAGCGTTCTCGTCTGCAAGAATGTAATGATCGGAAGAGGTCTCGAGGATCTTAATATCGGAGACATAGCTGCAGGCGCAGACAACCGGGATGTAAACCTTGATTTTGCCGGGGCGGAAGGCATCGTCGTCTACGCGGAGCGTGAAACGGATGCGGAAGCGCCAGGAGTCGGAGCCGTTCTTCTTCATGTCAATGAGAGACTGCCAGAACGTGTTGTCTGGAGCAGATTCGGGTGCCTCCGTGCGCAGAGCGCCGCCCTTTTCCTTGCGGGCTGCATGCTCGACGTCGTTGCGAAGCGTGCCGGCCGTGCTGTGGATAAAGTGCTCCTTGCCGTTTACGTAAATCCAGTCGATGCGTCCCTTGTCCTGAAGCTCGCGGAACTGCTCCGGAGTCAGATCCTTGATGACCGTCTTCGCCCTTTCATAGGCTTCTTCGAAGGAATACGGGTAATCCGACGGAAGTCTCTTAAGAATCTCACGCTCGACGCGAAGCTTGGCTTTTAAGTTCTCACTGATGTCCTTCTGAAGCCACTGTTCAATCAGACGGGCTTCTCCGTCAAAATCGCCGAATTCCTTGCGGCTCTCAATGTCGGTAGGAAGTGCTGTGGAAAGCGCCTCCAGGTCGTTGTAGCGAAATGGTTCCATGATGATCCTCCTGTTTTTATCAAAATTACTTCAGAACTTCATTATATACGCGAAGTACATTTTTATAGAAGATACTTTCGATTTCTTCCTGCGAAAAGCCTTCCTGTTCGAGCCCCTCCGCAAGAAGCGGAAGTGTATCGGCGGTGCCGTAGTCCAGAAGTCCGCTGATTCCGTCAAAATCGCTTCCGAGGCCGAGGCATTCCCTGCCGCCGACGTTCATGATGTGCCGCGCGTGTGCCGCGATGGCGGAAAGGCTCTGGCGGGGATCCTTGTCCTTCGGCTCCAGAAATTCCGGGCAGAAGTTCAGGCCTGTGACGCCGCCGTGCTCGGCGAGCTTCCGGATCATGTCATCGGTCAGGTTGCGCCCGCAGCCGCAGACAGCTCTTGCGTTGGAGTGACTTGCAACAAAGGGTCCCTTTACGATGCGGCAAACATCATAAAAGCCGGCATCGGAGAGGTGGGATACGTCAATCAGCATTCCCATATCCTGCATTGCCTCCACGAATTCCACGCCGCGCTTTTTCAGGCCGTGGTCGTTCACCGGCTGGAAGGCAAAATAATGCTCCTTGTCCGGATGGTTGGGACTTGCAAGCTCGTTCTCGTAATTCCAGGTAAGGGTCATCATACGGGCCCCCGCATCGTAGAGCTCCTTCAGGTGCTCAAGAGAGCCCTTGCAGCAGCCGCCCTCCTCAACAGACAAAAGAGCGGACATGCGGCCTGCCTTGTCATTTGCGAGGATCTCCCTGGCATTGGTGACCTGGGAGATGAGATCGGAGTTTGCAGCAACCTCCTCCTTGAAAACCTGTACGAGGCAGGAGATGGTGTGCCAGGGATCCAGATACGCGGGCTCAGATGCGCCCGCCTCGGAATCCGATCCGCTTCCGCCGGATGTGGCGCTCGCTGCAGCGGGCGTCGCAGAGGCGGAAGACCCGGCTGCTGCACTCGGCGCTGCTTCCCGGGGATCAAAAGGATTCTCCTCGAAATCAGCCCTTCGGTGCAGGTCCACGAAAAGCCCCAGGTTCTGGCACAGGCAGTCGCCCTTTTTCAGACGCTCCAGATCAATCATATAGCGGTTCCTTCGCAGCGTCTGATTCTCCTTCCGGAGTCTGGAATACCAGATTTCGGAGATGGTATCACAATGCATGTCAATGTATTTCATACCGGAGTCCTCCTCTAATAGATTAAGGTAAAAAGATTAAGGTAAAACATTTGCATCATTGTATCACCGGATGCAATCCGGTGAAATGTGTTTCCGATACAATTTCCATACCGGAAAAGCAAGGTGTTTTCTATACAAGGTCGGGGACAAGGGTGTTTTCTATTGACAGATGGAAGGTCAGGCTGTACTATCGTATACAATTATACAGAAAGAACCTCGCCTGTTTTTCCGCATCCGGCAGTGTCTGCCGAAGGCGGTTTCCAGTTTGAGGAGGAAGGTCTTTTTGCAGAAAAAGGAGGAAATAGTTATGAAGAAAACCGGCAGGATTCTTGCGGGCCTTTTGACTGGTGTGATGGCACTGTCACTGGCAGCCTGCGGCAGCAGCTCGTCTGGCTCATCCGACAGCGGAAGCGGAGAGAACGGAGAAAAGACAACGTTCCGAAGCCTCTACTCCGGCGAAGTACAGACACTGAACTATCTGACCACGAGTACCACCAATGATTACGCGATCAGCGCGAATATCATCGACTGCCTTGTGGACTATGACCAGTACGGAAACATTACTCCCGGTCTTGCAGAAAGCTGGGAATCCAATGACGATATGACCGAGTGGACCTTCCACATCCGCAAGGGTGTGAAGTGGGTCGACAACAACGGCAAGGAAATGGCTGATGTGACGGCAAACGACTGGGTTGCGGCAGCACGCTACGTAAACGATGCGGCTCATGAGTCCGACAACCAGTACATGTACGACACCGGCGCTGTGGTTCACAACGCACAGGCTTATTACGACTACACCGCTTATATGCTTGCAAGCGAGAACGGAACGAAGGATACGGATGCAGACGGCGAGAAGCTCGAGCCTGTGGATCCGGTAAGCGCAGAGGACATCGGCGTGGAAGCTCCCGATGATTACACGCTGGTTTACAAGCTGGATGCTCCCTGCTCCTTCTTTACGAGCATCGTTTCCTACACCTCCTATATGCCGGTTTCTCAGGCATGCTTGGATGAGTACGGCGATTCCTTCGGCCTTGACAATGAGAGCCTCTGGTACAACGGAGCCTTCATTCTCTCCACCTATGAGCCTCAGGAGAAGCACGTTCTGACCAAGAACGCATCCTACTGGGACAAGGATCACGTTTATCTGGACGAGGTGGTTTCTACCTATAATGCAGATGCATCCAGTGTAGAAGCCAACATGTACAAGAACGGCGAGATCGATTATGCATCGATCAGTGCAGACCTTCTGGATTCCTGGCTGAAGGACGACGCTGTTAAGGATGAGGTTCACGGCTCCAGACCGAACAACTCCTTCAGCTATTTCTTCTGCTTCAACTTCGATCCGCAGTTTGATGCAGAGTACGAGCCGGACAACTGGAAGCTCGCGGTCAACAATGAGAACTTCCGCAAGGCTATGATGGCTTCTATGGACCGTGTCAAGGCTCTGACCGTTTCTGAGCCCTACAATCCGGAATCTCTTCTGAACAACACGGTAACTCCTGCAAACTTCGCAGCAGCTGCCGGCAAGGATTATACACAGTACGATGCCCTGAAGGACATCACAAACGGCGACAGCTTCGATGCCGCAAAGGCAGTGGAGTATCGCGACAAGGCGAAGGAAGAGCTTGAGAAGGAAGGCTGCACGTTCCCTGTCAAGGTTCTGATGCCCTACAACCCCTCTGTCACCAACTGGGACAAGGAGTGCCAGGTTCTTGAGCAGCAGATGGAAAGTGTTCTCGGAACCGACTTTATTGATATCATTGTTCAGGCTGGTCCTGAGACCGGCTTCCTCTCTGCAGTACGCCGCAGCGGTGCATATGCCTTCATGAAGTGTAACTGGGGCGCGGACTACGCAGATCCTCAGACCTGGTCAGAGCCGTTTACAGAGGGCAACAACTACAACTTCTGGGATATCTCCGAGGATGAAGGAACACAGGCAATCTATCAGGAGTGGACGGATAAGGTAACCGAGGCGGAGGCAATCTGCACCGATGACGAGGCCCGCTACAATACATTTGCAGAGGCGGAGAAGCTCCTGATCGATCATGCAATCATTGTTCCTTTTGAGATTTCGAACGGCGGCTATACTGCTTCCAAGGTCAATCCTCTGGAAGGAGAGTTTGCTCCTTACGGCGTAGCACTTCAGAGATATAAGTTCCAGCATCTGGGCGAGAAGTCCATGAGCATGGATGAGTTCAACGCTGCACTTGCCGAGTGGGAAGAAGCAAGAACCAAGGCTCTGGAGAGCGCGGAGTAACCATATCGTCTGAATCAAAACAGACATATTTTTATTGCAATCACGTTTCAATAAAGGCATTATTAATGTAATGCGTCAAATCAATCCGGCAGGCGCCTACCGCACCTGCCGGTTTACGTGCATACTGCTGTGTGAAAATCCTGCGGAAGAAATCCCGCGCGGAAGCACAATGGGAGCCTTCAACGGGACCGTACAGCGGAAATCCAAAGGCACGTAACAGGAGGTACCCCTTGGGTAAATACATTCTCAAACGACTGGTGCACTCACTCATCACCTTGTGTATCGTCATCACCATTGTCTTGCTTTTGCTCCGCAAAATGCCGATCGAGGGATATTTTAACAACTACGAGAAGATGTCCCAGACACAGATCAATGTCACGCTGCAGAAGCTCGGACTGAAGGACCCGGCACCGGTCCAGATCGCGAAGTATTTCGGTCAGCTTGCAAAGGGAGACCTCGGCACCTCCAACAAATACCGGAACGGATACCCGATTGCGAAGATCATTGCGAAGAAGGCACCGATCTCCATTGAGATGGGACTTCTCTCGGAGGTGATCGCTCTGGCGGTCGGACTTCCTCTGGGAATCGCGATGGCGAAGTCCACGAGAAGCCGGTGGAAGCTGTGGGATAAATTCGGAACGGTGCTGATTGTCATCGTTCAGGCGGTACCGTCCGCGGTTTATCATCTGCTGATTCAGCTCTACGGCAGTGAGCTGTTCGGCGTTTCCATGCTGTTTGATACGGACAACTGGGTCACCTGGATTCTTCCGGTGTTCTCGCTGTCTCTTGGCAACATCGTGTACTATGCGATGTGGCTTCGCCGCTACATGGTGGATGAGGCCAATAAGGACTACATCCGTCTGGCAAGAGCAAAGGGCGTTCCGGAGGGCAAGATCAGCCGCGTTCATATTTTCCGCAATGCATTTGTTCCGCTGGTTCAGTACATCCCGAACTCGATTCTGTTCACCCTGATGGGCTCCTTATATGTAGAGTCCCTGTATTCCATTCCGGGAATGGGCGGACTTTTAGTTCAGGTGATTAAGATTCAGGACAACACGATGGTGCAGGCGCTGGTAGTCATCTACGCGGCCATCTCTGTCGTTGGCCTTCTTCTGGGTGATGTGCTCATGGCACTGGTGGATCCCAGAATCAGCTTTACGAAAAAGGAGGGCTCCAGAGCATGACCATTCGAGGAGAGAAAGAAAAACAGCTGGAGAATGCTATCACAGCCGATCTGAAGAAGAAGCTGACTCCCTACGAGAGCTACCGGGAGCTTCCGGAGGAGGAGCTGTTTGCAGAGGCAGCAGCAGACGAATCCGATGCAGAGCGTGGCGGTTATTCCAATTATTCCTACTGGAAGGCAACGCTTCGTGCGTTCTTCAAGAACAAGGTGGCGGTGTTCTTCCTGATCGTCATCATTGCGGTTCTTGCGTTTACGTTTATTCAGCCCCTTCTGCCGAATCAGAAGAGTCCGAAGACCATCTACAACGATCCGCAGACGGGCATTCAGATCATCAACCATCAGCCGGGTTCCGAGTTCTGGTTCGGTACGAACTCCATCGGCCAGGACCTCTGGGCAAGAACCTGGGCAGGAACAAGAACGTCGCTTGGCATCGGCTTTGCCGTTGCTGCGTTTGAAGCCTGCTTCGGCACGCTGATTGGTCTTCTTTGGGGCTATGTGCGGAAGCTCGATACTTTTTTCACGGAGCTGTACAACATCTTCGATAACGTTCCGCAGACGCTGGTGCTGATCCTGATTTCCTATATCATGAACCCGGGTATCGGAACGATTATTTTCGCGCTGTGTCTGACGGGCTGGCTGTCGATGGCGCGCTTTATCCGGAACATGGTGGTCATCATCCGTGACCGGGATTACAACCTGGCATCCAGATGCCTTGGCACAACGACAGGAAGAATTGTCACGAAGAACCTGCTTCCGTATCTGGTATCGGTCATCGCACTTCGCATTTCCCTTGCGATCCCCGCGGCGATCGGAAATGAGGTTTTCGTCACCTATATCGGAATCGGCCTTCCGACCGACATTCCGTCCCTTGGAAACCTGGTTCAGGCGGGACGTCTTCTGATGAGCCAGCCGGAGCTTCGGTATCAGCTCCTGTTCCCGACAGCGATTCTGGCGGTGATTACGATTTCCCTGTACATCGTCGGCAATTCGTTTGCGGATGCAGCGGATCCGAAGAATCACATGAACTGAGGAAGGGAGGACGAACATGAGCGATACAAACAGAGAAGTCCTTCTTTCTGTAAAGAATCTGGATTTCAAATTTACCCTCCGCGGTCAGGTGCTGCATGCGCTGCGCGGAATTTCACTGGATGTCTATAAGGGCGAGAGCCTTGCCATTGTCGGCGAGTCGGGCTCCGGAAAGTCGGTTTTCGTGTCGACTCTGATGGGCCTGAATGCGGCAAACGGCAGGATCACCGGCGGCAGCATTTCCTACGACGGCTGGGAGCTGACAAGGCTTCACACCAATGAGGACTGGAGACAGATCCGCGGCAGGAAGATCGCAATGGTCATGCAGGATCCGATGACCTCACTGAACCCGCTGAAGACCATCGGCTACCAGATTCAGGAGGCCGTAGAGCTTCATCAGAACCTGCATGGCGAGGAAGCGAAGAAGGCAGTTTATGAGCTTCTGACCGATGTCGGCATCAGCGACCCGGAGCGCCGCTACAAGCAGTATCCGCATGAGTTCTCCGGCGGCATGCGCCAGAGAGTTGTCATTGCGATCGCGGTTGCCTGCAAGCCGGAAATCCTCATCTGCGATGAGCCGACGACAGCGCTGGATGTTACCATTCAGGCGCAGATCCTTGGTATCCTCAAGGAGATGAAGGCGAAGTACGATCTGACCACCATTTACATCACGCATGACCTTGGCGTGGTGGCGAACGTTGCGGACCGCATTGCGGTTATGTATGCAGGCGATTTTGTCGAGATCGGAAGCTGCAACGAGGTGTTCTACGATCCGAGACACCCTTATACCTGGGCGCTTCTGTCGAGCCTTCCGCAGCTTGGCGTGAAGGGTCAGGATCTGTATACCATCGTCGGAACGCCTCCGAACCTGTTCAAGGAGGTGCACGGGGATGCCTTTGCGGCACGGAATCCGCACCCTTTGAAGATTGATTTTGTAAAGAGACCTCCGATGTTCCAGGTGACACCGACGCATATGGCAAGAACCTGGCTTCTGGATCCGAGAGCTCCGCAGATTGCTCCGCCGGAGCACATCCGCGTTCTGCAGGAGAAGGGAAAGACCCTCGGCCTTTCGGCTCCCCTGAGGGGCGTTCCGGTTCCGGGAACGGAAGAAGGCAGCTCTGTTGAGACCGGGTCTGCCGATATGTCACAGAAAGGAGCGTCCGCAGATGACTGAGAGGAAGAAACTGGTTGAAGTGGACCACATCAAGGTCCAGTTCGGCTCCAAGCGGCACCCCTTTACCGCAGTGGATCATGTCAGCTTTGATATTTACGAGGGAGAGACCTTTGGCCTTGTCGGAGAATCCGGCTCGGGTAAAACAACGATCGGCCGCTCCATCATCCGGATCAATCCGGTGACGGAGGGCGAGATTCGATTTAACGGAAAGAGAATTTCCGGCAAGCTGACGAGGGAGGAGGATCATCAGGTCACCAAGGACATTCAGATGATTTTCCAGGATCCGATGAGTTCTTTGAATGAGCGCGCGAAGGTCGGATACATCGTCGCAGAGGGTTTGTATTCTCCGGGCCATCATCTGACCGAGGAGGAGCGGCAGGAGAAGGTTGACCGCGCACTTTCTGACGTCGGACTTCTTCCGGAGTTTGCAAGCCGCTTCCCGCACGAGTTTTCCGGCGGTCAGAGACAGAGAATCGGTATCGCAAGAGCCCTTGTCATGGATCCGAAGTTCATCGTGGCGGATGAGCCGATCTCCGCATTGGACGTCTCCATCCGTGCGCAGGTTCTGAACCTGATGTCGCACCTCCAGAAGGAGCGCGGACTGACCTATCTGTTCATTGCACATGATCTGTCCGTGGTCCGCTTCATCTGCGACCGCATTGCCGTCATTCACAAGGGGCAGATCGTAGAGCTTGCGGAGTCGGAGGAGCTGTTCCGTCATCCGCTGCATCCTTATACGAAGGCGCTTCTGTCTGCGATTCCTCAGCCGGATCCGGAGGAGGAGAAGAACAAGAAGCTGATCGTGTACGATCCTTCCATGCACGACTATTCGACGGACAAGCCGGTGTGGAGCGAAATCCTGCCGGGACACTTTATTCTGGCAAATGAGAAGGAGCTTGCGGACTACCGCAGGGAGCTGGAGCAAGGCGAATCAATTCAGATTACAGAGTAAAATGGCTGACAGCCCAAGGATGAGCTGCAGGCGAAATCCCGGAGTGGATTTTCGCCTGCAGCTTTATGTATAATCGACAGTATGAAAAAGGAGATTCCGTATTATGAAGGTTCTGATTGCAAATCTTGACACACCCAACTACATCAAGGCCATGTCGCACTTTGGCGCGGAATGCGTCAACACCCGCGAAATTCCGGAAAGCATCGAGGAATACGACGCACTGATTCTGCCGGGCGGCGATGACATTGATCCTGTTTTCTTCCATCAGGAAATGAACGGATCGCGGGACATCAATCATGAGCTTGACGTGACGCAGCTTACGCTGTGCCGGAGATTCGCGGACGAAGGGAAGCCGATTCTCGGCATCTGCAAGGGTGCACAGGTCATCAACGTCTGCTTCGGCGGAGATATCATTCAGGATCTTCCGGACGGCAAAAGAGAGCATCACTCCTATCACTCAGGGCTTGGAACCGGTGAGTATCATGAGACGGACATCGTTCCCGGAAGCTTTCTTGCAAAGCTCTACGGAGAGCATGTCGTAACCAACAGCTATCACCACCAGGCGATCGGCAAGGTCGGAGAAGGCCTTGAGGTTCTGCAGAAGAGCGATGACGGTGTGATCGAGTTCATGGCGCATGAGAGCCTCCCGATCTATGCCGTTCAGTGGCATCCGGAGAAGAACTGCTGGGATACGGCAAAGGAGGGCGTCGCGGACGGCGAGCCGCTGTTTACGTATTTTGCAGAGAAAATCAGAAAAGAAAGATGAACTCCGCGCGATCCGGGGTTCATGCCGAAAGAAAAAATCGGGAGCATCAGGAAAGGTCAGTGAATCAAAATGCCTACACTTAGAAATTTGTTTGAAAATGCTTTCCGGCCCTGCGGACAGACGCTGTACGTCTGGGGCGGCGGCTGGAACAAGGAGGACACCGGAGCCGGAGAGGACGGCATGCGGATCGGACTGAATCCGGAGTGGAAGAGTTTTTTTGATGAAAATGCCGGCACCTACGACTACGACAAGCACCGCTTTGAGTTCGGACACGGGCTTGACTGCTCCGGGTTCGTCGGCTGGACGATTTACAACACGCTGGAGAAGGAGTCCGGAATTCCGGGCTATGTCATGAGCTCCACGACGATGGCGAAAACCTTTGCGGAGCGCGGCTTTGGCACCTACGTGCCGAACGAGGAGATCACGGAATACCGTCCCGGCGACATTGTCAGCATGAACGGTCATGTCTGGATTGCCATCGGTCAGTGCGGGGACGGAAGCGTCGTTCTGACGCACAGCAGCCCGAACACGGGCGTCCAGATCTCCGGCAGCATGCTGCCCGGAAAGGAAGAGAAGACCACGCAGTCCTACGCTGTCGCAGAGGCTGCCATGGCAAAATATTTTCCCCGATGCCACAGCTTCTATGCGACCAGAGAGTGTGCACTGGACTACAGGGGCGGAAACCTCATGCACTGGGATCTGGAGCACGGCGTTCTCACGGATCCCGACGGATTTGTGAAAATGGGGCCCGCGGAGATCATTGACGCTGTCCTTGGCTGAGCCTTACAATGTAACTGTGTTCCGAAACAATTACAGAAAGGCGAGGGATCAAGCAAAATGAGCAGTGAGAACGAGAAGCGTCTCGACATCATCAAGCTGTCGGACGATGAGAAGGATGTCATCATCCTGGACCAGACAAGACTTCCCAATCACGAGGAGTATCTGAGAATTCATGAGGAAGAGGTGGCATGGAAAGCCATCAAGCTGCTGCAGGTAAGAGGCGCACCGGCGATCGGTATTTTTGCCGGATATTCCATGTACGTGCTGGCACAGCGCTACGAGGAGCTGCCCTATCTGGAGTTTCTGGAGAAGTTCCGGAAGCAGGCAGACTACCTGAATAGCTCCCGCCCGACGGCAGTGAACCTGTCCTGGGCGCTGAAGCGTCAGATCAAGGTGGTGGAAGACAACAGCGACAAGCCGGTGGCAGAGATTGTAAAGCTCCTTGGAAAGGAAGCAAAGGCAATCGAGGAAGAGAACACCGAGATGACCCGCAGAATCGCAGAGTACGGCGCAACGCTCATCAAGGACGGCGACGGCATTCTGACACACTGCAACGCAGGCTATCTTGCCTGCCTTGGCTACGGCACGGCAACGGCTCCGATTTACTATGCAACGGAGCAGGGCATGAAGCTGCATGTATTTGCCGATGAGACAAGACCGCTCCTTCAGGGTGCAAGACTGACCTCCTATGAGCTTCAGAAGGCAGGCATCGATGTGACTCTGATCTGCGACAACATGGCATCCATCGTCATGAAGCAGGGCTGGGTAAACGCCGTATTCGTCGGCTGCGACCGCATTGCGGCAAACGGCGATTTTGCCAACAAGATCGGCACCTCCGGTGTTGCGATCCTGGCAAAGCACTATGGAATCCCGTTCTACACCCTGGGCCCGTCCTCCACGATTGACTTCGACACGCCGACAGGAGCTGACATTCACATCGAGCAGCGCGATCCTGAGGAAGTCAAGGATATGTGGTACGCGGAGCCGATGGCACTGAAGGAGGTCAAGAGCTACAACCCGTCCTTCGACGTGACCGATCATGAGCTTCTGACCGGAATCGTAACCGAGCGCGGCATTGTTTACCCGCCGTTTGAAGAGAATCTGAAGAAGCTGTTCGACCGGTAAGGCGTGGCCGTCAGAAAAGCTGCTGGGGTGCCGGGGAAATGTTTTCCGGAGACAGGCGGCAGCACAGCAGGAGACAGAGGGATTCACATAATCAGGAGGAAGAGAATATGGAACCGAGAGAAAGTATTTCCGCAAGTATCGTAGTAAAGGATGAGCTCGCCAAGGTTGTTCTGATGCCGGGCGATCCGCTCCGCGCAAAGGCTGTTGCCGAGAAGTTCATGACCGACGTGGTCTGCTTCAACGACACCCGCAACATGCTGGGCTTTACCGGAACGTACAAAGGAAAGAGAATTTCCGTTATGGGTCACGGCATGGGCGTTCCGTCCATCGGCATTTACACGCAGGAGCTCTACAGCCAGTTCGGTGTGGAAGCCATCATCCGCATCGGCTCTGCCGGCGGACTGGACATGGATGTAGATGCGAAGGACGTTGTTATCGCTGAGGCAGCATCCAGCAACTCCAACTATGGAAACGCATACGGAATTCCCGGACAGCTGGCTGCATGTGCAGACTACGACATGCTCGCAGAGGCGGTTGAGAATGCCAAGGCACAGGGCTGCAACTACAAGGTCGGCAAGGTTTATACCTCGGATTTCTTCTATTATCCGCAGACCGGCGTGAACGAGAAGCTTCGGGATTTCGGACACCTCTGCGTTGAGATGGAGGCAGCAGGCCTGTACTGGACAGCATGCGCAAACCACAAGAAGGCACTGGCTATTCTGTCCATTTCCGATCACCTCTTCAAGCCGGTGGCTCTCTCCGCACAGGAGCGCCAGGACAGCTTCACGGATATGATGGAGATCGCACTGAACACGGCTGTGAAGTTCGCGTAAAAAAGTGCGCGGAAAGACCGGCAGAATGATTGGCACAGAGGCCGGCGGAAGGCACGCAGGCGCATCGAAAAAATTTTTCGGACAGTATGAACCGGAGCGGGGGCATTTGGCCCCCGCTTTTGCTGTCTTTTTGTGATACATTTCTTATCACAAAATAGAAAATGAGTATGCTCCATTTCTTGGAAACTGTAATCTGGCCCGAATCAATCAGTGGTGGGGAATTGCCTGCCGGTGCAGTTGTTTTGCCTCGGAACAATGTGAAGATGACGGAATGGCCTGGCAGAGATGCTTTCAGCGATGGGACTTATCTGACCGGCCGAAATAATCCCTGTGGTGAAAAAGAGCGGGGGAGGGATGCATCTGACCGGGCGAAATAATCCTTGTGGTGAAAAAGAGGAAGATAGAGATGCATCTGACCGGGGCAAAGTAATCCCTGTGGTGAAAAAAAGGAAAACAGGGATGCATCCGGTCGGGCGAAATAATCCCTGTGGAGCAAAAGAGCAGGGTAGGGATGCATCTGACCGGGGCAAAGTAATCCCTGTGGAATAGAAAAGCAAGATAGAGATGCTGATCAATCCCGGTTTGTGGATGAACTGCAGAATGGGAAGAAAATATCGCTGTACCATGAGCGGGAAGATATAAGGAAAATATGTTGAAGAGAGAACGGAAAGCCGTCGCTAGGAGCAGAGAGAAAATATCAGAGAATGCAATAGCCGACGGACACATGCGGACGGAGCTTGAGAAGCTGATGGACGCTGAGAATGTGCGGAGGAAGGAAGAATCAGGAGAACGGCAGGCACCAGGACAGCATATACCGGAGTATCAGTTCTTTCATCTGGATGAAATTGTTGCGAAGCTGGACATTTCTGCAAATAAGATTTCGAAAGCACGCGAGCTGATTGATCAGAAGGAAATCCGGCTGCAGCGAGTGGTGGTAGATGCGCTGGGATCGCAGAATCTGCTGGATCTGGCTTCCTCATTGGATCCTGAGCGGAGAAAGCACATTCAGGCATCAACGATCGTCGGGATGCTGTGGCTTTCCGGCAAAAGCAACAGCTATTATGGAAATCGTAATTTTACTGTAGAGATGGTCTTCAGTCAGAGAGAACTGCTCTTTTCCAGATTATGATGAGCCGCTGGAGGTTTTTTTATGTCAATCGTGATTCCGATGAAGCGTATGATCCTCTGGATCGTGGTCTGGACGAACTGACACAGCTGCCGCTCTGCCAGGTGCGAATGACAGACCGGTTCCGCCGGCTTGGCCTTCGCAGAAGCGTGAAGTTCGACGTCGGAGTCTCGTTGGATCAGCTGGTTCGGATGATGGAGGATCTTCACCTTTCCATCAAAGAACTCACCAAAGGGAAAATGCATCTTCCGGCATACCAGGCGCTCTACCTGGACAAGATGCTGGAAGGGCAGGAGGGCGGCAAAGCAGATCTTCTGATTACTTCGTACGATCTTCTGGAAAGAGACATCGCAGAATATGATGAAGTGACCTTCCGCTTTGAAATTATTGATGAAGCGCAGTACATCAAGACGCATACCACTGCTGCGGCTAAGTCAGTCAAGCTGATTCGGGCAGTGACGAAATTCGCACTGACCGGAACACCGATTGAGAACCGCTTGTCAGAGCTGTGGTCGATTTTTGACTATCTGATGCCTGGATTTCTGTTTGCATACGACAGCTTCCGCACGCAGATGGAAGTCCCGATTGTGGAAAACGAGGACGAAGAGGTCCTGGAGCGGCTCCACAAAATGATTGCGCCGTTCATTCTCCGGAGAATCAAGAGAGATGTCCTTCGGGATCTTCCGGACAAGCTTGAAGAAATCCGCTACGCCGGGACGGAGAATCCGCCAAAACAGAGCTGTGTATGGAGCTGCTTCGCAGTCTGATGGATGGCGGGCACCGGACTCTTGTTTTCTCGCAGTTTATGTCAATGCTGGAAATATTGGAGAGATGTCTGACGGAAGAGAAAATTCCGTATTATGTCATCACGGGAAGCACAGAGAAGGAAGAGCGTATCAAGCGTGTCAAGGCATTCAATGAAGGAAATGTTCCTGTTTTTCTGATTTCATTGAAAGCGGGCGGAACAGGGCTGAACCTCGTGGGGGCGGACAGCGTCATTCATTTCGACCCCTGGTGGAACACGGCAGCGGAGAAGGCGTCGGAAGCGCAGTCCTTTCCAGAGAGAATCTGATGGAGATTCTCGGCGGGGAGAGCTGACTTTCGGCGGAGAGATGATGCTCGGCGGAGAGAGCCACCTTTCGGCAGAGAGATGATTCTCGGCGGGAGAGCCGCCTGGCACGTAAATGTCATGCTAAGAAAAGCTCAAACAGAAAAATAGCGCAACCAAATAAACAGAAAATATCGTATGATAGGGCGAAAGGCAACTTGAATTGTGATTTCAGAAAGGAGCCATTCGCCTATGAAAGTAAGACGCGTGAGTTTGGAGCAGCTTCTGAAGCAGCTGGAAAACAGCAGAATGTCATCGGACCTTGGCAAGGATATTCTGTCCACCTATGACATTCTGAAGGGTTATCCGTTTGATCGGAACGAAGCTGCGAGCCGGATCATCCTGAACAACGCGAAACACCCCGGTATTCTGGCGTCCCTTTCAACAGGATCGCGGCAGCATCCGGTACTCTCGGATTCCGGCACGATTTCCGCAAATGAAATCCGAAGCCGGCTCAACCTGCAGTTTCAGGAGCTCTGCCGGGAAGCGGCGAGTGTCCTTGGCTATGCGCTGGAGGAAGCATGAAGCCGAAGCTTCGTGTCGCAACGATCTGCGCTACTGACCGGATTCCATCACGATCGCCTGCGATGCCGGTTGGCATCTCAAACGGTTAAAACAACAATAATATCCATACGTCGGCATTTTTTGAGGTAAAATGTTGATGTATGGATTTTTTATACCATGGTTATACTTGGATGAGACAAAATCCGAGAAGACGGATTTGCGAATGCATCAGCCAGAGATTCCCTTTTCGAAGGAGTAGCATCTCAATTCGGCAAAACTCTCGCCCAGAGATGCTTTTCATCGATAGAATGCATCCTGATTGGCGGGAATGCTTCGGCGGGGATGATTTTCCAGCCGGAGATGCATCCTGATTCGCAGGAATGCCTTGGCAGGGATGATTTTTGGGCGGCGGAATGCATCCTGATTTGCAGGAAATGTCTGGCAGGGATGAATTGGAACAGGGAAATGCATCCTGATTCGCAGGAATGCCTCGGCAGGGATGATTTTGGGGCGGCGGAATGCATCCTGATTTGCAGGAAATGTCTGGCAGATAATATGAAGTGACCTCACATTTGTAGCATCGTGGATTCGCCATTATAC
>ERZ1026872.128-NODE-128-length-28632-cov-5.914512_pt1 | contig 28632 bp, 43 predicted proteins | sample MGYA00380166_ERZ1026872 | MGnify/ENA primary metagenome ERZ1026872 (study PRJEB33269, sample SAMEA4719802) | human gut metagenome | biome: human-associated habitat; feature: organic feature; material: feces | place: Cameroon | collected 2013-10 ... | reverse complement strand
GCATAAAACATATTTATTTGTTGAGAATCTCGATGGCGTGGGAGGTGCGCTTCTTGAAACGGCCGATTACGGCGTTCTGGCAGCCCTTTTCTCCCAATTGATACTGCAGTCTTTCCAGCTCGTTCTTCTTGCAGGCAATGAGAAGCCCGCCGGAGGTCTGCGGATCGTACAAGCAATCCAGGCGCTCCTGCGGTACCCGAATGGTGTAATCCATCACGTCCTTTTCCAAATAGGACATGTTATTGTGGGCGCCGGCCGGAATGATGCCGTCTGCAGCAAATTCCAATGCTCTGTCAAAAATAGGCACGCGTTCCGCGTAAAGTTCCAGTGTGACGTTTCCGGCTTTGGCCATTTCCGCGGCGTGACCGATCAGACCGAAACCGGTGATGTCCGTGCAGCCGTCTACTTTTACCCCTTGCATTCCTTCATAGCCGTACTTGTTCAGCTCTGCCATTGTACGGTTCATTTCCGCATCCTCTTCCGGTGTGAGCAAATCCACCTTTGCGGCAGAGGTAAGAATGCCAATACCGATTTTCTTGGTGATTACCAGATAGTCTTCTTCCTCGGCGCTGTTGCTGAGAATATCGTCCGGATGGGCGAAACCGGTGACGCTGAGACCGTACTTCGGCTCATCGTCGTTGATGCTGTGCCCCCCCACAATCATGGCACCGCACTCATTGACCTTCTCGTTTCCTCCGGCGAGAATGGCTTCTACCGCATCGATTGGAAGGCAGTTCGGGAAGGTGAGCAGGTTCATGGCCAGCTTTGGAGTGCCTCCCATGGCGTAGATGTCGCTGAGGGAGTTCGCCGCTGCAATCTGACCGAACATGTACGGATCATCTACAATCGGCGGGAAGAAGTCGATGCTGTTAATCAGTGCAACGTCATCGGAAACCCGATAGACGCAGGCATCGTCACTGCTGTCGAATCCGACCATTACGTTCGGATCTTTGATTTTCGGCAGCTTGGAAAGAATATCGCTTAGGACTCCCGGCCCTACTTTAGCGCCTCAGCCGCCGGCGCTGGTCATTTCTGTCAGCCGTACCTTCTGAGGGATCCCCGGAATCGGGCAGGCCATTTTTTCGTTGTTACTCATAGACAATTTAACTCCTATAGTTTTTTTCAATAGTTAAAATTACTCGTTGGATTCCTGTGCATATTTGCGGATGGCTTCAATCGCCGTGTCGATTTCTTTCTCCGTGTTGAACGGTCCGATGGAGAATCGAACGGTTCCTTCCGGGAAGGTGCCCAGGGATTTGTGTGCCAGTGGGGCGCAGTGCAGTCCCACCCGGGTCATGATGCCGTATTCCTGCTCCAGCTGAAAGGCAATCATGCCGTTATCGCCATTGAGAAAATCCACGGAAACCACTGCGACTCGGCCTTCTTCCGTCGGCATACCCGCAATGCGGATTCCCTCCACATCCCGAATACCGTCCAGCATTCTTTTTACAAGCTTCTGCTCGTGTTCGTGAACCTCCTGCTGATGTTCCGTCAGCCAGCCGACGGATGCGTGCAATCCAAAAATACCCGGCAGGTTCATGGTTCCGCTTTCGAAACGGTCCGGCAGTTCCTCCGGCATCTCCGCCATATCGGAATGGCTTCCGGTTCCTCCGGAAATAACCGGGGTTAACTCTCCGGTAATCGCCGGGTTCAGGAGAAGGGCCCCGACGCCCTGAGGCCCCAGCATGGATTTGTGTCCCGGAAGGCTGAGGCCGTCGATGTGGCAGGCTTTCATGTCAATCGGCACGTTTCCTGCAGTCTGGGCGGCATCTACGAAGAAAAGAACGTTCTTCTCGTGACAGCGCTGTCCCACTTCCCGGATAGGCATCAACGTGCCGCTGACGTTGGATGCGTGAACCATTACCACTGCCCGAACGGACTCATCAATCATGGCCAGGGCTTCTTCCAGCTTCAATTCTCCACGCTCATTGCACGGCATATAGCCTACTTCAATCAGACCTTCCTGCTCCAGCTGATATGCCGGGCGGTACACGGCGTTATGTTCCATTCCGGAAATCAGAATTTTATCGCCTTTCCGGGCAAGTCCCTTAATCAGGAAATTCAGGGAGTAGGTGTTTCCCGGCGTGAAAATCGTGTACCGGGAACCGTAACCGTTCATCATTTTGCTGATCATCTCTCGGGTTTCCAGCACAACGCCGGCAGCGGAGTAGGCCTTGGCGTATCCGCCGCGGTTGATATTGCTGCCAACATTTTTTATATAATCGTACACTGCATCTCCCACAACATCCGGCTTCGGATAAGATGTGGCACCATTATCCAGATAAATCATAGTGTCCTCCTTCGCATAACACACCAAAATACATACTATATTAATAGGAAATAAAAGTCAAACATGATACTTCCTCAAAGATAGCTTACTCGGAAAAAAATGATAGAACAAATTTGTTTTTTCTATTGCGTTATAGCTCTAATAATGATAAAATCTATAGCTGTGTTACGGGAGTAGATAGGTGCTGGTGTGCCTTACGGTCTTCAAAACCGCTATGTGGCGTTAGGAGCGTCATGGGTGGGTTCGATTCCCACGTACTCCCGCCAATAAAGCCTTGATATAGTTGAGATTCAAGGGAATTGAAAGGCTGAGATGTGCCACGTGTGTGCCATAATGTGCCGGTGTGTCAATTCTCGGCCTTTCGACAGTTCGTCATCATGGTTCCCAGTGCTAATGATATTTCATCTTTATCCGATTGGTTTTCAAATAGGTGGGTATAGATGGACAGCGTCGTGGAGACATTGGCGTGGCCCATTCGCTTGGAAACCGTGGCGGGGTCTATCCCCATAGAAATACATATGGATGCATAAGTGTGACGTAATGCATGGAGTGTAATCGGCTGCAGTCCGATGGACTCCATGTATTTTTTTAGTTCTCTCACCGGCTTGTGCGTGTGGTAGGGCGTGCCGTCGGGATTCTTGATGAGGTACGGATTGTCGTCCCAGAGACCACCACCGAGAGCAAGCTTGCGCTCGATGTGATACCTTTTCAGCGCCTTAATATCTTTCACGACCGGATCCGGAAGAATGCATAGCCGTTCTCCGGATTCCGTTTTTGTGTCCTTGATGAAATCCTCACCCAATCTCGTGTACCGGGTCCGCTGCACGTAGAACCTGCCGTCATCTTGAATATCATCCTCATGCAGTCCCATTATTTCCCCTCGGCGAAGGGAACCGAATAACGCAAGCTCGAAACAGACTCTGGTATCGATATCCACCTTATCCAAGTTGGCACAGAACCGTGCAAAATCATCTTTGGATAATATCTCAACTTCCTTTTTCCGATTCTTCGGCATAAAGACATCGTGGCACGGAGAGCTTCGAAGCAGCTCCCAGGACGTCGCTATGGAGCAGCACATTCTCAGAATGGAATATGTATCCACAACCGTTTTCGGGGAGAGCGTTCCGGATAGGTCGTTCACCCACTTCTGCAGCGCCCGGGGCGTCAGCTTGTTAAGGTCCAGTGATCCGATGGACTTATCAATTCTCTTCTTGGCGGCGTTGTAGCCGTATACCGTATTGGGGGATTTGTTGGCGATTATCTGCGGCCACACCTCATTGCACATATCCGACACGGTTTTGCAATCCGATATGTTGTTGATGGCTTCCGTCCAAGCATTAATCTTAGCCTGTAGCTCTCGCTTCGTCTTAGCCTGAATGACCTTTGATTTCCGCCGACGCTTCCCGGTATAGTCCGGATCCAGATCTACCCATACACGGTACTTATTCTTTTCCAGTTCCTTGATATACATGGCAGCACCTCCTTGCAATAGTTCAACTTGTCAATCAACTTTCTAATCAATAGTTCAACTTTCCAACTCAAAAACTAGTTAAGCCCTAGACCTCAACCGCACCCGAATCAATGGGCCGTCTACTATCTAGGGCTTGTTAACTTTACATGTATAGTAACACCATAGATAGCTTTAATACAATTACTTTTCTTTGCTTTCAATTCGTTTGAGTTCTTCCTTCTCAAGTTGCTTTATGCTTTTCTTTGGAGTTGGTAAATCTTCTGGCATTGTTCCACCGAGTTCCGATATGGTTTGTCTTACTTTCTTACCAACTTCATAATGAACATCTCCGGCTTGTTCTTTGCCAACAACATTATCTCTCCGAAGTTTTTCATCTGTTTGTGTTGCACGGAAAAGGTTGGCGGCAAGTTCGGTACTTCCCATATGATCGAGAATTTGTTGACTCTTTTTAAGACCTTTTCTAGCATGAATTTCTTTAGCACCAAGACCGCCATATAATCCTTGATAACCCCTGTTTTGGAATATTGCATAATCAATAGGTCTGACTATTCCGGCCATCTGTGCTGCTTCTGCGAGAGATTTGTTGTGCATTTTCATTTCATTCCTGATAGCAAGTCTCTTCTGGTCTTCACTAAGCTGTTCATAGTCTTCAATCAATTCTTGTTGACGAGTTTTGACGGCAAAATATGTCTGGCCAAGTGCAATTACCTCCTTACGAGAATCTCCATTCATTACAATTAGATAGCAAGCGTAACGAGTGAGCATGAAATCATCGACTTCTCTTTCTGAGCCACTTCCGAGAGGGACCATTTTGCCGACGTTGGCAAAATGGTCAGACACATTGATTCCGCTGGAAGAACAAGATTCCATTGCTTTGGAAATTACATCTTTAAATCTTCTCCACTGCATATACTCCAAAACTTCCTGAAGCTCTCTGGCATACCAGAATTCTTGGTTATACTCATTGATATGTTTAATTTTTTCAAATAATTCTTCGCTATATTTTTCTACATTAGTCATATGTACCTCAATTCTTGTTCCGCATAACTTATTTCGAATACTCCATTTCCACCACCATTTGAAGCAGTGTCAGAACATATTCCGGTGGTTTCCGGGTACCGTATTCCCAGTTCTGATAGGTGCGCAGCGGAATGTTATACTTCTTTGCAAAGTCTGTCTGATTGAGTCCTGTGAGCTCTCTGATTTCTTTAATGTCCATTGTATTCCTCCATTCATGATGTTATAATCAGGTACGGACTGGGGGAGTTCCCGCTCCCCCAGTAGACACTAGCTAGAGCCTTTCTTTGAGCTCTGCCAGAACCTCAACGAGCATTTGCAAGGTGGCGTTGAGGTTTTTTAATGCCCTGATTAAATCCTTCATGAACTTTTCCTCCTTTCTCTTGACTACAATAATAGTATACACCCATTGAGTGTAAATGTCAAGTAAATTAGAGAAAAAAGTTCAAAAATAATGAAATTTATTTCTTTGCAATCAGCGATGCAATGGCATTCTGCGTGATTTCTGATAGGCTCAAATTATTATCTTCAACATATGCATTCATATATGCCGGAATTGTAATGTTCTTGCGAATTGCTTTCTTCCCATATCGTTCGGCATAAGAATCCATATCCAGGACGAGATAGGTTACAATAGCTTCTGGATTTGCAGAGGCGACATCGTTCAGACTGCTGACAGAAGGTGCTGCCTTTCCGTCCTCTAACTCATCCAAAACCCAACCGGAAGCAGCATCCGCTCCCATTAGAAGTGCATCCGCCAAAGAGCTTCCTTCACTGACGCAGCCAGGCAAATCAGGAACCGTAATAGTGTAACCTTCACCTTCTTCAAATGGCAGCAGTACTGCAGGATAAACTAATTTCATATATACCTCCTATTCTGGAAATGGGTGGGGCTATTTAATCGTGATCGATCCCGAATAGGAGTGATACACGCCCACCAGTTCCCCGACGATGTAACAATCCTGAACATCGGCAATAATAGGGGAATAATCCGAATTGCACGGCTGCAGGATTAATTTATCTTCCTGCCGAAAAACCTTTTTCAGGGACGCTTCCCGGTCCACTCCGTGGACTACTGCATAGATCCAGCCGGCCCGGAACTCAAAATCCTTCCGAAGGAAAGCCATATCCCCATTGTAGATTTCCGCCTCCACCATGCTGTCACCATTTACGCGCAATGCGTAGTCCGCCTGAACAGTATTGTCAATGAAGAAGTTCCCGGAGAAGTTCTCTTCGGCCACCGCGCCATCCCCGGCACATATCGTTCCCAGTATCGGCACCGGACGAGCCGCCGGGGTGATGATATTCGGCGGGAGCTTGTCTTTCTTAATTTTAGCAATTGCCATTGGTTGGTTTTTATCAACCATACGGATTAATTCATCAAATGTGATTCCCATAGCAGTAGCGACTTTTTGAAATGTGTCCGGGGATGGGACGATAGCGTCTCCTGTTTTCGGATTTCGATTTTTTTCAAGTTGGGATATGTAAGGTTTGGAAAGCTTCGACAAGCTTGCAAAATCCTGCATGCTTAGGCCGTGCTCATCCCTATAAGATTTGATTATTTCTCCTAAAAACATATGTCCACCTCCATAATTGTATAATGAATTATACAACACAAAGGGAAGAACAATCAATATGTATAGTCGATTTTACAAAAAAGTGTTGACAGACAATGTATAGTCGACTATACTATGAGCGAAAGGAGGGAAACATGGAGTACAGACTGAGAGAAATCAGAGAAGCAGCACACATGACCCAGCAAGAACTTGCTGATAAATCAGGTGTATCAAGAGCGACAATTGCCAATATCGAAATCGGCAAGCAGGTTAACATCATGACCGGAACGTTGCTCAATCTTGCTGATGCGCTGGGTGTAGAAGCAAAGGACCTTCTTTTTAAAGAATAATTGTATAGTCAACTATACGTGCAACGAAAGGAGAAAACCATGGACAAGAATGAAACCACCATCCTGACAGTAAAGGAAGCGGCGGAACGCTGGAAAATCTCGTACAGCAGTCTCGTGAGAATGATTCACGCGAACGAAATCCCATTCATCCAAATCGGAAAGAGATCCTACCGGCTGCGGGAAGAAGACTTCATTCAGGCAATGACTGCCGCCCGGCCGAAAGGACCGGTGGAAAAGCTGGCGGACATGATCCGCGATTTCCCGGCAGAGGATATCTGGGAGATGGAACGGTACGCTGAATTCTTGGCATCGAGAAGAGAGCCGAAAAAGAAGAAAGCCACCACCGGACCGCTGGGAACCGAACTGCCGGAAAACTGGAGAAGGGCATAGCCCGGGAAGTTATCACTCAACCAATGCGTTCCAACGCATTCTAACGCGTTAAAACTCGAAAGAACGCGTTAAAACTCAAATTGAAAAAGTTAAAACTAAAGAAGTTAATGAATTTTTAACAAAGTTATGAAAAGGAGAATACTGAAATGATTAAGACCAAGGACGGAGTTACGACAGCAAGTGGAACTAAAGCAGACCTCTTGAAGGATTTTATCGGAACTGCTGAATCTCTGATGAGAAGAGCGCCGATTACGGAAAAGGAGCTGATTGCAGCAGTTAAAACCGCAAAGATGTTTGCAAAGATTGGAGACCTGATTGAGAGAATCGAAGAAATCGACGAGGATGGGGAGTCCATCACAGTAATTCCGGAAGAAGAGGAATCGGAAACAGAGGATGAATCGGCAGAGGCAGAGGAGAAGACCACTAAGAAAAAAGGAACTGTAAAGGCAACCGTGCTGGAAGCCGATGACCTGGAAGGAATGCTGGAATGGCTGAAGGGTGAACTCGAGAACCTGGAGGAGAGCGATGATTAAGCAGGAAACGATGTTCTCGGACACCGCTGACGAAGTGAACAGTCTTCGGCCAAACGAAACCGAGCTGGAAAGACTGCTGGCGATAAAGAGAAGTATTTTTACCGAAATGGCTGCATGTGAGCGTGTGCGATCCAGCGCAATGGAAAACTACTGCCGGAAGGGCGATGAAGAGTCAAAGGTGATGTATGCGTACTTCGACGGTGCGTTCCACACCATCTGGAACCTGATAAAGGAGAACCATCTGGAAGTGGAGTATCACGAATTCACGAGAGCGCGGCAGAGAGCTGAGAGGGAAGAGGACGACAAAAGAATGGGTGCTGGGAGGACCGGCACCGGGGAAGGAGTGGAAGATGTCTTATAAGATGCTGTGGGAAGACTTGAAGGAATCGATGGAAGAGTGCCTTTTGACTGTAGACGGCGAGGAGAAGTTTGTCAAGCTGAGCACGCTGCTGAAGCTGATGAATGAGCAGGAAGAAGCTGCCGGAGGGAAGAAGTGGTACAACGGTGAAATCGGCTATGACATTCCCATCACCATCGTGGGAGTGATCGGGGCATTGCTGATGGGCGCCGGACTGTTCGCGCTGGTGCTGCAGGTGTATGGACTGTAGGAGAGTGCGATGAAGAACAGAGAGAAATACGGTCATGAGATTTTAAAGACAATCATGGGCGCCGATTCGTGTGATTTTATGAAAGATACGGTGGCTCCGTTATACCTTGACAGCCGGGAAAGCGGCGATGCGATTTGTAAAAAAATTGGTTGTACGGGTTGCATGAAGCTGTTCGCATTCTGGCTGGACGCGGAATATGACAAACCGCCTACGGACTGGGTCAATGTGCCGGTGGATACGTTGGTGCGGGTACGGGACAGCGAAGACGACGAATGGGTACTGCGGTATTTTGATAGGTTCGAAGAGGAGGCTTATAGATCCATGTCTGGACATAACTATAGGGTGTTCGCTGATGGTGCGACGAGCGTAACGGGAAGAGACTATCTCGAACACTGGAAATACTGTGAACTGGCAGAGGAGAAATAAGATGAGACAAATCAAGGAAGAGAATGATATGGATAAGATCAATCGAAAGCGAGCATGGCAGGAACTCAAATGGACTGTACAAGAACTTCTTATTGATGTCTTGCTTATGATTGTCCTGCCAGCACTTGTGTCTGTTGCAACAACAGTTGTGATGGTGTCTATCCTTTCAACGCTTCTAGGATAAGAAACGTAAGAATTGAGGTTGTAACGGATACAAAATCATGAGTGTATCTCACAGGTATAAGTGGAAACGTATCAATATCATTTTGCCAGCATCGGCAAAAAGATGCAACAATGCAAAACCATTTTCGTGAGGTCACGAAAATGAGAAAGCAAGAGGGGCACCCGGACGAACCGGAATGCCCCTCAAACGAAAAGATTAAAACCAAGATTATTATAACACAACGAACAAGGAATATGAAATGGCAAAGGGAACGAAGAAATACATCCTGAAGAAGTGGTGCATACTGCGAAACGGAAAGACGGACCGCCATGAGACAGAATTCGACGACATACAGCAGTGCCTGCAGTGGGTAGAGATATTCCGGGGCACATATGCAGATCTGCGCCGCAGAGGGATTATCCGGAACTACGGCATTGAGCTGGTGGAATCAAAGGAGAGGAAATGAAAAGAAAACCGAAACCGACAAGCACACCGAATATGAACCTCGTGGCAGACAACCCGAATTGCACAAACTGCATATACCGGGATAAAGGCAGCATATTCCGCTGGTACTGCAACTACCTCGAGATGAAAGATAAGCCCAGAGGGTGCGATGTGAACGGCTGCACGAAGAAGATTGAAAAAGCAAAGAAGAAAAAGAAGAAGGCGACCGCCGACGGACCGGGCTGGGAGCTGACGAAAGAAGAACAGATGGCACTGAAGCGGAAAAGGAACAAGCAGTTCCACACGAGAAGAGTGTTCACTCATTTCTGCAAGGACTGCGGTGAATTCTTCCAGAGCTACGCACCGAACACGAAGTGGTGCGAATCGTGCAAAAAGAAAAGGCAACAATAATAATCAGCAGGGTATGGCAGTGGTGCCGACAACGATAACCTTTAAAACAACCTTCAACTTCAACGATGTAATTAAAAGCACACACTAAAAGCCATAACCTACGTTTGAAATCACAATATTCATGCGTCGGCATCACTGCCATGCCCTGCATCGGAGGAAACCAAAATGTCAGCAACTGTAATTGACACAGGAATAACCGCAGCATTGTTCCGGGAAATGAAAGCTGCAACCAAAGGAAAAGGAGCCATGGAAGAAATCACATGGCTCCTAAATAAGATTAATACAGGGAAGAGTGTTAACCGGAAGGACTTAACTACTGAGGAGTACCAAGAAGTGATAAAAGTCTACCTGCATCAAAGAAAATCTCATTACAACGTTCCTTTATATCCGGATCAACGTAAGAAAATTGATCTTGGCAGACTTCTCGGACAGCTGTTAAAGGAGAAACCAAAATGTACAAACTGAAAAAGCCGGAGATTATCCCGGTGGAAGAACTGCTGAGAAGCGTAGAAACGCAGAGGTGCAAGGCTGACAACTTGATTACATATTCATCCGAAGCACCGGGAACCGGATACATCGTAGATACGAAAGACGGCGATGTGCTGATGATTACAGCAAGGAACGGGAATGTTCGGATCCGGATGGAAGATGTATCCGCAATTGCAGAAGAGCTGCATAACATTCTGGAAGATGCGGTGTGGTTCCATGGATGGAGAAAGGAATAGGAATGGAAGCAAAGTTTACAATTCCGGGCAGAGCAATCCCGAAAGCGAGACCGAGAGTAACGCGGGCAGGGTATGCCTACACACCGAGAACAACGCAGCAGTTCGAACAGATGGTTCGGATTGCATACCATAACCAGTGTGGCAACTTCGAATTCCCGAAGGGCGCACCATTGGTGATGAACATTGAATTCTGCTTCGAACCGCCGAAGAGTTGGCCAAAGCAGAAGCGAGAGAAAGCAATCCAGCGGAAGAAGTATCCGACCGCAAGGCCGGACTTAGATAATCTCTGGAAGGCGGTGGCAGATGCACTGAATGGAATCGCCTACAACGACGACAGCCAGATCGTGGCCATCACCTGCCGGAAAGTATACGGCGAGAAATTCAGAAGCAATGTTCAAATCGCCACACTGAACTATTAAGAAGAAATTAACCGAGTGCAATTAGGCACAATCAACAATGCTATAAAGGCGGGCGCAAGCTATTACTAATATTTAAGACAGATATATATGTATCACGAACCACAACAAACTGAATGGTATGGTTGCCAGAGTGCAAGTAATAAGGAATAGTATACCTCAGTAATTTCATAAATTGTTTTCACCACAAATAATTCATTGCCCGCCTTTATATATATATGAGAAAGACAGGACGACAGATGATGAAAAAGGATGATGTTTTGGGAGCGGTTTGAACGATATTCAAGATAAGAAAAGGAGAAAAACAAATGTCAGAAATCAAATTCGAAAAGCTGGAGCATATTGCAACACTGGCAGAGACTTCCGGAGGCTATACTCTGGAAGTCAATTTGGTATCTTGGAACGATAAAGAAGCCAAGGTGGATATCAGAAGATGGGACCCACAGGGCAACCCGAAGAAGGGAATTGCCCTGAGCACCACAGAGGCACTGGAAGCTGCAGAGGCAATCCTGCAGAAGGTGAATTTCTAAAATTACCCGACGGGTAATACAGAAAAGGAGAAGATGATGAAAGATTACTTCATGGGAATGATCGCCGGAATTATTTTCGGCATGCTGCTGATAGCTATAGTAAGACATTATGGATAATATCCACAAGAATAGTCATGAGAACACCGGAGACGAAACCATAGAGGCGGTTCATCCAGACATCGTGCCGTTCCAATTGGTAAACAGAGGCGCCGGTATTGGTAGCCATGATTATATTAACCGCACCACCCCATTCACGGATGACCTCGATGCATCCGGAAGATTCCAGAATAGATATGATATGGAGAACATCATTATCATTAAGAGATGGAAAATCGGCAGCAGTCATGGTACCGCCGTTAGATTCCAGCAAGGAGATGAACTTACTAATTCGTGTGCGGATGAATAGATTCTTCATAATAGGTACCTCCATACCAGAATTCTACCATCTCCGAGGAAGCGGTGCAACGAATCAGCAAAAACAAAGGACAGAATAACATGCTCCGGAAGGGGAAATGATTGCGGCCGAAGCGCCGCATTAAACCTTGATAAGAGTATTAATAATAGAACCATTAAGATAGGAAGTACTGGAGAGAAGGAAGGACCGGATGAAATTCATTAGGGAAGTATGTGTGGCCGGAGCAGTGGTAGACGTATCACTGAAATCCACACAAAAACAACTCAGTGTGAGAGCACCGAAGACGAAGCCTTCTCGAGAGGCAGTGATCAAGAACAATGACAGAATTGCATACAAGAGATTGGCCCGGACTCTGAACGCAAATTTCTATCCGGGAGACTGGCATATCACACTGACGTACAGCGGGGAGTTCCCGACACAGGCAGAGGCAAAGAAGGACCTGAATAATTTTCTCCGGAGGATGAAGAGAGAATTCCGGAAGCTGGGGAAGGAAATGAAGTATGTCGTGGTGACCGAATACGAGAATCACAGAATTCATCATCACGTGGTAATGAATTATATCGATATCCAAATCATTACGAAGCAGTGGGAGAAGGGAAGAGTCCGCTGCACTGCATTGGACGATAGCCGGAACTACCAGAAGCTGGCAAGCTATCTCATCAAGGAAACCCAGAAGACATTCCGCAAGGCGGATAACATGACAAAGAGAAGATATCGGGCAAGCCGGAACCTGGTGCATCCGATTGTGGTAACACAGGAAGTGAAGTTATCAAAGGTGATGTGGGAAGAGCCGAAAGCCTTCAAGGGTTATGCCATCGATGAAGATTCGATTCGAAGATTCGAGAATCCGTGCACTCACATTCCGCATTTGGAATATATGATGGTCTCCACTGACCCGGTACCGAGATTGAAGAAGTGGCGGAACGGAACAGCAGTGAAGAAGCAGGAAACCTACATGCGGGCGGAGGAACTGAAGCAGATGGAAATGAGTGATTACGAATCATGGGGCACATTGTAAAGATGTGCAGCTTTGAAGTAGACGAAAAGACAGACCGGAGGATAATGCAGCAGGAAGAACAAGGAGAATCAATGACGGCAAAAGAATATCTGAATCAGTTCCGGAGAATGCAGGAGCGCATCCGGGAAATGAATTTATCCATTCAGCGGATTGAGGACCAGCTGGACGTGAAGGGCATGAGCTACGATGGAATGCCGGGAGGCGGAACAGGAGCTGACCGAACGGCGGAACTGGTGAGCAAGATGTGTGACATTAAGTGGCAGAGGGAGGTTACAAAGCAAGCCGCCCAGATTATTTGCGTGGAAATTGAAAATGTAATTGATAAGGTGAGAGACCACGATGAGAGCAGACTGCTGTATGATCGATATGTGCTGGGAAAGGACTTCGAAACAATCGCAGAGGACCTGCATGTAAGCTACAGGCAGGCAACAAGGATTCATGGCTCCGCATTGCTTTCCGTGGGGAAAATCATGGAGAATTGTGAAATCTGTCCTACAATGTCCTAGAATGTCCTATAGGGTGTGAGTATAATGATAGCGTGGAATATTAGAGAGGGCGCATCCCGGACTTAACATCTGGGAGCGCCTTTCCCAATGGAGAAATTTAGCGTCACCGAAAGGTGGCGCTTTTTGGTACACGAATTTAAGAATGCAGAGGGGAAGACATGGGAAAGTATAACATCACACATGATTATGACAGCTTGCTGGATGAGCTGCTGAAGACGGAGGAAAGATTGGCATACATCAGCGAGAACGGAATTGCAGTCGGCATGGTGGCCAGCGAGGTGGCAAAGAAGAAATCCGGAGGAACATTCAGGGTACATGCAGACTGCCGGAAGGTCCCGGCATACTGGAGAACATTCGTTCCCTATGATTTCCTGATTACAATCTACGAACCGAACTGCGCGGGAATGGACATAGACCAGCTGAGAATTCTGCTCATGCATGAGCTTCTTCACATCGGTGTGAGAGAAGACGACACGCTGAAAACATTTGTTCGAGACCACGACCTGACAGACTTCCGCTGCATTGTCGATGAGTATGGCAGAGACTGGAGCAAGACAAGGACAGAGTAATGGCAGGCAAGAGGAACCGTAACCGTCCCGACCAAAGCGGTGTGCATCGGGGAGCGTTCGAGCGGAATAAAAAGAAAATCTACGCCACGCAAACAGTATGCGGTATCTGTGGAAAGCCGGTGGACTTTAATTTAAAGTACCCCCATCCTTTAAGCCCCTGCATTGACCATATCATCCCCATAGCCAAGGGTGGCCATCCGTCCGACCTGGACAACCTGCAGCTGGCACACTGGACATGCAACCGGCAGAAGTCGGATAAGCTGGTGGCAAGAAGTGATGTGAAGGTGCAGGAAGTAATCAGCAACAGAGTTCTTCCACAGTCGATGGACTGGAGGAACTTCCGAAAGATTCAGGCAGAGGCAGAGCGGAACGAAAGTAAAGCTATATCAGAGCCAAAGCAAAGTGAAAACAAAGAGAAAGCAAAGCTAAAACAGAGAGTTATGCTTTAAAGAAAAAATAATTTTATACCGGGGGGTGGGTAACCCCGGGGGCCCCCGGCCGGAACTTCACGCCGTCACTACGAATATTTCTCGCTGAATCGGATCGGCGCGAGAACAAGAAAAAATTTTTTTGGAGGAAAAGAATGAGCGACTACATGGGTATGGAATACCTTCGGAGAAAATTAAACCAGAAAAGGCAGCGGGTGAATCTCCGGTACAAATACTACGAGATGAAGAACTATGTGCGGGATTTCGGCATCAGTACGCCGCCGGGACTTCGGGGGTTCACCTCCAGTCTGGGATGGTGCGCCAAGGCGGTTGACTCTCTGGCAGATCGGGTGGTGTTCAACGAGTTCCGGAACGATCTATTGGGGATGAATTCGGTGTTCCGGATGAACAACCCGGATGTTCTGTTCCAGTCGGCGGAGTTGTCTGCAATGATTGCCGGATGCGCGTTTATCTACATTCAGCCTCCGCAGCGGAAAGGAGATAATCCGCCCATGCAGGTCATTGACGGCGCCAACGCAACGGGAATCATTGACACGGTCACCGGCCTTCTCAAGGAGGGCTATGCGGTGCTGGAGCGGGACCAGTACGGCGTGGTGAAGACCGAGGCCTATTTCCTCCCAAATGAGACACAAATATACTATAAGGACAAATCCTACATGGATATTATCCGGCACGAGGTGGCCTATCCGCTGCTGGTGCCGGTGATTTATAGACCGGGAGCCAAAAGACCATTTGGCCACTCCCGAATCAGCAGGGCGTGCATGTCACTGATGAGCTCTGCAATACGTACGATGAAGCGCTCGGAGATTTCTGCCGAGTTCTTTTCATATCCGCAGAAATGGGTAACAGGACTTTCAGAGGATAACGAGATTGCGGATAAGTGGAGAGCCAGCATGGCTACGCTGATTGCAATCACCAAGGACGAGGACGGAGACAAGCCAACCTTCGGTCAGTTCATGCAGCAGTCCATGACGCCGCACACGGATCACCTCAAGATGTTCGCCTCCATGTTTGCCGGGGAAACCGGACTCACATTGGACGATCTGGGATTTCCTACGGCGAACCCATCCAGTGCCGATGCCATCAAGGCGGCTCACGATTCACTGAGACTGACTGCAAGAGCAGCACAGCGTTCCTTCGGTGTAGGATTCCGGAATGCGGGATTCCTGGCAGTACAACTTCGAGATCAGTCGTTGTATATGCGAGATGTTGCATGCGAAGCCATTCCATCCTGGGAGCCGATATTCGAACCGGATGCATCTATGCTCAGCGCCATCGGAGATGGAGTGTTGAAACTAAACCAGAGCGTAGAAGGCTACATCGACGAGGAAACTCTCGGAGACTTAACCGGAATTCGAAAGATGGGAGAAAGCAATGGATAATAGGCCGGAAAAACAGAATGTAATAACCGGACCACCGATAAAAAACTTCTTCATTTCCGAAGCAACGGGTAATTCGAAGACGACTGCCGAACTGCGTTCGAGAATAGGTCTGAAAGAATACATTATTCGACAATCAAATGGACACTGTTGCGATTGGTGCCAACGCTTAGTCGGAGTATATGTGTATGGAGAAGAACCACAGGATGTGTATCGAAGGCATGACAACTGCACGTGTGTTGTTCTTCACAAAAGCCAAAGAGGATATAGGGATGTACACAATAGAACCCAGGATAGGATCTACAAGACAAAACGCGAGGCAATACAGGATAACATCCGCAGAAGAGAAGAACTTGTAAATAAGAAGCATCATGATAAAATAGAAAAAAGGAGGAAAGAGGAGGATTATATAGCCGGAGAAAAGGCGGCCATAAGAAGACTTCGGAAGGTATATGATTCAGGAGAATTCAAAGATGAATTTCAAAAGGAACGTATTCGAAGAATTATATCTGGAAAATGGAGCCTGAAACAAAGAAAACAGAAATATTTGCAACATTGCGAGGACACACCTCAGTATAAAAGTGCTACGAAAGAGCGGAAAACGGAGCAGAGTTATTTGACAATTTCAGATGAAGAAGCACAAGCTTTGATATTGAAGTATGCTGGAACGGGAGTGTCAAGTGATAAAATAAATGGAGAAGTTACAAGCGAATTTGTTACGGTGGGAGAAGATATCGGCTTTTATTACGAAGGTGGAAAAGAGCATCCTACAAATAGAATTCAGATAACGTATTCCAACAAAGGCGTGCATATAATCCCAGTGAAGATAAGATGAAACTAAACTTATGGGCTACTGTTGTGCAAAACGAGATTACAGCATATTTAAAAGATGGTTCAGTGTGTACAGGTTCTGTGATTGTCTGCAATGATATAGATGAGACGGAGCGAGGTGAACGGCTTCTGTACATTGAGAACGATGATGGTTTATGGTCATACTATGAAAGTGAATTCGAAAGAATAGAATACATTGATTATTCAACTGGAGAACAAGTTGTGATGGTGGCAGAAGATTCAGGAGAAGAAAATAAGGAAACAACCAACACAACAAAAGACGACGCATCACCAAAACTGAAGATGAATCTAATGAATGAATTCTGGACATCCATACTCCGGGATCCACAGCTTGAAGCATACTGGGAGAAAAAAGAAAATCTCGAGCTAACGCAAGAAGAAGGATGGGCGTACATAGACCGGTTGTCTGATTTTGCCGTAGATGCATTACAGAAAACACTCAATACAGAGACGTTACCGGATGGAATTTTGTACTGGAATATTGCACAGGCGGTGATTCCAGACTTTCTTCGTGAAGTAAGTGATATGATCTATGAGATTCAAGTGGCAACGTGGAAGAAAGAAGACTTGGAAATGGGCATCAATGCCGGATTCCAGCAAGCGCCATTCAACGAAGAAAAAATGCAGAGCATCATAAATATGATGGTGAATAACAGCATGAAGAATGCTGGTGTGGTAGATGATGAAGCGGAATAACCAGATGGGAAAGGAAGAACATAATGGCAAAGAACGATTACTACACAATCGTGGCCAAGATTCTTGTATATCTATATCGAAAATATAAGGGATTGACCAGCGATAACGAGAAAATAATACCGATGTCCAGTGATTATCCGGTGGAGGAAAAACAACTGATGGAAACCATTGGCATGATGCAGGAACAGAATTTCATAAAGGGAATAATTATCCGAGATTGGGGCGGTGAAATTGTCATAGTGGATTATGACAGCCTGAAGATTACTCCACAGGGCATTGATTACCTAAGAGAAAACAGTACCATCCGGAAAGTGTGCGAAACGCTGAAGGAAGCGGCTCAGATATGGAGCCTGTTTATGTAGAAACAACGATTAAGCCGCCTACGGGCGGTTTTTTCGTAGAAAAATTTACTGCAGAGGGGAAAACATGACAGAAAGAAAAGGACGTCAGACTCCCACTCAGTCGTTGGTGCTTCCATACCGAGAAACCCACGGAACGGAAGCCGTCAGAATATATAACAGTACCGGAAAGACCGCACAGGAATGGCAGGAGCTGCTTCTGTGCGATATGATGGCATACAATGAAGAGGGATTATGGACACATACCAAATACGGTTATTCCGTCCCCCGCCGTAACGGAAAGAACGAAGTTGTGGCAATGCGGGAGCTTTACGGAATCATGAACGGAGAGAGCATTCTCCACACGGCGCACAGAACACCAACATCTCATTCCGCATGGGAACGGCTCTGCATGCTGATGGCAAAGACCGGACTGAAAGAGGGAGAAGACTATAAGACACTGAAACAGTTCGGACTGGAACAGATCACCATGCTGAAGCAGGACGGAAGAGTGAACTTCCGAACCAGATCCAGCAAAGGCGGACTGGGCGAAGGATATGACTTGCTGGTGGTGGATGAGGCACAGGAATATACCGATGACCAGGAATCCGCGCTGAAATACATCGTTACATCTTCAAAGAATCCGCAAACCGTTTTCTGCGGAACACCACCCACTCCGGTTTCTTCCGGAACCGTTTTTCAGAAAATGCGGGAATCGGCCATCAGCGGCCGGGCGCAGAATACAGGCTGGGCGGAATGGTCCGTTCCGGAAATGTCAGAGCCCACCGATCGGGAACTGTGGTACGAGACGAACCCATCACTGGGAACTGTTTTTACCGAGAGATCCGTTGCGGACGAGATTGGCCCGGACGAGACGGATTTCAACATTCAGAGACTGGGCTTGTGGCTTCGGTACAACCAGAAGTCGGCCATCACCGAAAAGGAATGGACGGAACTGGCCGTGCAGAGGCTGCCGAAGCTGGTGGGCGATATTTATGCCGCGGTGAAGTTCAGCCACGACAGCACCACCGTAACACTGTCTGTTGCCGTAAAAACAGCCGGCAGAAAAGTGTTCGTGGAGGCCGTAGACTGCCGGACAACCCGGGAGGGGAACGGCTGGCTGATTAATTACCTTCGGGACATGAAGCCGCGGAAGATTATCGTGGACGGTGCCAACGGCGCCCAGCAGATTCTGGAAAAAGAGCTGAAAGAGAATCGCGTAAAGGGCGTGATTCTGCCGACTGTGCGGGAGGTCATTTTGGCCAACTCGCTGTTTGAGCAGTGTTTGTTCGAAGGCAGCATCTGCCATTGCAACCAGGAGAGCTTGAAACAGTCCGTATCCAACTGCGAACACCGGGCAATCGGTTCTTCCGGAGGGTTTGGTTACCGCTCCATCAAGGACAGAGTGGATGTTACGCTGACCGAGAGCGTGGCACTGGCGTTCTGGGTTTGTCATGAGGACAAGACGAGAAGAAAGCAGAAAGTAACATACTAAGTTATACAGGGCAGCTGCAAAAGGCTGTCTTTTATAATACATATTTTACCGTCCCACCGGGTTAAGTGGAGAAAGGAAATTATCACTATGGAAGCATTTAAACCAATTACAACGCAGGAAGAGCTGAACGCAGTCATCGGCGACCGCGTCACGAAGGCGAGAGCCAGTGAGCGAAAAACCGTAGAGGAAGAGTTCACTCAGAAGTACGCAGATTACGATTCCATCAAGACCACCTTGACAGAGAAAGAGAATCGGATTACTGAATTAGGCAAAGAGCTGGAACAGGCAAAGAATGCCGGAAGCACCAACGACGAGAAAATCAAGGAGCTTCAGGCGAAAGTGCAGAAATACGAGTCCGACTCGGTAAAAACGAGAATTGCACAGGAATTTGGTCTGGATGCCGGCCTTGCAAATAGATTGACCGGAGAGACGGAAGAGGACATTAGAAAGGATGCAGAGGCACTGAAGGGAATTGTCGGCAGCACTTCGGTGCAGCGCATCAACTACAATCCGGAATCGACGGCGAAAGATGAAGAAAATGCAGCACTGAAAAATATGCTGCAGGCAATGAAAGGAGAATAAGATATGGCAATTGGAACTAAAGGAACACTGTTTGACCCGGTACTGGTAGCAGATCTGGCAACGAAGGTTAAAGGACACTCTTCCCTGGCAATGCTGTCCGGGCAGACTCCGGTATCCTTCAACGGAAACAAAGAATTCACCTTCTCCCTGGATGCGGACGTGGATATCGTGGCAGAGAACGGAAAGAAGACCCACGGTGGATTGACGATCACCCCGATTGTGATCGCACCGATTAAGTTCGAGTATGGCGCACGTGTGTCCGATGAGTTTATGACCGCAACGGAAGAGGCTCAGCTGAACATCCTGCAGGCATTCAACGACGGATTCGCGAAGAAGGTGGCAAGAGGTCTCGACATCGCCGCATTCCACGGCTTCAACCCGAGAACCGGCACTGCTTCCGATGTGGTTGGAAACAACTGCTTCGATAAGGCGGTTACCCAGACCGTGGATTATGCAGCCGCAAAGGTGGACGACAATATTGAGGCAGCGATTGCCCTGGTAGAGGGCTCCGACGGAGACATTTCCGGAATGGCTGCAACTCCAGCCGTTCGTCAGGCACTGGCTGCACTGAAGACTACCGCCGGAGAGAGACTGTATCCGAATCTGGCTTGGGGCGGAAACCCGGGAACCGTGAACGGTCTGCCGGTAGACTTCAACAGAACCGTTGCAGTGGGAAATACGGACCAGGTAATCGTGGGCGATTTCGCCAACATGTTTAAGTGGGGCTATGCGAAGGAGATTCCGCTGGAGGTAATTCCATACGGCGATCCGGACAATACCGGTGTGGACCTGAAGGGCTCCAACCAGGTTTATCTGAGAGCGGAGGTATATCTCGGCTGGGGAATCCTGGACGAGAAGTCCTTCGCACGGGTTAAGAACAATGCATAAGTATGTGAATACCAGAACCGGGGCGGTCGTGGAGACCGCTTCGGTGTGCTCCGGAGAGGACTGGGAAGAACAGAAAGAGAGTAAACCGAAGAAACCCGCTGCAAAAAAGCAGCAGAAAAACGAAAAACGCTGCGCAAACGCAGCGGAAAAGGACGTGAAGACCGATGAATAATTTTGCAGAGGTTGAGGACATCAAAGCCCTGTGGAGAAATCTAAGCACCGAGGAAGAGGCGAGAGCAGAGGCACTTTTGCCGGTGATCGCTTCTTCCCTCCGGATGGAAGCGGATAAGGTGGGAAAAGACCTGGACGAGATGATTCGGAGAAAGCCTTATCTTGCGGATGTGGCGAAGTCGGTGACCGTGGATGTGGTGGCCAGAACGCTCATGACATCCACCAATCAGGAGCCGGTGTCGCAGTTTGCAGAATCAGCTATGGGATATTCCATCTCCGGCACGTATTTGGTGCCCGGGGGTGGACTTTTCATTAAGAAGAGCGAATTGGCCAGATTGGGACTTCGGCGTCAGCAGATGAAAGGAATATCGTTATGGGCAGAGGACTCCATGGAATAGATGTGATCCTGTACGAAAAAAACAGAATCGGCACGGACGAATTCAACCGTCCAATCTACGAAGAGCTTCCGGAGGTTGTTCCGGATGTGCTGGTGGGAGAACCGACATCCACGGAAGTTCTGGACACGCTGAACATCACCGGGAAGAAGCTGGTGTACACACTGGCCATACCGAAAGGAGATACCCACGACTGGAAGGACCGCAAGGTGGAATTCTTCGGAAAGAAATTCCGGACATTCGGGGAACCGATTGAAGGAATTGAGGACATGATGCCGCTGAGGTGGAACAAGAAAGTGCAGGTGGAACGGTATGGGTAGCGTGAAAATTAAGCTGAATACCTCCGGGGTTCGGGAGCTGCTGAGAAGCAGCGAACTGCAGAAAGAATGCGTATCGTATGCACAGCAGATTCAGACGACCGCCGGAGAACACTTTGCAGTGGAAAACCGGAACTATCCGGAAAGACGGGGTGCTGCAGTATACCCGGCAGACGATGAAGGTTATTACGATAACATGAAGAACAACACACTGGTGAAGGCAATGGGCGCCGCGAAAGGAAAATAATGATTGAGAAAACAGTGATTAAATACCTGAGCGAGAAACTAAAGCCGGTGCCGGTTCTGATGGAATATCCGGAGAAGATGGACAGCACTCCATACGTGGTGATGGAAAAGACCGGATCCGGAGAGTACAACTACATCAAGTCGGCCACCATCGCTTTGCAGTCGGTGGAGGAATCCCTGCAGAAGGCAGCGGAACTGAATGAGACGGTGAAAGCGGCCATGGACGAATTGGCCGAACTCCGGGGAATCGGATCCGTAAGCCTGAACAGCGATTATAATTTTACCGACACCACCACGAAGCAGTATCGTTACCAGGCGATTTATAACATTACGTATTGCGAATAGGAAGGAGAAACAATATGGCGAACAATGTGAAGAACATTTCTACCGTTAAACCGAGCGTGCAGGGCGCCATCTGGATTGGCGGGGCAGAGGCAGCAGTGCCTACAACCGCAACCGGGGAGCTGACCGGATTCGAGTGTCTGGGTACCGTATCGGAAGACGGGGTGAAGAAGAAAATCTCAAGGGACTCCGAATCCGTCAAGGACTGGGGCGGCAACACCGTGGCCACAATTCAGAAGGACTATGAAGCGACTTATGAATTCACGATGATTGAGATTCTGAATGAGAACGTGCTGAAAACGTACTACGGAGAAGATAACGTAACCGTAACCGGGAGTAAAATTACCATCAAGGGAAGCTCCGCGGAACTTCCGCAGAGACCGTGGGTAATCGATACCGTACTGAACGATGGCAGAAAGTGCCGTGAAGTTATTCCGTGCGGAAAAATCTCGGATACCGGGGACATTGAGTACAAAAGAGACGAAGCCATGGGTTACGGAGTGACGGTGACCGCACTTCCGGATGCCGAGGGCAGACCGTTCTACATGTACTATGAATAAGGAGAAGCAAGAGCATGATCAAAGAGACACTGAAAAACGGATTTGAAGTGGAAATCCCGGACGAGAATCTGGACGACTACGAGCTGTTGGAAGATTTGGCCGCATTGGATGAAGGGGAAGAGAACACCGGAAAGATTGTGAGCGCCTACAAGAGATTGCTGGGAGTGGAACAGTACAAAGCGCTGAAAGAGCATATTCGGAGTGAGGCGGGCCGTGTATCCGCCACCGCAATGCTGGAAACGCTGCAGGAAATCTTCGAACTTCAGGACGGCGAATTAAAAAACTGATAACCCTCACCAGAGTAATCCGGGACGATGAAAGACTTCTGATCTGCGACTTGGCAGAAACATATGGAATCTTTGATTACAGGCAGTTGCCCCTTCGGGTGGTGGCTGCCTTATTCTCTGGATTGAGGGAAGAATCAAGATTAGGACAGAAAATGCATGGTGTTCGAGGGGACCGGAAGGATTTACTGCTGGCAGTAATCGCCGACGAAACCCGGGCGATTCATGCGGCTCTCATTGGAGCGGATTACCCGCAGTCAATTACTGCGGAATTGTTTGAGAACAGCACGAACAATCAGGCAGAGGGACACGGGAATACCGCAGTGTATGAGAGCAAGGAAGATTTTATGAAGGCACGATACGGAGGTGAGAGCTAATGGGAACCACTCTGGCACAGGCCTATGTGCAGGTAATTCCGACCACCAAAGGAATTAAAGGTATGCTTGGGAAAGAGCTGGGAAATGAAGGGGACTCCGGAGGGAAAACCACCGGAATGAAATTCACCGGCGCTTTCAAGAAAGCAATTGCGGCGGCGGGCATCGGAACCGCACTGGCAAAGACCATCAGCGAAGGCGCAAAGCTGGAACAGTCCATTGGTGGCGTGGAGACGCTGTTCGGGAAGAAGGATGCCGAGACCGTGAAGAGAAACGCTCAGAATGCGTATAAGACCCTGCAGATATCTGCGAACGACTACATGGAACAGGCAACATCCTTTTCCGCGGCACTGCTTCAGTCACTGAATGGCGACACGAAGAAGGCAGCAGCTGCAGCGGATGTGGCAATTACGGACATGTCCGACAATGCCAACAAGATGGGCACCAGCATCATAGATATCCAGAACGCCTACCAGGGCTTCGCAAAGCAGAACTACACGATGCTGGACAATCTTCGTTTGGGCTACGGGGGCACCAAAACAGAAATGGAGAGACTGCTTTCAGACGCAAGCAAGCTCTCCGGGCAGAAGTACGACATCAGCAACCTGTCTGATGTGTACAGCGCAATCCATGTAATCCAGAAAGAAATGAAACTCACCGGAACATCGGCAGAGGAAGCGAAAACGACACTGTCCGGATCCTTTAATGCCATGAAGGCAGCCGCAAGCAACTTCATGGGCAATATAGCCCTCGGGCAGAATGTGGGCGCATCCATGAAAGGGCTGGTAACGACCACAACAACCTGGCTGTTCGGGAACTTAATTCCGGCAGTCGGGAACGTGTTCAAAGCACTGCCCAGTGCGATAGGTACATTCATCAGTCAGGGTGTCCCAATGCTGATCAGCAGCATGCAGGACCTGCTGAGTTCCATGGCGAATTCCATGAAAGGAAGCGGCGGAATCATCGAGAACGCATTTAAGGGAATGCTGAACCTGTCCGGAACAATTCGGGCCAGTGCACCGAAACTGATTCACTCCGGAATGCAAATGCTGGTGAATCTGGCCAAAGGGATTGCTCAGGCAATGCCAACAATTATTGCCACCGCCCCGAAGATTATCAGCAATATTGCCAACGTGATCAACGACAACGTGCCGATGGTGCTGGCAACAGCTGCCAAAATCATCTGGACACTGGCCAAAGGACTGGTGCAGGCAATCCCAACATTGATTGCCAACATTCCGGCGATTCTGAGCGCAATATGGGACGTGTGGAGTGCTTTCAGCTGGGCAAACCTGGGAAAGACCGCGGTCACGAAAATCGGATCCGGACTGAAATCTTTCGGCCAGACGCTGAAACTGGAAGGAATGTATGCCATGGACGCAATGAAAGCGGGCATCGTGAAGGGTGGAAGCGCAATCAAAGGCGCTGTGAAGGGTGCATTCTCGAAGGTGGGAAAGTTCATCACATCACCCTTCAAGTCGGCCGCTTCGAGTGTGAAGTCCATCGTGGCGAGAATCAAAAGTTCCGTGAACTTCAACAGCTTGGTCGGATCCGTGAAAGCGACATTCGGCAGAGTGAAGACGGCGCTGCTGTCTCCGATAAAAGCAGCATCCGGAACGCTCAAGGGAATCATCGGGAAAATCAAAGGAATGTTCCCGTTTCATCTGGGGCGAATCCTGAACCTGAAGCTTCCTCACATTTCCGTGAGCGGCGGAAAAGCGCCGTATGGAATCGGCGGGAAAGGGTCTCTGCCGTCCTTCGGCGTGAACTGGTATGCGAAAGGCGGTATCGTGGACGGCGCCACACTGATCGGTGCCGGGGAAGCGGGACCGGAAGGTATCGTTCCGCTGACGCCGTTCTGGGACAGACTGGACAGCACACTGGCCGCAATGCAGAACATGAAGGGAAGCAGTGGCGGAAATGTGACACTGGTAATCAACCTGGACGGCCAGACAATCGCCCAGAGCACTGTCCGCTATATCAACAACCAGACGCTCATGTTCGGAACCAGTCCGCTGAACGTGTAAGGAGGAATACATGACAGAAACACAATTGTTTTTCTTAGCCGGGTCCGGCGTCAAAGAAATCCGAAAGGGTGGAACCGTGACGAGCTGGAGCTGGGGTTCCGCCGGAAGCTGGACCAAGCTGAAAGAACCGAAGAAATCCTCTTACAAGAAGGTGAAGTACAACAAGAAGAACAAATCGAAATCCGGTAAAGCCTCCGGGTGGAAGCTTGGAAGCAACAATACCGTGTGCGGAACCGTAATGCCGAAGTCTGCCGTAAGGCAGGTGGACGGCGTAGAAAGAACGGTGGATGTGCGTTACCGGGTAAGAGGGTACACATTCTACGGCAAGAAGAAAAAAGTGAAAAAGAAAAGCGTGCAGTACAAGACAACGTACACCACGGCAAAACCGTATCAGTATCAGCTGCAGTACAAAGACAAGCCCAGCGTTGCCACCACGTACTCCACGTTCAAAGATACGGACGGAAAGTATTATGCGTATTTCTCCCCGGTATACTACGATGGAGACACGCAGGTAAACAGCCCGAGCCGAATGAAGCATCCGACTTCGGTCAATGTAACCTATGCAGAGGTGCGGAAGAATCTGAACTCAACGGCGAACAACAACGAATCCAGAGACAACTCCGGAACGTACGTGTATACCAACGTGCGTTCCAATATCGTCACGTTGGAACTGGAATGGACGGGGCTCAATCCGGAAGAAGGACAGGAGCTGCTGAACGTGCTGAATGCGACGAACACGTACACCGGAGTCAACGAAACCACGCTGAAAAACAATTACATTATTGCGCAGTATCTGGATCCGCAGACCGGGAAGGCGAAGAACGGAACGTTCTTTCCGTCCGACCGTAAAGTGGAGAAGTACCCGAACGGAATGTACAAAAGCGTATCGGTGACATTAACGGAAGTGTAGACAACAATGGGAAAGGGACAGAATGAAATACAGAACGAAAGTAATTATAAACGGAGCAGAGCTCCGGGATGAGCAGAAAGACAATGCAACATCAATTACAGGTGTCAGTGTAACCGGTTCCTGTGGCAACGGCTTCCAGATTGGAAGCACCGCATCCAGTATGCTGGAATTCACGGTCATTAAGCCGTACAAGGAGAGTTTCGACGGTGACAAGGTAGATATCTATGTGCTGCCGATGGAAAGCGAGGAAGAAGAGTCTCGGACGGATGCACTGGAAGCAGAAGTCGGAGACCGGGAAGAAACCGAGCACATCGAAGACACGGACGAAGAAAACGACGTGGACACCGAAGAAACCGAAGACACGGACGAAGAAGCAGAGGATGTAACCGAAGAAGAGGAAGCGGAATCCGAAGCGGAAATGGACGCTCTGGAACTGGACCTGTACGACATGATGAACGGGGAAGCTGCAGAGGATGGGGAAGGTACCGAAGAAGAGACGGTTCCGGAAGGAGACGGCTGGGATATACTCGGTACTTTTTATGTATTCAAGCAGCAGAACAACAACGACGGCACGGTAACGCTGCAGTGCTTCGACGGGTTCCAGCTGATGAACGATCCGTATATCCCTGCTCAGAAAAATGGAACCTTCCAGCAGTTCTATGACGATATCCGGGCCCGGTGTCAGGCGAAGGGAATCATCGTGGACGAAGAGACGTTTGAAGCCGAACTGAATCCGGTGCTGGAATGGAATCAGGACTGCACGCTCCGGGAAGCCATCGGATATTTGGCCGGACTGCAAGGCGGGTTCGCCACCTTCGGCGATGACAACACTCTGGGAATCAGTTACTTCGGGTACAACGATGAAGTACTTTTAACATCGGAATTGCTGTCCCGAACAACGACCTCCGCCGGGGAAACCATGGTGGACGGTATAGTGTGTACCGTGAACTTGAAACAAGACACCATCGAAGCCGGAGAAGGCGGCCAATCGCTGTATATGTATAATCCTTTTATGACGCAGGAATTGCTGGATAACATATTCAGTCAGTATCGCGGCATTCGTTATACAGGGGCAGTGCTTCAGGCAAGGTGGGACCCATCACTGGTGCCGGGCGAGTTCGTCCGAATTATGACGGACAGCGAGTATATGAACTATGTGGCCATGAATAACGCTATGGCCAATTCAGCCGGAAAGACAGCAGCGGAAATCCTGAACCTGAAAAAGGAAATCAATGCGGTGGGAAAATCACTGCTGGTATCCACGCAGAAGATTACCTTCGGCGGGGAAACGACGGTGGAAATTCAGTCCCATCTAATGACGGAAACGGAGAAGGCAAATGCGCCGTTGTCTCCCAGTGATGCCAAATTCAGAGTCGTTACTGCCGACCTGATCCGCACGAAGGAACTGATTGCCCAGAAAGCGGAAATCGAAGACCTGAAAGCGACCAATGCGCTTATCAAGAATCTTCAGGCAGAGAATGCCACCATCACTGGGAAAGTCACGGCGGCGGAAGCAAATATTGAGTCTGTAAAAGCAGACTACGTAAAGGCCTCCGAATTCGATGTCAAGACGGCGACCATTGCCAAAGCGGAAATCGGGAAAGCCACCATCAAAGATGCACAACTGGAATCCATCAACGGAAATAAGATTGTTGATGGCTCCATCGTGGCAGCGGCACTGAGCAAAGAAGTGATTAAGAACTTCAACAATAGCAATGTCTATTATCAGGCAGAGGCACCGGAAGGAACAGAACTGAAAGAAGGAGATATCTGGTACAAGACACTGACCAAGGCCAGCGGAGACCGTGCCGGTGTGATATTTGTCTATGACGGGATAGAATGGGTGAACAAACCCTTTGATTCCGAGTCCATTCTGGCCGGAAGCATCACTGCTGCGGAAATTGCCGCAAACACAATCACAGCATCGCAGATTAATATGGAAAACCTGCAGACAAATATGGCAAGAATTGGAGAAGCTACCAAGAACCACGCGCTGATTACAGAGAAGGATGTGCAGATTCGGAACGGAAAGAAAGTGGTTGCATCCTACGGGGAGACCATCAATATTGGTGGGGAAACCGAACAGCATGTAACAATCGCAAAAGACAAAATGGCGGTCAACGCCGGAACAGAAAGCTTATTCAGCGTTGACAGCTTCAAAAGCGGCACGGAAATAATCAGCACTTGGATCAATACAGATAAACTTACTCCAACTGAAGATATCTACCCGGAAATATCAGATAGCATCGCTTTTTCGGTAGAAGATATAAATGACACGATAGATTTGGATGGGCGCTATTTTAATTCGTTCACGTACAGCTTTTTTAACAAAGGCGCTAAAAGAGTATGGTTTGAATTAGAAAATGGGGACACAATAACAATTGACAAGTCTATTAATAGCAACAGTCTTCACTACGAAGAGTTTAGCAATAGCGGTAATGAGTACTATAACGGCTTCGAACTTGCTACAAACGAAAAAATTACGAGAA
>ERZ1026872.122-NODE-122-length-29260-cov-5.492621_pt1 | contig 29260 bp, 31 predicted proteins | sample MGYA00380166_ERZ1026872 | MGnify/ENA primary metagenome ERZ1026872 (study PRJEB33269, sample SAMEA4719802) | human gut metagenome | biome: human-associated habitat; feature: organic feature; material: feces | place: Cameroon | collected 2013-10 ... | reverse complement strand
AAGTCAAGGCCGATGAAGAAGCTGTTGATGAAGCTGCTCCGGCAGTAGAAGAAGCTCCGGCTTCTCCGGTTGTTGACGAAGAAGAAGAGTTCTAATATGCGCCCTGTCTGCCTTAGTGTAGGCAGGGCATTTTGCGTAATAGTTATTGGAGAATAAATTATGCCGACTATTGAATCTCGAATTAAACTGGACACTCGCTACGAACTGTCAACCAGACAATATGTAGGTGTAGCCTACGATTCTAAAACTGGTGAGAAGTTGGTAGAGGTGAGGCAGTGGGATGACTACTGGTTAATGCAAAACCTCTATGATGCGGTGTCCTCATTCCTGAAGGAGTGGCCTACATGCGACCAAACTTCAACTTCGGAGCTACAGTTTCGGAGGACAATAACCTCATCTTGTGGCCGACTGAAGGTAAGCGAATCGCTCTCGTAGATGGAGATATGATTCCTTACATCATTGGTTACACTATCAATGAGATGACCTTAATCCGCGCTCTGACCCGTGTTAAGTCTGGACAGGTAGAGCGCATTGAAGACACTCCAGAGTGCAAGAATGCATGTGACCGTGTTAACTCCATGCTCAACTCTTGGGTGTACGGTGCAGAGTGTGATGCTGCTCGCATCTTCCTCACCAAGTCTGATGCTAACTTCCGTCTGCGCTTGGCTTTCACTAAGCCATACAAGGGTACTCGTAAATCAGAGAAGCCTCCGTTCTTCTATGAGATGCGCGAGCACTTGATGCGTGTACACAATGCTGAACTAGCAGACGGTGAGGAAGCGGATGACCTCATGAGTATTGCACAATGGGATGCACACCGTCGCTTCCTTGCAGAGACAGGTAACGAGTTCGAAGTAGGCGGCATTGAGCATAAGCTATTCTCCGACACAGTTATCGTGTCTGCCGATAAAGACCTGATGATTGTTCCTGGCTGGCATCTTCAACCGGGAAGTGAGATGAAGTGGGTAGACCAGATGGGCTGGCTTGACCTTCGCCGTAAAGCTAACGGGCAGGTGAAAGACCTCAAAGGTTCTGGCCTCAAGTTCTTCTACGCACAGATGATCATTGGTGATGATATCGATAACTATGCAGGTATTCCCGGTCGTGGCGCTAAGTACGCATACGACTTGTTGGATAAGTGCAAGACAGAGAAGGAGCTATACATGGCGGTGCTTGGCGCATACAAGGCTAAGTTCGGTCATGGCTCCGTGGTCTTGAAGAATCACCGAGGTTCTACTCTGGTCGGCAAGGCATTCGACCTGATGCTGGAGTGTGGGCGCTTGGCTCACATGGCTAGATTCAAGGGAGATGTATGGCGAGCAGATAAGAACCCTGTATTGTGGGGAGACTCTGACCAATGGCAATCAAACTCAAAGCCTCTGAAGTAGCTGACTACAAGAAGGAGTTACTTGAGAAGCAGAAATGGAAATGCCCTCTGTGTGGTGGCAGCCTAAAGGCTGTCACTGCTATCAACCGTGTACTTGACCATGACCACGAGACTGGCTTCTGCCGTGCCGTGGTGTGCCGTGGCTGTAACGGTGCAGAGGGTAAGATCCTTGGTGTCATCTCCGGGTATGGTAAAGCAGGTAACAACCGCTACTTCCAATTGAAATGGCTGGAGAACCTGTACAACTACTGGAAGTTACACCAGACACCTCAGACCGACAAGCTATATCACAAGCATAAGACTGAGGCAGAGAAGCGCGAGGCTCGCAACCGCAAGGCTCGCTTGGCATACGCAAAGAAGAAGGAGGGTAAAGTTGGGTAAGCTACGCTCACTGTATAAAGACTCCGAGGTACTTGATGCAATTGAGCAAGCTACCGACGAGAAAGGAAATGTTAACTACAACGAGATGGCTAAGATCCTATCTGCGCATCCGGTTGGCAAGAAGATCACACGCCAGCTTGCTCGTTACTGGCACAGCCAGTTCACTAAGACCAAGAAGAATGGCGACTACTACCAGACTCTTACTCAGGCAGACAAGCGTATCAAAGAAGAACGTAAGTTGCGCACTCCTGACCGCTATGAAGATCTGGCTGTTGTACCAATGCCTGACTCGGCTCACCGAAGTGTACTGGTAATCCCTGATACTCATGCACCGTATGAGCATCCAGACACCTTAGAGTTTCTGGCGGCGGTGGCGGCTCGCTTCCGTCCTGATACCGTGGTTCACCTCGGTGACGAGGCAGACAAACATGCCCTGTCATTCCACGATTCAGACCCCAACCTTGATTCTGCTGGCATGGAGTTAGAGAAGGCTCGTGTGTTTATGCACAAGCTACATCGGATGTTCCCGGTCATGCGAATTTGCCACTCTAATCATGGCTCCATGCACTTCCGTAAGGCGAGCGCCAAGGGTATTCCGGTTCAATACCTCCGCACCTACCGTGAAGTCTTCTTCCCGCAAGGTGGTGGCGAGCAGTGGGACTGGCAGCACACTCACACTCTTGAGTTGCCGAATGGGGAGCAGGTGGCATTCAAGCATCAACCTGCTGGCTCCGTACTGGCTGACGCAGCACATGAGCGCATGAACCTTGTGTGTGGTCACCTGCATGGCAAGATGTCTATCGAGTACGCACGTAATACCCACGAGCAGTATTGGGCGGTGCAGGGTGGTTGTCTGATTGACGAATCATCTCGCGCCTTCGCCTATGGGCGTGAGTCTAAGTACAAGCCAGCGCTGGGTTGTGTCGTGATTGTTGAGGGTGTGCCTCAGATTATCCCGATGCAGACTAATGCAGAGGGCCGTTGGGTCGGTAAGATTTAAGTGACACTATAGAACAAAGGGTGGTTTCGACTACCCTTGATTGTGTGGTGACTAAATAGGAGATTTAATATGCCAGATTTTAGTAGAGAGTTTCCGTATGGACAGGGTGTATGCCATTGTCATCAAATTAATGACGGCAAGTCCAACACGTTGGACAAGAAAGTTGATGGCGTTAAATACGATCAAGGCAAGCCACGTCTTAGCCTACCGCTGGTTGAAACACCTTATGCCTTCCAAGAGTTAGGCACAATGCTGACCTTCGGCGCTGACAAGTACGGCGTAGGTAACTGGCTTAAAGTGCCTAACAAAGAAGAACGATACCTCGATGCACTGATGCGTCACCTCTCCGCTCATTGTGGAGGTAACAAGTTGGATGACGAGAGTGGCAAGCTACACCTAGCACATGCCGCCGTCAACCTTATGTTCCTGTTAGAGTTGGAGTTGCGCAATGAACATATTTGAATTCTTAGGTCTGGACGAAGACCATCGGACTAAGCCAGTGATGCTGGTGAAGCATCGTGATGAAGTTCCAGATAGCAAACTTACATTTCCGGTATATGCACAGGTGAAACGTGATGGTATATTCTCTGCTGTTGTTGTCCGTACTGATGGCGTCGTTGGCATTTTTGGTCGCACTGGTAAGAAACTGGCAAATGTTGAAGCGCTCGAACAAACCTTTACTACCTTTCCGGCTGGCATTTATTTTGGTGAGCTTCAATCTATGGCCGTTGATATCTACCTTGAGGCACTCTCTGGGGTTGTGAACCCTAACCGGACGGAGCCTCTGGACTTCATCGGTCAGCAGATTAAAGACAACCTGTATATCGACTTCTTCGATATGCTAACCATCAAGGCATTCACTGAGGGTAAGACTGATGTTACTTTCCTTAAACGCCACGATGCTTTATGTCGTCGCTTGGAGCCTCATCTTGTCGGGCATAGCGCTATCCTTCCTGTTACTCCTTGCCTTAACGAGCAAGAAGTTGAAGCGTTTGCGAAGTTGCATATTGACGCTGGTCGAGAAGGTGCGGTCTTCAAATTAGACTGTGACTATGAAGCGGGTCACAAGGGCTTCCGTCAAACTAAGATTGTACGCATGGTCTCTTATGACTTGACGTGCATTGGTTGGGAAGAAGGTAAAGGTAAATACAAAGGTAAGGTGGCTAATCTTATCTTCAAATGGAAGGGCGGTAAAACTGTGAAAGCTATGCTTGGTCGTGGCTGGACACACGAGGATGCCGCTCAGATGTATCACGATATTAAACACGGTGGTGATTTGAACGTCATCGGGAAGATCTTCGCTGTCAAGGCGCTGCAAGAATCTAGCAAGGGAGTCTTGCGACTTCCCAAGGCGGGAGAGTTGCGCCACGATAAGGAGGTTCCTGATGTCTATTGATTTGAATGAAGAGCAGCTTAGATTATTAATAGAGGCTATTGAGCAATACTATTACATGTGCGGCTATCAATCAGAAGAATTAGACTCCTTATATTCGCAACTAAAGGAGGGTAATTATGTCTTTTGATTCAATGCGAGCCACTCGTGCAGTCGAGGTGGCAGAGGCCCTGTTCGAGTCGTATGCTTGCGGCATGATTCCGCCGTACACTTTATTGTCCGAGGCCGAAGAACTTGGCCTCTCCGTAGAAGCTATTCAGGAGAAGGTGGAAGAACTTTATGGGTGCGAAGACGAAGAAGCCGATGATTAATCTTGAAGGGTTGGAGATGCTGGAGAAACATATCTTAGCACCATCCCAACCCCGTCAAGATAAGAAGCATGAAGAGTTAGTGTGGGATGAATGCAAGCGCTACATCCTTGCGTGTATACGTGCGCAGTTTGTGGTGCAGCCATGATTCGTCCAGCTAGCTTTCTAGACATACCGGAGGTCATCAATCTAGGCAATCGTTATGTGGAAGAGGAAGTGAAGGTTGTGCAACACCACTCCGCTTCATGGAATGCCGAGCAAAGCGCACACTACCTTTGCTCTTCCTTGAATGCAGATGACTTGTTCCTGTGGGTTGCAGTGGATGACGGGTTTATCGTTGGTTTCCTGTGGGCTGGCGCTCATGTGATGGCACCTTGGACTCCGTTAAGGGTTGCCTCTGACCTTCTCTTCTACATCGTACCGGAAAAGCGTGGCACACTCATGGGTATGCGCCTTCTCAAAGCCTACATTGCATGGGCTAAAGATAAGGGATGCGCCGAGGCTAGATTGTCTATTGCCTCAGGTATCAACGAGAAGCGTGTCGGTCGGATGTATGAACGCCTAGGCTTCAAACCGTTCGGCACAGTATACAACCTGACATTCTAAGGAGGTAACATGGGTATAGTGAAGAAGGCATTTAAAGCAGTAGGTCTTGCTCAGGATGCCCCAAAGATTGAAGCGGCAAAGGTTCCGGCGAAGCAACTTGAGCGTCAACCGGAAGTAGAGGCTGAAGAGATCCAGTTGGGTGGTAGCGATGATGATTCCGCTGCCGCAGGTAAAGGTAAGCGTGGGCTGGTTCGGCCTGTGGCTTCTAGTTTAGGGATGTAAGATGGAGCAAGACACTGTATTAGAGTACGGTGGTAAGCGCTCAAAGATTCCTAAGTTGTGGGAGAAATTTGCCACTAAGCGTAGTTCGTACCTAGACCGTGCGAAGCATTATGCTAAGTTGACCCTCCCTTACCTGATGAATGACAATGGGAATAATGAGACTTCACAGAACGGGTGGCAAGGTGTAGGTGCTCAGGCTACCAACCACTTAGCCAACAAGTTGGCGCAAGTCTTGTTCCCTGCTCAGAGGTCATTCTTCCGGGTAGACTTAACAGCCAAGGGTGAGAAGATTCTTGATGACCGTGGTCTGAAGAAGACTCAACTGGCTACGATCTTTGCTCGCGTGGAAACCGCAGCAATGAAGTCATTGGAGCAGCGTCAGTTCCGTCCGGCTATCGTTGAGGTGTTCAAGCATCTTATCGTGGCAGGTAACTGTATGCTGTATAAACCGAACAAGGGTGCCATGAGTGCCGTGCCTATGCACCACTATGTGTTGCAACGGGACACTAATGGTGACCTGCTTGATATCATCCTCTTGCAAGAGAAGGCTCTCAAGACATTCGACCCTGCAACACGTATGGCTATCGAAGTCGGCATGAAGGGCAAGAAGTGCAAGGGCGAGGATAACGTCAAGCTGTACACCCATGCGCAGTATCAAGATGACGGCTTCTGGATTATCAATCAATCTGCTGATGATATCCCGGTGGGTAAGCAGAGTCGTGTCAAGGCAGAGAAGTTACCATTCATCCCTCTAACGTGGAAGCGTAGCTATGGTGAAGATTGGGGACGTCCACTCGCCGAAGACTACTCTGGCGACTTGTTCGTTATTCAGTTCCTGTCTGAAGCAGTAGCACGTGGTGCTGCACTCATGGCAGATATCAAGTACCTGATTCGTCCCGGTTCACAGACAGACGTAGATCACTTCGTCAACTCTGGTACGGGTGAGGTTATCACAGGTGTGGCTGACGACATTCATATCGTACAGCTTGGCAAGTATGCCGACCTGACGCCTATCAGCGCAGTGTTAGAGGTTTACACTCGACGCATCGGCACCATCTTCATGATGGAAGCATTGACTCGTCGTGATGCTGAACGTGTGACTGCCGTGGAGATTCAGCGCGATGCACTTGAGATCGAGCAGAACATGGGTGGTGTATACTCCCTGTTCGCTATGACTATGCAAACGCCTATCGCCATGTGGGGTTTACAGGAAGCTGGTGACTCATTCACAAGCGAACTTGTAGATCCTGTGATTGTCACAGGTATCGAAGCCTTAGGGCGCATGGCAGAGTTAGATAAGCTGGCTAACTTCTCTCAGTACATGACACTTCCTCAGACTTGGCCTGAACCTGCACAGCAGAGGGTAGTGTGGGGTGACTACATGGATTGGGTACGAGGTCAGATCTCTGCCGAGCTACCGTTCTTCATGTCAGAAGAGCAATACCAGAAACAACTGGAGCGGCAATCGGAGTCTAATCAGGCAGCAATGCTTGAAGAGAACGTAGCCAAAGCTGTACCAGGTGTTATTCAACAAGGAATTAAGGAGGGTTAATGGCCTTTGAATTTGTAGAACCGACTACCGACACCACTCAAGATACTACTGTGGAAACCAAGGAGGTGCCTGATGATGCCACTGCTGCTAACGCTGATAATCCTGGCACTGACGTACCGGATGGTGGCGCAGATAACGGCATTGAAGACGCCGGAAGAGAAGCTGCTGGAGCGCCTTCAGGAGAAGGAGATGGTGAACCGGATGGTGAACCTAAGCCAGATGATTCCGCGCCAACGGAAGAACCGCGCTACTTCTTCGGTGAACACGAAGTAACCATTGAGATCCCTGATGACGTCACTGAGGCGCTGAAGGAGAAGGGGCTGGATGCAGCCAAGGTTGCCGCTGAACTGTATGGTGAGGGTGGTAAGTTTGAACTGTCAGACGAGACTAAGCAGAAGCTGTATGATGCTTTCGGGAAGTTCGCGGTAGATGCCTACCTGTCTGGCCTGAAGGCGCAGAACGAAACCTTCTTCCTCCGCGAAGAGACTGCTGCTAAGGAGATGGAGGCAGCTAACGCACAGCGCTTCACAGATATCTCCAAGGAGGTAGGTGGCGAAGATGGATGGACTCGCCTAGAAGAGTGGGCGCTTGAAACCTTATCCGACGATGAACTCACCGCCTTTAATGCTGTGATGCAATCAGGCAACCAGTATCTCCAGCAGTACGCTGTGCGAGAACTGGAGAGCCGTCGCAAGGCCGCTCAGGGTGACGATAAGCCTGACCTGATCGAGCCTACTGGAAGTGCAGCACCTACCGAGTCCAACGCACCTCTTAGCCGCGACCAGTATATCCGTGAGATTGCACAGTTAGGCCAGAAGTACGGACGTGACCGCAAAGCAATGGCTGAAGCACAGGCTCGTCTTGATGCTCGTCGCCGTGCAGGTATGGCTCGCGGCATCTAAATCCCTATTTAGGGGACACTATAGAAGGGAGGTACGCCTCCCTAAATTATCAACTTGATTTATAAGGAGATTATAATACATGTCTACGCCGAACAATCTGACCAACGTTGCTGTTTCCGCTTCCGGTGAAGTCGATAGTCTGCTGATTGAAAAGTTCAATGGCAAGGTTAACGAGCAGTACCTGAAAGGCGAGAACATCATGTCTTACTTCGACGTGCAGACCGTGACTGGTACTAACACTGTGAGCAACAAGTACCTCGGTGAAACCGAACTTCAGGTGCTGGCTCCGGGTCAGTCTCCGGCGGCTACTTCTACTCAGGCCGATAAAAACCAGTTGGTAATTGACGCCACTGTTATCGCTCGTAACACCGTTGCTCACCTGCACGATGTACAGGGCGACATTGACAGCCTGAAGCCGAAGCTGGCTACCAACCAAGCGAAGCAACTGAAGCGCATGGAAGACGAGATGCTGATCCAGCAGATGCTGCTTGGTGGCCTGTTCAACACTAAGGCGAAGCGTAAGACTCCGCGTGTGAAAGGTCATGGCTTCTCTATCAACGTAGAGGTTAACGAGGGCGAAGCGCTTATCAACCCGCAGTATGTAATGGCTGCTGTTGAATTCGCACTGGAGCAGCAGTTAGAGCAGGAGGTTGATATCTCTGATGTTGCAATCCTGATGCCGTGGCGTTACTTCAACGTACTGCGTGATGCAGACCGCATCGTTGACAAGACCTACACCATCTCTCAGTCCGGTGCAACCATTCAGGGCTTCACCCTGTCCAGCTACAACTGCCCGGTCATCCCGTCTAACCGTTTCCCGAAATTCACTCAGGGGCAGGAGCACCACCTGCTGTCCAACGAAGATAACGGCTATCGCTATGACAGCACCCCAGCGATGAACGGCGCTATTGCTGTCCTGTTCACAGCAGATGCACTGCTGGTAGGTCGTTCTATCGACGTTACTGGCGACATCTTCTATGAGAAGAAAGAGAAGACCTTCTACATCGACACCTTCATGTCGGAGGGCGCAATCCCGGATCGTTGGGAAGCAATCTCTGTGGTCACCACTAAGCGTAACGCAACCACTGGTGTAGTGGAAACCACTGGTGGTGAAGAACACACTCAGGTACTGAACCGAGCCAAACGTAAGGCAGTGTACATGAAAGGCTTCGAAGCTCACGAAGGTGCTGCTGTTGGCCTGTCTGCTGAAGATCTGGTATCTGCCGTTCGTGCGGTACTTGCTGCTGATGTGAAGCCGACGGCTATCAAGCCGGAAGCAAAGCAGGAAGCTGCTGAGTAATTAATCTATGCCCTCTATCCCTCGTGGGTGGAGGGCTATTTTGTTTAGGAGAAATTCATGCCTATTATTATTAACAACACGAGTGATGTGAACTACCTCATGTCAGAGGCTAGCTTCAATCTGATTGATAGTAAGCTGGAAGCAGTAAACCTTTGTATGCGAGCCATTGGTCGTGAGGGTGTGGATTCCCTTGACTCAGGCGACCTTGATGCTGAAGATGCAAACAAGATGATTGATATTGTGTCACAGCGCTTCCAGTACAACAAAGGTGGTGGCTGGTGGTTCAACCGTGAACCTAACTGGAAACTTTCACCGGACACGAACGGTGAGGTCTTGCTGCCTAACAACTGTCTAGCTGTGCTGCAATGCTATGCGTTAGGTGACCGTAAGATACCTATGACGTCTCGTGCAGGTAAGCTGTATTCTACTTGGACACACAACTTTGACATGCGTCAGTATGTGAACAAGGATGGTAACATTCACCTTACCTTGTTGATGATGTTACCCTTCGAGCACCTACCCACTAGTGTCATGCAAGCTATTGCTTATCAAGCTGCTGTAGAGTTTATCGTATCCAAGGATGCTGATAAGACCAAACTAGCAACCACTCAGCAGATTGCATCTCAGCTTTATATGGATGTTATGTCCGAGCAGTCAGCGCAGAAGCGCCTCAACATGTTCGTACACAATCCAACTCAGCGTCAGTTCGGTGTCATGGCAGGTGGCTCTCAGAATATCCCTGCATATTCACATGCACCTTATGACAGTCATCCACTTCGTCCGTGGGAGAGCTATCGTTAATGGAAGTTCAAGGTTCATTAGGTCGTCAGATTCAAGGCATAAGCCAACAACCTGCTGCCGTTCGACTAGACGGGCAGTGCTCAGAAATGATCAACATGGTGCCTGATGTGGTTGATGGAACCAAGTCACGTATGGGAACAACCCATATTGCTCGCATTTTAGATGAAGCTACGGATGATATGGCTATCCATCATTACCGCCGAGGTGAGGGCGATGAAGAATACTTCTTCACTATGAAGAAAGGACAGGTTCCAGAGATCTTCGACAAGCACGGACGTAAGTGCAATGTCCAATCTCAGGATGCACCTATGGCTTACTTGCAGGAGGTTACTAACCCACGAGAAGATGTGCAGTTCATGACCATCGCAGATGTGACCTTTATGCTTAATCGCAAGAAGGTTGTTAAGGCCAGAAATGATCGGTCGCCTAAGGTGGGTAATACTGCAATTGTCTTTGTGGCTTATGGTCAGTACGGTACAGAGTACAAGATTCTGATCAATGGTAACGTGGCTGCAACCTTCAAGACACCAGATGGCGGTAGCGCTGACCATGTTGAGCAGATTCGTACTGAGTTCATGGCTAGCAAGCTCTATGAGAGCATCCAGCAATGGAGTGATGTTGGTAAGTATAATGTCCAGCTTGATGGTACGTCTATTTACATAGAGACGAAGGATGGTAACACCGACTTCAACGTGACAACTTCAGATGGTGCTAAAGGTAAAGACTTGGTAGCTATCAAACACAAGGTTACTTCTACAGACCTGTTACCCTCTCGCGCACCTGAAGGTTACAAAGTGCAGGTGTGGCCCACTGGCAGTAAGCCGGAGTCTCGCTATTGGCTTCAGGCTGAGAAGAAGGAGGGCAACCTTGTTACATGGAAGGAGACTATTGCCGCAGATGTGCTTGTCGGTTTTGATAAATCGACGATGCCTTACATCATCGAACGCACGGGTATTGTTGGCGGTATCGCTCAGTTTAAAATCCGACACGGCGATTGGGCCGATAGGCAAGTGGGTGATGACCTCACCAACCCTATGCCTTCGTTCATTGATGAGGAAGTACCTCAGACTATCGGAGGCATGTTCATGGTACAGAACCGCTTGTGTGTCACCGCAGGTGAAGCTGTTATCTCATCTCGTACCTCCTACTTCTTCGACTTCTTCAGATACACTGCAATCTCTTCCTTGGCGACTGACCCGTTTGATATCTTCTCAGATGCAAGCGAAGTATATCAGTTGAAACACGCAGTCACCTTAGACGGTGCAACTGTTCTCTTCTCAGACAAGTCGCAATTCATCCTACCGGGAGATAAGCCACTTGAGAAGAGCAATGCCTTGCTGAAGCCAGTCACGACCTTCGAAGTGAACAACAAGGTGAAGCCTGTAGCTACAGGTGAGTCTGTGATGTTCGCAACAAGCGAAGGTGCATACTCAGGTGTCCGGGAATTCTATACGGATTCATACAGCGACACCAAGAAGGCGCAAGCTATCACCAGTCACGTTAACCGCCTGATTGAAGGCAACATCATCATGATGGCGGCAAGTACCAACGTGAACCGCTTGCTAGTTATGGCAGATAAATACCGTCATGTGCTGTATTGTTATGACTGGTTATGGCAGGGTACAGAGCGAGTACAAGCCGCATGGCACAAATGGGAGTGGCCCCTCGGTACATTCATTCGCGGCGTCTTCTACTCAGGGGAAACCCTTTACCTCATGATAGAGCGAGGCGACACCGGTGTCTTCCTTGAGAAGATGGACTTAGGTGACGCGCTGGCCTATGGCCTGAATGACCGCATTCGCATGGATAGGCAAGCGGAGGTTGTATTCCATCATAACAAAGTGGAAGACCAATGGGTATCTGATCCTCTACCTTGGAAACCCACCCACTTAGATTTAACAGAGTGTGTGCTCACGGAAGGTTGGGATTCTTATTTGGGTGGCGCTTTCTTGTTTCAGTATGATGCCTCTAAGAATAGGCTCATTACTACTTTTGATATGCACGATGACAACCACGTTAAGGCCAAAGCGGTAGTGGGGCAGTTGTACCCGCAAGAGTTTGAACCTACACAGGTGGTGATACGAGATGCACAAGAGCGTGTATCCTACATCGATGTGCCCGTTGTAGGGTTAGTACACCTGAATCTCGACAAGTACCCGGACTTTACTGTAGAGGTGGAGAACCTAAAGAGCGGTAAGAAGCGCAACGTACTAGCCTCTAATCGGATAGGTGGTGCTATGAACAATATCGTTGGTCATGTGCAACCGAGGGAGGGTGTGTTCAAATTCCCACTCCGGGCACTAAGCACTGATGTTGTGTGTCGCATTATGGTTATCTCACCTCACACCTTCCAGCTTCGGGATATCGAATGGGAAGGTTCCTATAATCCAACTAAACGGAGGGTATGATGGCAATCGGTAGTGCTGTTATGGCTGGCCTGTCCAGCGTAGGCAGTGCCATCGGTGGCATGTTCGCTGGTGGTGGCGCTGCTGCCGCTGGCGGTGCTGCTGCAAGTGGTGCAGCCAGTAGCGGGATTCTTGGCAGTGTAGGCTCCTTCTTAGGTGGCTCGACTGCTGGCTTCTCTAATTCAGGTTTACTCTCTATGGGTGTGAACCTTCTTGGTAGCTTAGGTAGTATGTTCGGTGAGGACGATACTGCCAAGGCTATGCGTAAGGCTCAAGAAGAGCAATGGCGTCAGCAACTAATAGCTACACGCGAGGCTTACGCTTCGGTGGCTAATGCTGAACGCTCTGCTGCAAAGCAATATCATTCTGAACTTCTAGACAACCAAGTGTCGCTTATGCAACAACGTGCGCAGGTGGCGCTCATGGCAGGTGCTAGCGGTACAGGCGGTAACTCCATTACGTCTATGTTGAATGACCTGACAGGTGATGCAGGTCGTAATCAATCAACCATCATCGATAACTATGAGAATCAGCAGATAGGTTTCGTTAACCAACTGAAATCCATTCAGAGGGGAGGCCAGATGCAGATGCGCACCTTTGAGAAGCCTTCTGCATTTAGTCGCATTACCAAAGGTATTGCAGGTGCAGCCAGTTCCTACTTATCTGGTAGCCAGACAGGCAAAGCTCTAGGTAAGGCTATTACTGAGTCTCGAACCTATTCATCTTGAACAAGAGGAGTTTAAATGGCAATTGAACGTCAAGCTGTACAGGGCTTACGCCGGGTACAAGCTACAAGTGCTCCAAGCGCTACTAACTTCGCTGCCCGTCAAATCGGAGTGCAAGAGTCTAGCGCCTCTGGTAGCCGCTTTCTGGAGGATCTTGTAAACGCCGCTGGCAGTTTGGCGACTGTCACAACTTCCATACTTAATGAGAGAGTTGAGGATGACAAGGTACGTCAGTATAACAGAGCACTGACTGGCTTGATGCCAACCGAAGATGCTACAGTAGGCGGTGCTCGCGCACATATGCTGGTTGGTCTTCAGAATGATGTGCTGGCACAGACAATGCAATTAGCAGATGACGCGCAGCGATTCCAAGGCACTGACAGTGATTGGGAAGATCACGTCATCAATGCCCGCACTGCAATACAAGATCGCCTGTGGGATTCTTATCCTGAATTACGTGGCGACAAAGATACAATGCGCATGGTGACTAATGCGTTCATGGAGCAGCAGCCTAAGATCTTTGCGGCACGCGCGGAGGCTAAACTAAAGCAAGAGGCAGATTCCCGTATGAAGTCTATGGAGTCACGTATCCTAATGGCTACCAAAGATTTGCCAGCTAATGCTATGGGTGCTGCATTGAATCAGCTTCAGAAAGAAGCCTTGTCGATGCAAATCACCAAGCAAGAGTTTGACACTATGGTTTCGCAGATTGCATCCAATCGTGCAGCTATTGGTGATGACTCCATGATTCAAGGAACCAAGGCACTAGTAGACGAGAATGGCATATCCTTGTATGACAGAGTAGGCCAGCTTCAGACTGGTGAGATTCAGGCCAACCGCACATGGGCGGCGCAGAATCAGGTTGCACTATTCGAGAAGAAGGATGCAGCAATCAAGGCATTCGAGGCAGGAGAGTTAGACCGCGCTCAGATGCTACAGATCATGCAGAATCACAACGAGATATCTGGTGGCACAGCTTGGTCTGATAGTGAAATCAAATCACTGTTTGACAAACAAGCTAAGGCTAATGCAGCGACTGCCAAGATGCAAGATTTAGTGGCTCGCGGTGAATCTGGTTCACCCCTAGGCTTGCAGGATATCAGCAATAAAGACCGAAAGGCTTATGCTGGTGCTCTGGTTGATGCCTACACCAAGTTGGCTAATGACGAGATAGCTCGTACTGGTGCCACTGGTGAAGAGGCAGAGGCTATCCGTGGTCGGTACGAGCAGATGCGCTACGCCAAGTTGGGCCAGCAGTTGATCGAAGACCCTATCATCAAAGAACGGTACGGCTCTCTCATGCAACTTTCCTCTGCCAACTTGAAAGATATGAAGGTAGAACCTGAAGCACTTCAGACAATCATGCGCGCTCGTGACTCTATCCCTGAAGACGCACGGCGAGCGGTGATGGGTGACAAGGAGTATGCCTTTGCAGAGAACTATGACCTAGCCACTCGCATGGGTTACACTCCGGGTCAGGCTATCGAGTTTGCTCAGAATGCGTCTCGCGGGGAGAAGTTGCCCGGCTCTGTCCTGAAAGAACTGAACGAGGACGTGGATGGTGTTGTCAGTGATGTGGCTAGTGGTAGCTGGCTGACTCGTGGTGACAACATGAACGACATGGGTCGTGACTTGATGCTTCAGGAAGCAAGTGAGATTGCACGGTCTATGAAGGTTGCAGGTCACAACAACGACACTATCAAGCGACACCTCAAGTCATACTTGCAAAGTCAGTACACTCAGTTATCAGAAGGCTTCTTCACTCAAGGCGTACTGGTCAAAGGTGACGTTCGTTCATTAGGTGACACTATAGGTGTGAACCAGAATGACGTACCTATGGCCTTGCGTCAGTACATGGACAACCATAAACAAGAGCTACTGGATGCCTCTGGTGGCATGGAGGAGGGAGACTTGTACTTTGACGTGGACGCCAAGCGTGGGATGTTTACTATCCGTGCTGGCTCCGGTCGTGTGCCTGTAACCCCAGCTATGCCTCTCTCTGAGATTAAAGGTCAAGCCTTACTCAAGGAAAGGTACGAATCTGAGGTCAAAGAGCGTGACGCTGCGAAGAAGAACTTCGAGGCGCAGCAGATGCGCATGTGGGGTGCTGGTGGTTATCAGACGCCTCCGCCGGGCAAGACCACTGCCAAGACCGTAGGTTCCCGTGGTATTGCTGACTTCCTCATGTCACCTGCATTTGCCTCTGGCGAGAACCTTCCTTCTAACTTTGAGTTCAACTACAAGAGGAACAACATGGACTTCTACAATTATGTAGCGAAGGCCGAGAACGGAAACAACGTAGGCTTCGACCGAGTAGCTGGTGTGTACACTCCGTACAAAGATGCACACGGTCAGTCTGTGGGTTACGGTCATTTCCTCACGGAAGAAGAGAAGAAGAATGGATACATCATGATTGGTGAGGACAAAGTGCCATTCAATCCGGGTCAATCCCAGCTTACACCTGAACGTGCCATGCGTCTGCTACAGCAGGATATGAAGAGTCACGTGCCCAGCACCTCTGACTGGTCTATCCCGTTTGATGCAATGCATCCGGGTGTGCAGCGTGGGTTGATGGATTTATCCTATAACCTAGGCAAAGGCGGTATCAAGAATGCACCTAAGGCATATGCTGCATTCAAGGCTGGACGCTTCACAGATGGCTTCATTGAGATGCTATCTACGTCCTCGTCTGAAGGTAAGCGTGTCCCGGGTCTTCTGGTTCGCCGCGCAGAGGCATATAACCTCGCACAGAGTGGTGGTGCAGTTCCTAAGATTAGCGAAGTGGAGACTCGTGCTGACGGCTCCATGTACGTTAAGTTCGCAGGTAATATGTCAGGGGCATTTGTGAGTAAGTCAATCCATAGTCAGATTGATAAGAATGGATGGATGCAGGTGTATCCGCCTAAGGCTGGTGCATTAGCACCTAACGCACAGATTGGTCGTATCAAGATCAAGTAGTGTCATACTCAAGGGTTGTCCAACATGTTGGACAGCCTTTTATGAATGACATTAACTAAGGAGGTAACATGGCTGACGATATTAGCCAAAGCTGGGTGACGGTATCTCAACGCAGGTTACCGCCTACCTTTGCTCAAGTGGCAGATGCAGAACGTAAGTTAGAGGCACAACGTGCCAATGATAACGTAGCTCGTGCTGCCTTTGAAAGTGAGTGGGCGCTATACGGTGGTCAACGTGCCATTGAACGTCACACCACTGAGTTTGCCGAGCAGGAAGGCTATGTAGTCCCTGAATCAACCAAGGATGAACTATCTAAGATTCACGGATTCGAGATTGCTCAGGATATTGTGAAGGATGTTAAGTCACCAGAAGAACTACAATTCCGCATGTCTAATGCTATGGCAGACAAAGAACGTGCAGAGACTCTGGCAAGGAATGGATTTACTGGCTTTAGCGCACAGCTTGCCGCTGGCATCCTTGACCCGGTTGGCTGGGCTGCATCTATGGTGGCGGCCCCGGTAGCTGGTGCTGTTAAGGTTGCTCGCATAGGTAGGGTTATTAAGACCGCTGCACTTGCTGGTGCAGAGAACGCCGCGCTGGAAGCCGTGCTTGCTGGTGGTGACTATCAGCGCGGTGCAGATGACGTGCTGGCGGCTGCTGGCTTCGGTATGATTATGGGTGGCACTATTGGTGCTGCAACTCGTGAGCGGGTCGCTCGTAAGCCGGGCAACCAAGGTATTAACGATGGTGCATCCACTGTGGTCGATGACCTAGACACGGTAATCAAAGGTGCAGATGAGTTCGACGCCTCTGCTGCTCGCTCTGTCCGAGAGGCGATGGAGTACGATGCGTATATGGCTGTGCGCTCTATGGAGCCGCTACTGGCTCGTGAGGTGGATGTTGATATGGCTATCCTCCGTCACACAGACAACCTCAAGGCAAACTCCAGTGTACGAATGAGTGCATCGGAGAAGGGTAAACTGAAGACACAGATTCGCCAACTTGAAGCAGAGGCTGAGACTATGCGAGGCAAGAAGGTGGATGCCGTAGCTGAGGCCGCTGCCGCCAAAGGTGCTCCCAAGTCTGCCGCCGACCGCCTTGACCTTGATGTGCAGAAGAAGGCGCTGGCTCGTCGTTTCGATGAACCTCTTGCCGATATTCAGTCTCGCCTTGATGAACTGAACGCCAAGCTATCTCGCGTGGAGAATGTTGGCAAGGCCAAGGAAGAACTGAAGCGATTCTCTGCACTCACTCGTGAAGAGAAGATGAAAGAGTTAGGTCTTGATGCACCTGCTCGTAAAGTAGAGATGACTAGCGCTGTACGCGAGGCTGTCGCTGCTATCCGTGCAGAGAGGAAGAAGACTCCAACACAGGTTCACGCCGAGCAGGTAGCGGCAGAAGAGGCGCGGGTCAAGCCGCAACGTGATGACTCTATTGGTGCTGCTCGTGTACAGGATTCAGAGGTTGCTGGGGAGCAGTTTGACCTGTCCGATAAGATGGAAGACCTGATGGACGACTTAGCTCGTGAGGCGTACCAGTCAGATGTTCGACCTGTGAACACCTTTGGTCTTGGCTCTGTGTCCTCTGTTATCCTTAACTCTAAGAACCCGGTGTTCCGTGGTCTTGGGCTGAGGTTACTGGAGAACGCACAAGGTGGTGGCTATCAGGGTAAGACTGCCTCCATCCTTGCAGATGTGAATGGTAACCTTATCCGCTTCGCAGAGAAGAACCGATACAACGATGGCTTCTCACAGTTCATCAAAGATAACAACCTTCGCGCTGTAGACTTCCTTAACCCGGCTGTCACTCGTGACTTCAATAACCAGATTTACACAGCTATTGTCAGAGGTATACCAGAAGATACACCTCGTGGTATCAAGCTGGCTGCCGAGGGTATCGCCGCTAAACTGGAGAAGGCACTTGAGATTCGCAAGGCGGCTGGTGAAGCTGGCTTCGAAGATGTTAAGGCTGCACGAGACTACATCCCTGTCATCTACGATGGGATCAAAGTGACTGAGGCCGTTAATCGCCTAGGTAGTAGTGAGGCAGTTATCGCCTTGTTGTCCAAAGGGTATCAGACTGGTAAGTATAAGTTAGGCAAGAAGTCTGCCGATGCGTTAGCTAAGGTGCAGTACATCCGTGCCTCCGACTCTACTCTATCCAGTCGTGTGTCGTTTGACCGTGTGGTGTCACAGCAGCAGCAGGTGCAGCTTATCGAAGACCTGAAGGCCGCTGGTGTACCTGACAACATCATCGACAACTTCATCGAAGGTACTGAGTTGGCTGAAATGGCTGAATCTGTATCCAACCGCGCCAAGGCCAGCATGGGTATCAACACTCAAGCTGAGTATGGCGGGATGAAGGTACAGGATTTGCTGAATACTAACGTAGGCGAACTCGCAGAGAACTATGGTAAAGAGGCAGCAGGTGGTGCGGCACTGGCGTCTATGGGTTTCCCAACTCGTCAGTCTGTACTGAATGCTATCGATGCCGCAGAACGCGCAGGGCGCAATATGGCTGGCGCTGACGGCAAGGCAATCAAACAGCTTAGGTCTGAAGCCGAGATGCTGAGAGACGCGGTACGGCTCATTTACGGCAACACCATTGACGCTGACCCTAACGCCGGGATTGTCCGAGGGACTCGCCGTGTGCGCGAGATCACTGGCCTGTTACGTCTTGGTCAGATGGGCTTCGCTCAGGTTCCTGAACTTGCTCGTGCCATTACGAAGATGGGTGTGGGTACTGTCTTGAAGTCTATCCCTGCAACCAAGTTCCTACGGTCGCGTGCTGGTCGTAAAGGTGGAACGGCGCAGGGTGCCCTGTTAGAGCCAGAACTGCGTGAAATGGAAGAGTTGATCGGCTACATCGGTGAGGACAACTGGCTTACTGGCTGGAACGTCCGGCACGATGAGTTTGGAGAAACTGCCGATAACCTAGGCAGGCTGTCTGCTATCATAGACAACGGCCTAGCAATGGGTAGTCGTGTCAACACTTGGTTGTCTGGTTTCAAGGCGATCCAAGGTGGCTCCGAGAAGATCGTTGCACGTTCAATCAACAAGCGCCTGAAGCAGCACCTGTCTGGTGAAAGAGAGTTGCCGAAGCGGGATCTTGATGAAGTGGGCCTCGACGAGAACACCATGAAGCGACTCAAGCGACACTTCGAGGACAACCCTATGTATGCCGATTATAACGGCGAGAAAGTTCGCATGATGAACTTTGACGCTATGGAACCTGACCTTCGTGAGACGGTAGGTATCGCTGTGCGTCGTATGTCCGGTCGCTTGATTCAACGTAACTTCATCGGTGATGAGGGTATCTGGATGAACAAGTGGTGGGGCAAGGCACTTACTCAATTCAAATCATTCTCCATTGTGTCTATTGAGAAACAGTTAATTCACGATTTACGTGGTGATAAGATTCAAGCCGCACAGATAATGGCATGGTCTTCCCTGTTAGGCTTCGCATCCTACGCAACTCAAATGCAGATGCAAGCTATCGGGCGTGAAGACCGAGACAAGTTCTTGCGTGAGAAGTTCGACACGCAGAATATTGCTATGGGCGTCTTCAACAAACTACCGCAAGTCGCTGGCTTCGGCTTGGCGGGTGACGCGCTGGCGACCTTTGGGCTTATGCCAGATTCAATGATGGCAGCACCGGGGCGACTTGGCTTCCGTCAACAAGGCTTCGGTGACCTAGTAGCAGGTGCTGGTGTTATCAGCGATGCGGTTGACTTATCACAGGCGTTAGTGAAGTATGCCAACGGAGACGATGACGTTTCCACACGGCAATTGGTGGACAAGGTTCGTCGCCTTGTTCCATTGGCTAACACGATTGGCGTAGGTCAGATGACCAAGGCCAGCGTAGACTTATTGGAGGACTAATGAGCTATACGTTCACCGAACATACGGCGAGCGCAGGGCAAGTGACTTACCCGTTCCGGTTCGCCGGGCGGGACAAGGGCTACCTACGCGCCTCAGACATTATGGTGGAGAAGTTACAAGGCAGCGACTGGCATGAGATGACAGGCTGGCAGTTGTCTGGTACTAACCAGATCACATTCACACAAGCTCCGGCTGAAGGTACTAAGATGCGCATCCGTAGGGTTGTCGAGAAAGAGTACCCATATGCAGAGTTTGATCGTGGCGTAACCCTTGATATGAAGTCATTAAACAACTCATTCATTCACGTATTAGAGGTGACGCAGGAGTTACTTGACGGCTTCTACCCGGAAGGTTACTTCGTGAAGCAACATGTAAGCTGGGGGGGGAACCGCATTACCAACTTAGGTGATGGTATTGACCCTAAGGATGCAGTGAACAAGTCCCAGCTTGATGCTCTTGATAAGAAGCATACAGACTGGAATAAGACGCAAGACGAGCAGATTGATGGCATCATTCGTAGTTTCGTTAGTGGCATCTCGCATCGCTCTGCGCCTTGGACTTACTTGGCTGTAGGCGGAGAGAACAAGGTGAAGCCTCCTTTCTTCTTCCAGTCAGCCTTAGTGTGGCGTGATGGTGTATATCAGGATGAGCAAGCGGGTGCCTTTGAGATTAGAGATAACACCATCTTCTTAGCTAAACCGTTGCTTCGCAAAGGCGAGCGTGTGTCTGTATTACTTGGCTCTCGTGTGGCGGTTCCTGATAAGGGAGGTATACACCAGCTAGAGTTCGACGTTGAAGCAGGATATGTCGAACTAGATTTAGGGATGAAGGCTTCTGAGATTGAGGTATACCTCGATGGTCTGTTGCAATCTATTGGGGCTTATGAGTTGGTGGATGATCGCAAGGTTGTGTTTGATGAACAGCTACCCGATTGCACGGTAATTGTTCATGTTAGGGCAGATGCAGAATAGGAGGTGTGCTTTGGTAAACTCAGACATCATCAACGACGCGCTGAAGTGGGTGCCAGGTGGTATCGTGACCAGTACGACCCTCTTAGGTATCAGTTGGGAGAACTGGGTTTACATCTTAACCGCAATCTACACTATGTTGCAGATTGGGGATTGGGTATGGAACCGAGTTACCGGATGGAGGAAGAAACGTGGCAGTAACTAACAGACATGCGGCTACTGAAGATGACGTAGGTATTCTTCATAGCGCTATCACAAAGATGTTCAACAAGAAGGCGGTAGCTATCCTACAGGCCATTGAGGATGACCCGGATGCGGCGATCGGTCTGGTTAGCGGCAAAGACTTAGGTGCGATGTGCAAGTGGGTGCTGGATAACGGCATCACTGCTACACCTGCTTCCCAGCAGGAAGAGTCTGCCCTATCTAAGAAACTGGCTAAGATTAAGGCTGCGTCTCAAGGCAAGGTGATTGCCTTCGCTAAGGAGGCTTAATGGCTAAGGCAAGAGAGTCACAAGCTGAAGCTCTTGCCCGTTGGGAGTCATTACATGAACTACAGCAGACCTTCCCATATACGGCTGAAGGTTTGCTCATGTTCGCTGAGACGGTAATACACACTCTCATACCGGGCAACCCTCACCTCAACCGGATGCAAGCTGATATCCTGAAGTTTCTGTTCTACGGTAATCGCTTGCGTCTAATAGAGGCACCACGTGGTATTGCGAAGACTACTCTCTCTGCAATCTATACGGTGTTCCGACTAATCCACACTCCGCACTTGCGTATCATGGTAGTGTCGCAGAATGCCAAGCGAGCGAAGGATATTGCTGGCTGGGTTATCAAGATCTTCCGTGGCCTTGAGTTCTTGGAGTGTATGCTGCCAGATATATACGCTGGTGACCGTGCTTCTATCGAGGCATTCGAATTGCACTATACCTTGCGCGGGAATGGTAACAAAGACCCATCCGTAGCTTGCTACTCCATCGAAGGTGGCTTGCAGGGTGCTCGTGCAGACATTATCCTAGGTGATGACGTTGAGTCCATGCAGAACGCCCGTACCGCTGCTGGTCGCGCATTGCTGGAGGAACTTACCAAGGAGTTCGAATCCATCAACCAGTTCGGCGATATCATCTACCTAGGTACGCCTCAGAACGTCAACTCCATCTACAACAACTTGCCAGCACGTGGTTATGCTTGTCGTATCTGGACTGCACGTTATCCTTCTGAAGAGATGGAGATGTGCTATGGTGACTTCTTGGCACCGATGATTGTGCAGGACATGAAGGACAACCCTCTGTTACGCTCAGGCTACGGCTTGGATGGTAACAGTGGTGCGCCTTGTGAGCCTGCAATGTACGATGATGAAGTCCTGATTGAGAAGGAGATCTCTCAGGGTGCAGCGAAGTTCCAGCTTCAGTTCATGCTGAACACTCGTATGATGGATGCAGACAGATACCCGCTACGCCTGAACAACCTTATCTTCGCCGCTTTCGGCACCGAGGAAGTTCCGGTCATGCCTATCTGGTCTAACGACTCAATCAACATTATCAGCGATGCTCCGAAGTACGGCAACAAGCCTACGGACTTCATGTACCGCCCTGTTGCTCGCCCATACGATTGGGGTGCTGTCACACGCAAAGTCATGTACATTGACCCGGCAGGTGGTGGTAAGAACGGCGACGAAACGGGTGTGGCTATCGTGTTCCTGCACGGCACGTTCATCTACGTCTATAAGTGCTTCGGCGTGCCGGGCGGATACCGCGAATCCTCTCTGAATCGCATTGTGAGCGCCGCTAAAGAGGCAGGTGTGAAAGAGGTCTTCATAGAGAAGAACTTCGGTCACGGTGCGTTTGAGGCGGTAATTAAGCCGTATTTCGAACGTGAGTGGCCTGTCACCATCGAAGAGGACTATGCTCACGGTCAGAAGGAGATGCGTATCATCGAAACGCTGGAGCCGCTCATGACGGCGCACAGGCTTATCTTCAACGTGGATTTGGCGAAGTCAGACTTCGACTCCATCCAGCACTACCCGCTGGAACTGCGCATGAGCTACAGCCTGTTCAACCAAATGAGCAACATCACTATCGAGAAGAATAGCCTACGGCACGATGACCGCTTAGACGCGCTGTACGGCGCTGTACGGCAATTAACTTCTCAGATAGACTATGACGAGGTTACGCGGATTAATCGCCTCAGGGCGCAGGAGGTGCGCGATTATATCCACGCTATGAACACACCTCACTTACGCAGGGCAATGCTGTACGGCGACTACGGCACGACCCGGCAGCCGACCAATACTTCTGTGGCGATGCAGCAGCGAGTTTATGGCGGCGCGAATTACCGTCCGAAGACGAAAGGCAGAAATACACTTTCTTCAAGAATTTCAAGGACTTGGTAATTAGGAGACACTATAGAAGGAGGCCGAGGAAATAAAGGGAATAACAGGAAGTTACAGGTAGTCATAGGTACTACAAGGTGGCCCTAGTGGGAGGTATCCTTACCTCCCTCTTCCTTACTATTAATTAACATTATAAGGAGGCAGCATGGCAGATGAGATTAACAAGTACAGTAGTAAGCCATTAACAGGAAAGAGTAACAGGAAGTTAGAGGACACAGCAGTGTCTGTACTGGCCGTACCCTATCTTGTGAAAGAAGCTAGCGAAGATGGGGAAAAGGTAGATAAGAAGGACAACCGTATTAACGACCAAGTTAAATCAGGTAAGCGCAGAGGTGCTATGGTGCTTTCAGACGAGCACGGCATTTTGATCGCATCTGGTAGCAAAGAGGGCGATGCTTGGTACCCTTTCAACTTTAAAAGTGCAATTATCACACCAGCTTAATTCAAGGAACTAAGGAGGAGTATATAATGACAACTTATGGCGCAGCAAATACTGCAACTGGTAAAGCATTCGTTAAAAAGCAGGTAGTTACTACCGCAACTGTTCTGGCACTTCCGATTGTGAAATGGGACGAATTAAACAACGTTCATGGTGCGATCAACATCGCTCGCTTCTCAGGTAAGAAGAAAGGAGCTATGGTTCTCGTGCAGAAGACAGACGGCCAGACCCTGTGCATCGCAGTGGCACAAGGCCCAGAGCCGGCTGATGGCTGGAAAATTGTAGAACCTAGCACCGCCATTACCCCACTTGCGTGAGGTGCCTATGACTTTAAGTGTTACAGGTCAAAGACCAAAGAATCACACTAGCAAACTGGCACCCTCTTTGTTCCCCGTAGTAGGCGATGCAGCTATCGCCTTTGAGGGTTCTTCTTTGAACCGTAAAGAGTTATCCGGTAAGCAGCACGGCTCTATCGTGGTTGTCACAGACGGTCACGATAAGGGGTTATACATTGCTACAGGTGACGCTCAGGGTGATAAATGGATTTACATCCCAGGCAAGGATGAGACTGAAGTTGGTAAAGGGCCAGTTCGTGAGTTGGTTGATATTGTGGATGTAGAGTTTGCAGCATTTGATAATATGCTAGAACTTACCGAGTCACGCATCGACACTCGTGTCATCGAGACACCTATGTTGCTCATGGACGGCTCTTATGGCTTCCGTTGTCACATGACTTTCACTTTAGAATTCCGTAAGAAGGAACAATACCTAGATCGTAATGAGTTCACCTTCTTGATTAAGCTGGTGAATGCAACTGGTTCTGACGAAGAGTATTACATCGTAGACCACGTAGCCAGCGTAGGTCATAATATAAGTGGTGCTGTACTTTGTGACGTAGACGTGTCTAATGCAAAGACTAATGGTATCCCTGTTACTTTCAGAACCTCTGGCAGTGCTAACCACTATGTGGCTAACTTTGCAGTAGAGTGGACTGCTGCTGAACCTATCGCGGAGGGTTAATGCTTAACAAATATTTCAAGCGTAAAGAGTTCGCTTGCCGTTGTGGATGCGGTACATCCACTGTGGATGCCGAGTTGCTTCAGGTGGTAACCGATGTGCGCGAACACTTCGGTATGCCTGTGATTGTTAACTCAGGGCATCGCTGTGCCAAGCACAATGCCAGCGTGGGCGGTGCCAAGAACTCCGTCCACATGACGGGCAAGGCCGCTGATATTCGTGTCAAAGGTTTGGCTCCATCTCAAGTTGCCTTCTATCTTGAGCAGAAGTACCCGGACAAGTACGGTATCGGGCGCTATGCCAACTTTACTCACATTGATGTGCGCGATGTTAAGGCTCGCTGGCGTGGTTGATTGCATTCGCTGGTGTGAGCGCATGATTGCTCAAGCGGCTGAGGACGGCAACTTCACAGACTGGCAGAACTATACTGCCCTATTAAACGAATGGAAAGAGAGGGCATCTCGATGAAACTGTTGAAGAGTAAGAAGGTGGTGGCTGCACTTGTCGGCCTAGTGGTAGCGCTTGTCTCCGTTGGCCTCGGCGTAGACTTTGGTGCTGGCACTGGTGATGCAGTGACAAGTGTTATCTGCCAAGCAGTAAGCTGTGAGTAAACTTCTGGAAGTCCTAGCAGGTCTGATTGGCCTGCTCTTGGACGCAAAGAAGAAGCATGAGCAGAAGGAGGCACAAAGTGAAGCGGATCATGTTAGCGACAATCCTGCTGATTGGTTCGCTGATCACTTCCGGGTGTCAGACGGCGTTACCAAAGGAAGTAAAGGTAAGGCCGCTGAAGCCGACGCTGACGGCAGTGTATGAAGTAGACGATAAGGTCTGCTTCAGCAAGCCTGATGCTACACAACTTGGATTGTACATTTTATCGCTAGAACGCGGTTACGATTAATACATACCTTTATGTATCAAACACCTACGATTTAGGTGACACTATAGAAGGATAGAGTGGCGATCTTTTGGTCGCCCTTTACTCAAGGTGCTCATGGTGGGCGCTTTAAGTAAAGGAGGAATAATGGCACTAACGAGACTGTCTGCTGCCTTGGTACGTTTAGCGTCAGGTGGCACTCTTCAGGAGGCATGGGATACCTTACGAGGTAATCAAGTTAACGTCTTAGATTTTATGACTAAAGCTGACAGGGCTAATTGTGTAAAGTACGAGGGCACTACTGATGTGTCTTATGCCTTCAAAGCAGCTTTCGAGACTGGATCAAAGATAGTTAACGTACCTCCGGGTTTGTATTACGCAAAAGATGTGACTATGCCCAATAAGACAAAACTGGTGGGTCAATGGGCGTATAAACCTTACAACATGGTAAGCGATGCATCCTTTGATAAGGATGGCACTATGATTCGCAAGGTAGCTGGTGCAGACAACCTATTCTTGTGGGGTTCTGGTTGTAGTGCTAACAATATCATGTTTGATGGTGTTGATCGCAAGTCATCTGCAATCATGTCCAAGACTGGTGGTAAGATATCGGTAGGTTTCTACAAATGCGGTTTCTATCGATGGGCGCGTGTTGGTAACAAGAAAGGTGGCTATCTTGGTTGCTCAATGCAATTCTGTAATATAAACCAGAACAACATAGGTTTGTATAACACAGTGGACGGCAACCATGTGTGCTTAACAATTAACGCCAACAAGAGCCATGGTGTAGACCTTGAGACAGGTGCGAATAGTAACACATTCACCAACTGCCGCAACGAGTGGAACGAGGGGAACAACTGGAACTTCTACGGATGCTCATCGATTCAGGTTGTCAACGAGATTTGTGACCGAGCATTCGCTTATGGCTTCAGTATCTCTAACTCAAGCGTACAGCTTGTAAACGTAGATGTTCGTAGAAGTGCTAAGGCAGCCAGTGTCGTAGGAAGAAGTGCGCACTTCTTCATCGAGAACTCTATCGTCAAGATGATAGGTGTTAAAACCGTGTCAGGTGTTGACGACACTGGAGGTAACGTAGTGGATGTGTCACCTGCTTACGTCTTCCGCATGGAGGGGCCAAACAAAGGCGAGCTGACACTTATTGGTTGTAAGATGACAGGAAGCACCACTGGTCTTATCTCTGGTTCTGCTCGTCCAGCTAAGATGCTCATATCTAATTGCGAAGGCTGGCCTGACTACTGTAACTATGGTTTGTATCGTAAAAACCAAGGACGCCAGTATAGGGATTACAAAACTGCAAGTGGTAAGGCAAATGAAACACCACTAACATTGTCCTTTTCTACCGTAGATGAGACGGCAAGATCTGTGGTATTCCACGACGACGAGTCGGATGAGCCTCGTGCGAGCACATACGCTGTTGGTACTTACTCTAGTGACATTATGAGGGTAGAGTTAATGTGGCGTAACACAACATCTAGCGGCTCAAATGGCGCTGTAGTATGGTTGCTGTTTAAGCGAGAAGGTGGCAATACATCTGCGAGCATTATGAGTATTGACTGCAAATCCAATGTGATTGGAGATGCGGATGTTAACACAGATGCAGCAGATGGGCAGCTTTACACAGTAGGTGTGTCTGTCACCTCCGCAGATGCAAGTACGTTCGATCTCACATTCAAAGCTAAATCAAGTAACACTAGCGGCTTCCAAGTTCGCGGATACCTAATGTAATACCATGAGCGGCGTTAGCCGCTCTTTACGCGACTTTCTTTCTTCATAGGTACTCATGGTGGGTGCCTATAAACAAAGGAGGTTTCATGGCTTTAACTAAGGCTACTTTAGTCAAAGATGTTTATGGGCAACCTTGGCGTTTTGCTAGTGTTGACCTAATGCGAGCCTTTGACTACCGCACTTACACAGGTGATAGTGTGTATCTTGAATCCTACCACCTAGGTGTTGGGTTAGGCTCAGGTTTGTTCCTTGTGAGCAAAGGTACAACGGAGGTGGAGGACGGTGGTTCTGTTATTGTGGCAAATGATGGAACACGCCTTCTTCGCATATTTGATAGTGAGATCTTTGCCGACATGTGGGGCGCTATGCCTAGTACAACCTACAATAGCTTCCCAGCTATCAAGGCAGCCTATGCATATGCCTCTTCTAAGTTGCAGCAGTTGTATGTGGGTGGTGGCTCTTATAAGATCGCAGGTGATAAAGGTCTGGATGTCAACCACACGCTTGCAGGTATCTCAGCTGTTAGTCGTGTCAGAATAGATGCTACAGAGTTTACCGGAGATTATGTATTTACAATCACTAGTGGTGACTCTTACACACCTGCGCCTTACTACAATAACCTATCCGCCGCACTTGAAGGTTTCTATGTGTTCGGCAACAAGACAAAGGGAAGAGATGGACTGCTTACGGGGCGCCGGACTAAGGGCGGTGTTAAGAGTTATAACGGGCAGGCTGAGGTACGGAATTGCACATTTGACAAGTTTGACCACAACATTAGGATGGGTCATAACTCTTGGCGCTTCGTATTCTACAAAGTTAACAGCCTAAATGCCTTAGACCCTAACGGGCTTTTGTATGTGCCAAGTGGACTAGATGATAGTGGTGAGATTCTTACATTCTACCACTGCCAGTTCTTCGATGGTGCTGGGAGTAACATTCGTATCTCTTGTTCTTCGTTTACGATGGTTTTCGTGTCTTGCTCCTTCTTGAACATCACCTTCTTCGTGGATGCAGCATCGAGTGTCTCTGTGACTTGCCAAGGTTGTAACTTTGAGAACCCAGGCAGTACAAACACTCGCAGGTATATTGACATAGCTGGTGGCCATACTAACATTTTTAATATTATAGGTGGAAGTGTCGTAACTAACAGCAATGCTGGGCAGACTCAGGCACTCATCAACATTGCTGACGGGAACCAGCTAAACCTGTCTAATATTACCATACCCTATGGTGCGCACTACAAACAGGAGAATGAGACTGGTTATCACGCCTTCTGCTCTGGTGGAGGTGCAGTGTCTGCTGTTAATTGTGGGTATCAGCTAAAGAATGGCTCAGGGTGCTGCCCTGTTCACCCTTCACTTTCCTTGTTTGCTAACTGGAATTTTGGTGCAGGGAGTCTTCGTGCTTGGACTCTTGATTCAGATCTAAGCGGAGGTAGTGCAACTTACACACAAGGTGCTGGCCCTAAAGGTGAGGGTGTCATCCGGGTAATGCCGGGTTCTACTCGCCCTATCAACTTTTCTCAAGTTGCAAGTGTGCTGTCGCCTTCTGGCTCGTTCTCCATGTCAGTGATGGTGAACATCAAATCAGTCTCTGGTAATAGCGCAGGTCAGATCTCGGTTAATTACCTTGATGAGTTTGGTAACACTCTTGGCGGTGTCTCTGCTAACCTAGGCACCTCTACCGGGTGGAAGGTTATTGGTAAGAACACTCTGCGTGGACGCCTACCTATCGGCACTCGTAAGCTGCGTGTGAACGTACAGACGGCTGTTGGTGCTACGGTGGACTACACTAACCTCCTCTGCAACGTCCTGTAAGGAGGTAATATGCCACTCATCAAATCAAAGAAGGAGTCGGCTGTACGCCAGAACACGCAGGAACTTATCGCTTCCGGGCGTGACCCTAAGCAGGCTTATGCCATTGCTAAGGATGTCCAACGTCGTGCCATGCGTAAGCCTTCTGCATCGTCTGCGTAGCAGGTAGTATCTTAGTGTAACAAA
>ERZ1026872.121-NODE-121-length-29573-cov-68.672098_pt1 | contig 29573 bp, 14 predicted proteins | sample MGYA00380166_ERZ1026872 | MGnify/ENA primary metagenome ERZ1026872 (study PRJEB33269, sample SAMEA4719802) | human gut metagenome | biome: human-associated habitat; feature: organic feature; material: feces | place: Cameroon | collected 2013-10 ... | reverse complement strand
TCTATAAATATCAATTCTATAAGCTTTAAGATAATTAGCCATTGTATTATTTCTAATATTTTCTTGTATATTAGAACCAACAAATTCAAATATTGGTGAGAAAATATTATCTCCATCAAATTGCAATTCATAGATTGCTTCACTTACAGGAGAAATTAAAGAAATAGTAGACCATTCAGACAATCCCTTAGAAATTAAATTTCCTCCAAAGTATGTTGTTTTATCAATATTTACATACTGTTGTACATCACTAGAGTAAGTTTGAATATTTCCTCTTCCATTTGGCTTAGTAGAAGAAAGCCAGTCTGTTGTCAACATAATTTGCATTTTATATCTAACATCTTTTTCTGCGCCAGACATAGTAAAAGCTTCTTGTTTTATATCAATGAAATATTCTCCATTAGTATTTTTTTGTACATAAGGCATTGTAGTATTATATCCAGTTGGCTGAATTATATTTTTTGAAGGATCTTTTAAATCAATATATTCAGCAAAGGGATTTCTAAAAGGGATAAAATCATCTAGATATCCTTCTCCAACTGGTAATAGCGCACTTTTTTCTGTCTCAGCATTTCTGATTCTAATAAATCCTCCTTTAAAATCAGAAATTTTATTACCAACTGCTGGTTCAAAAAAAAGTCTAAACGTGTCAGTTGGTTTCCCTAATTCAAAGGCAGGATGCGTAATAGGAACTAATGGTGGATATAAAATATTATAATAAATAGCCATTTAGTTCTTTCCTCCTTTTTCTCCTTTATTCTTCCTCACTAATAGCCCAATCTAAGATATTAAATTTACCATCCATATCATTTTGAGCAACTAATGTTTTTCCAATATATGGATTTTTAATATAAACTTTCAATGTTGGTTTTGCGATACTAATAGAATTATTAGCTTTTCCGTAAGTGACTAATGCTGCCTCACCAGAGTCATTTAGCCATTCTCTAATAAAGTTAGTATCTAAACTATTTGTCCATGTAATATTTTGGAAAGTATTAGCAGTATAATCTTCTTTTTTATTTGCTTCTCGCACTGGTTGTACTACATTCCCATTCATATAAGCTTGTGTTAATGCACTTGTTGTACCTTTCATTGGTTGAGATAATACTTCAATAGTAAAGTTTGAAATAGTGTTTTCTAAACTTTTAGAAGTAGCGAACAATTCCTGCAATTGATGACGAACTGCAAATCGTACAAATGCTTGTGGAATATTATCATCTTCTGCAACAACAGTTTCTTCTTGAACACCATTAACTATATTTGTAAATACATTTTCTGGCACGTCCACCAAATTTTTACCTTCGTTAAAGACTAAAACAGTTTTTCTGGAGTTATCAAAAGCAATATGAGTTGGTACTAATTCAACTAATACATCTGGAACTCCTGGTTGTACTTTCCATTTATCCCCCTTAACATAAGTTAACGGTTGTCCTGTATTAATAGATTGTTGTGCAAATTTAAGTTTTAAATTATTTGGATCTGTATCATCAATTTGTAAAGCATAAGATAAACCTGAAGTTGTAGAAGTTACAACTGGTGGATAACTTAAGTTTTCAATTAATTGTGAAATATAAGGAACTAAACGTGATAATTCATCTGTGGTTAAAACAATATCCTCAAAATTATTTGGTACTTTATCAATCAGTTGAGTTAAAGCAACTTCTTGTGTAGCCAATGCTCGAATAGACTCCGCATTAGTAATTAACATATCAACAATATCAATTTTACCACCAAATCTAGTTAAAATTTGTTTTTCTGAATTATCTACAAAACGTCTATCTGGCGTTTCTCTTACCATTTCTGAGACTGTTTCAGGAAGTATAATATTCCCCTGATGGTCACGAAAAGTGTGTTTTTTAAATCCTTCCATTATCCTTTTCCTCCTTTTGTTTTTTGCTCTAAAAGTATTGAAAAAGAGGATAAGCACATTGTTATTGCATACCCTCTAATTCTTTTTATATATTACCCAATTGAATCAATTGGAAATGTTATTAACTGTCCTTTAGTACTTATTTTAAGTTTATAATATCCTTGATAGGTTTTAATTCTTACTGAATTTTCTCCCTCTTCGTCAGTTTTTGTTGTATATAATTGACGGATACCATCTTCATGATATACTCGGACCAACCAATTCTGTCCTTTTGGGTCTCTTAAAATTAAAGATTTACTTTGGCTCACCTAACATACCTCCTTCTGGAGTTTTCGGAGGAATAGCTTTAGTTTGTTCATAACCTTCTGGATTATTCATAAATTTTGTAATATCTACATCATTATCTAATACTTCTAATAATGTAATAATTCCAGTTCTTCCTCCAAAATTATATTGATCTCCTTGATTTGTAAATATCAATTCTAATACATTTCCATCTGAATCGTTTAATTTATTTGATACAACAACTGCTTTTCTATTATATTTAGTTGCTGATGGAATTTCTATATTAATTACTGAACCAATATCTAATAAATCTGGATGAGCAATTACAGCTAGTCCATTTTTAATTGGTAAACTATTTTCTACTGTAATAAAATCTTCCGGTTCATAACGCCCTCTTACAGTGGTTGAAGTTGGAATACCCTGTTCAAAATTAATATCCTCTACAAATTCTTCAGATAAATCAATATTCAAAGTCGCATATGTAGAATTAGCTACAGCCCAATGATCTTTTTCTAAATCTACTTGAGCGAAACCATTCTCTACAGCGTAAATATTCATACTTGTTTTTTCAGGAAGAATTTTTGGTGTTCCTTTCTCCATTGCTGGTTCAGCTACATAGGTGGGGGCAGAATATACTTTTGTAGGTAATTTAGTTGAAATAGCCCCAATAGGAGAAGATGGTGTAGATAATCTTGAAACTGTTATTGCGTCACTACTCTTAGGCACCCATAGTTCATTAGAAGCTAATTGTAAACTAGTTTTACCAATTTCTTGTACTCTATAAACTTCATTAGAAGATAATCTTCTTTGGGATACTCCACCAACATCAGCGTTGGTTGCAACAACTGATTTTTTAACATTCACAACATATGTTCCTTTAGGGTCAATTGTAGGTTTTGACGGTTTTCCCCCTCCTGATTGGGATTGGTTATAATCTGCATCAGAAAAAATTCGTTTCACGCCATAGATTTTTGGTCCCCAATAACTATCATTATAATTATTTAATTTTGGACCTGGAGTAGAACCAAAGTCAATCATTTTTCCTCCTCCAACAACAATTCCAATATGAGTAGTTGTCATATTAGTAGCGTAAGTTCCAGCAAAGAATATTAAGTCTCCTGCTCTAGCATCCTTAACATCAACTTTTTTACCCCAATTTCCGAACCATTGAGCATCAGTATAACTCCCTATATCAACCTTAGCATGTTTTTGGTATAGATATTGACAGAACGAAGAACAATCTCCAAAACCACCTTTTCTTATCTGAGCTGGTCTTGTCCAAGAATAAGTCATTGACCCAAGTAAATCATTAGCTTCTTTAATAATATTCTTAATTGCGCCTTCTCCATTTGGTATTAAACCATCAGCGCCAGTTCCTCCTCCACCACTATTATAGTCAGGATTTGTAATTACATCTTCTCCTTTTTCAATAGCATCACTTACCATTCCTACAAAAGCAGTATATAGAAAAGGATTATTATACCAACTAATAGGTTCATTAACACCATCTACTTGCCAAGCTGGCAATACAGCGGTTGCAGGTATTTTATATGTTCTACATATTTCTGCAATAACTAAAGCTAATTTAATATTTAAATTAGTAGAAAAATTAGATAACGAACGTTTTGTTACTACTCCAATAGAGATAGTTTTTTTATTTGGATTGCTCATGCCGGCAACTAAGCTTTTGCCTCTCTCTGCATGATAAACTCCTTCTGTAAAAGGTACCACTAACTGGGCATCATTCTCTGATACAATAACGTGATAACCCATTTTTTGTCCACCATTTCCAGAATTAAGAATATTTCTTATTCCACCTAAATTAGAACTACTTTGAATATCATGCACTACAATTGCTTGCATGGCTTCTAATTTAAACCCTGGTCTTGTAGTACCATTTTTCTTGATAAGATTTTCAGAAAAGTTTTTATAACCATTTCCTCCACCTATATCTCCACTGAATCCTCCGCCATCTCCACCAGAAAAAGCATCTAAATCCCATGCTCTTAAATTATTAGCATTAATAACTGACATAATTTTGCTTGGGTAAGCAGGGTCTGTTGCATAACCAGCACTCCAAATTGCTGTGATTTGGGCTAAAGGGTCTGTTTTCCCAATAGCAGCACGATAACGAGCGTTTTCTGCAATCAATTTACCATGTTCTACAATGGAAACGTCCCAGCTAGGATATTTAGCAAAGGCATCATTAATAGTTACATATCCTCCACCAGTCCACTCTTGGGTAGGAAAAACAATAGATTGTCCTTTATAACTTCCTTTTACCCCAAACAGATTTTTCCCCTGTGTGGCTAAGGAACTTCTGCCCCAGTTTGATTCTAATGCTGCCTGAGCGGCAACAACAGAAGGTAAAACTTTGTAGTTTTTCCAACTAGCATAAGCTCCGCCTTTTATCTTTTTTAAAAAATCATCTGTAAAAGCCATTTATATACCTCCTTATAAATACTCTCTTTAATGTAAAAAAATAGGCTGTACAATGACAGCCTATTGATTTATTTTATTTATTTTTCTGTTTTAGTTTCATCTAGACCTTTTTCAAAGCCTTTTTTAGCAGCAGTATCAAATTGGTTAGTTGCAATATAACCACCGATTAAACCACCAATTATACCAACAATATAGTTAAGTCCTACAATTCCAAGAGCAGGAGCAATTGCTACTAGTACTGCTCCGATACCTCCTCCTAAAATTACTGCGATTAATTTAGTATAATCACTAGGGATAAAAGGTTTGATTAATTGAATAATATAAAATACGATTGGTGCCAAGATACCACCAAATGCTACTAAAGCAGCGAAAACATCTTGAATTTGACTCATATCAATATTTGCCATAATTTTATTTCCTCCTTATTTTTTGCCGAGATTAAAAGATTAGAATAGCTAGTAAAAAACCTACTAACATTCCTAAGCCAAATAATATTACTCGGCGGGCACGTCTTTTTTTGCCATTTCGTCTACAAGCTTCATAACATCGTCCCGAATCATAGCTGGAATTTGGTTTTCTTTTCCTTTCCAACCTTCTGGATCTTTGATGATAAGACTTGCGTAAAAAATTGCTAAATATGGATACATTAATAATCACCTCCTTTAAGGTTGTCCAATAATCATATTAGATAACATATTAATAGCATCAACTAAAGCCATTTCATTTAACTCTACTTTTTGTTTAAGTTCTTCATTTTCTTTCACTAAAGCGTCAAATTCTTCTTGGCTAATTTTGCCATCTCCATTTAGATCAATAATTGGTTTTTCTGGTAATGGTTCATCAGGAATAGAGTCCCATGTAATTTTAAGTAGTTCGTCCTTATCAGTTTGACTATCTACTAATGGATATAGTTTTTCTTTTAGTTTACTCATTTTAGCTGTTTTTACTAAACTAGCAAAAGTATAAAGCGTCAAGAAGTCTATTTCATCTAATTCTTTTAAGATAGCTTCCCCATCAGCATTAATAAACTCCCATTTAATATGCGTAATAATTTTACGTTCGAAGAGCGACTTAACCTCTTCGAAGTATTGTTGCTTATTTTTAGAGTAGGATACATGGTAGGTTTCCTCACTATTTAGTTCGTAGTCAAAACCAGAAATTATACTTTCATAACAAGACATCTCTAAGTCATTTTTTACGTATTCTTTCAGGTTATTTAATTCAAGAGAATTATCTTTGATCAGTTTTCCGTCTTTGTAAGTGTAATTACCAAAAAAATCATTTAATACAATAATGGGGTGGTCATCTGGTATTTCTACTTCTATCAGACCTTCAGAGTAACTGCTACTCCACCCCAAAACAACATTATTTGTATCTAATTCAACGTAAATAGTCATCTGACCACCTCCTTAAAATTCATGTACCCTTACTAGTACAGCACGATTGGCATAGTTTTCGCCCTTCCAATTGTTGTCATTACCTTTTATTTGCGTATCAGTAACATAGAGATATTTATGAACAGCAACATCACCATAACCCCCGAATAGCAAACGTACTCCGGCAGTGCTTGAAGTAGTTACCATGTCCTTCCCAATATAGGTCTGAATCATATCAGCCCAAGATGAAGCATTATTTATATATTTAACCCACATAAGCACCCAACCATTTCTACATTCAGACAAAGGTTTAGATGGTGTTATAGTTTGATTACCTGCCATAAACCAACCACCTGACCATAGCATGTTAGCCGGATAGTACATACGACCATTATCAGTAACTTTAAATATTGGAGTGCCATCATGGTTAACATAAAATCCATTATCTCTCATATACATACGGTCGTAATCTTGACTTTGATTAGGAGAGTTAATATCTTTACCTGATTTGATAAAGTGTAATCCTTCTCCATCATTATTCATTGTATCATTCGAGAAGAAAACACCATTTAACCCAGATATATCACTGTTGTTCATCTGAATACCAGTTTTACCTGTGCTGTGATATCTTTCAGCTTCAATTTCTATAACACCAGACAATCCTCTTTCTTCACCTGTTGTTGGAAAATCTCCAAAAGAGACAGATTTACGGTTTGGATCGATAAACATTAATGGTTTACCTTCTGTAATATTATATGATCTAGAATATGTTCCAGTTTTATCTGTAATGAATATCGTAACTGTCCAAGACTGAGAATTATCTAACGGTAATGTTTGTGCTGTAATACTTAATACATTCGCTGCTGTAGTAAAAGGAATATCTACCCTATCTGAACCACTTATTTGGTATTGTACAGATAAAATTTTATTTTTTCCATCAACAGGAGACCAAATAGAAGTACCTGAAACTAAAGTATCTGTTTCAAAACTATTATTTCTTCTTACATTAAAATTAATTACAGGCATATTATATGGAAGTACCGTAACTTCATAAGAAACACTTCCCTTTAGTCCTCGACTATCAATAGCAGTAACAGTTAGGTTTCCTGTTGTTCCTGTAATAACACCAAAGTCTAAAACCATATTTCCTTCTGCATAATTAACCGTTTTTTTGATCCCTGCAAACGATGCCTCAACACTAGCAGGCTTACCATAGTCTCTAGTTGTTATTATTGAACTAGGAACCGTTACTCTTAAAGTAGAATTTTTATCTAAAAGTACTTTTTTATCCCCTGTTATAGCAATAGATACCTGATTTGTATCTTCATGAGAAAAACCTTCAGTTATTAATGGCGAAGCTGTTTCTGTATTAACAATTGCACTTGCATATTTTTTTACACTATTTCTATATTGTGAACCACAAAGCTTAGAAACAATTTCTACTTCATAGCCATTTTTTGTTGAACCCGTAAACCTACTTAACATATTGTTTACATCTTCTTGGGTTAATGTCCATCCTGTAGAATTTGTTGTTAAATTAGACCATGATTTACTCCAACCAGCACACCTAAATGTTACATCATATTTAAATTTACTATCCGATTGAAAACTATCTAACCCAATGTTAATTTTTTCTCCTGAAGTTAAAGAAAAATCTTTAATATTAGGAGAAGCTGGAGCTGGATGAGCAATCTGAACCGTTCGTTGTTGGCTAAGACCGGATACACCATTTGTCCACAATTTAACTTTTCCTAAAATATTCCCACCATCACCAGCAAATTGTTTAATTCTTTGTGCAATAGTTGATAGCTGTCCATCTGTAAAATTAAATTTACCGCTCGTTGCGACATTGCTTACATCTGCAAGCCACGTCCAATGACTATCATCAGATAGCGTAGGGTTAGCTCTATTTTGAACCCAAAAGCTTAGTCCATGTGTAAAATTGGATTGTCTACTAATAGAAAAAGAACATCCATTAGGAACCGTAAATGTTGGGACAGGATTTAAAGAACTATGTCTAGGAATTTTTGGTAAATCTGCATTAAAGTTCCCAACAGATATCGTTCCATAATAAACTCCTGCGAATGTAACATTTACAAAATAACTTCCAGAAACAGTAGTTGTTTTTGAACCGTCGTTATTATGTCCTACTCGATAATCTTTAGCTAATAATAATTTATTTTGACGCGCACTTAATTGAGAAGTTGCGTTTTCAGTTTGTTTTTGTCCATTAATTGTAACTTGTGCTTGACCTACGGCAGAAGCTGAAATAGCTCCGTAAGCGTCCATAGATTGTAAATATAAAAAACCGGTGACAATTGTATAGTTACCAGCAATATCTTGTCGGTTTATCGACCATCTACAATTTAAACGATGTCGAGCAAAAGCAGTATATTTCTCTCCACTTGTTGCCATTATTAAATTTCCTCCTTTTCCTCTTCTCTCTTGGGAAATAAGAAATGGTCACTCCCAAATAATTAGGAATGACCATTTATTTTTAGTCAGTATCTTCACCATTGTATCCAACAAAGGCCCAGCCTTGAATAGTTGGAGAATCAACCGATACAATTTGTACTGGTTTCATCATAAATCTTTCTTGTGCCTCTAATTTTTTCACTTTCGTTGTATCTTTATTTAAAGTAAATACTCTTTCATAAACTTCTCCATTACGATAGTAACCTGCGAACTCTCTAGGAGTCATTACATTGTATCCATCGTAATCAGAATTAAATACTTTCAAACCACTACTGTCAATCCGAACATTTGTAGAATATACTTCTTCATGATGGGATTGCCAAGAGAGAGGATATGGACCAATATTAATCATTAATCCTGCTGCGGATAATGTTGCCTCTGCGCTTCCTTCTCCTTCTAAACCAATTCTAATAGTAACTGCACTTGTGTTAGTTACTGAAAAAGTAACAGACATTCGTTGATATCCAATAGTATCAGCAGATGCTTCTGAAACAGCTATTTCTGCTCCGGTTTTTGTATTTAATACTTTTACATAATATTTGCTCTTTCCTGATTGACTAATTTTATTAGCATACCAGCTTAGAGTATATTCTGTATTTGGGTTAGGCAGAAGAATATCTTGGTCTAGTTTATATCTTAAACCTTTTAATTCAAAACCAGCAATTAAACCAAGTTCTTCTAGTGATTCGTCGCCTAAAATTTGTCTAATTTGGGCATTAGCTGAATCATTTTTACGCCAGAAATCAAACATTCCAGAATATAAAACTACACTAGGTTTTCTAAAATCAAAATAGTCAGTAACAGTTGCAGAACTATTGTACAAACATATTTTCATAAAAGCGGCTCCCGAAGGTATTGTTACATTAACAGAGTAATTACTCCAAACATCTTGGACTATACTATTTGTTTTTACAGTATAAGAATCTGTTCCAAATATGGATCCAGCATTGTGTTTTTTATCTGTAAATAAATAGATAAAGCCTTGTCCATTTCCTATTGTATCCGCTTCAGAATTAGCTGATGGGCTGCTTGCTGCTCCATAGAATCTAATAGCAACATAAATATGTTGAGTATCTCCAATGGTGTTAGGGATACGAGCTTGTCCAGAAATATTAATCAATTGGCCTGGAGTAACAGGAATATTTTTACTATAACTATATTTGGTTTTTGAATTAGTTCCACCAATACGCATAATATTATATTCTGGAAAGTCATTTTCTGCTCCTATTATTTGACCCATTCCTGTGCCATTATATACCCAACCATTATCATACAATCCGGTAGTTGAGATTGTTCCTTCAAATTTAGGATTTGCTAACATTTCATCGCTAGGTGCTGTATCCTCCCATTGGAAACCTGTTGAATTTCTAATTAAGTTAACCCCACCAGCTTTATCAATACCAAAATTGAATTTATTCATCTCTTGTTCAAATTCTGATTTATTTACATACGTTGTATCAATTCCAGCAAAAGCCTCTTCCATCTGCTTATTGTATTCTTCTAATTTATCTGATAATTCATGATTAGCACTACTTAGTTCATCAACTGCATCAGTTTTAGCATATACTTTCGACATATCTTCTGAACCAACTACAGTTTGAACAATAGAATCATCAGAAGTTTTTTGAGTAATTTGATAAATCCAGTCAATAATTGTAGAACCATCTTCGTTATTTAACCAAGGAAGCATTTCTAAATCAGAAGCACTTAGAACAACCCATCCCCATTCATAAGTTGTTTCGGTTTTTTCTTGCGCAATACCTTTAGCACCATTAACATCCTCGCTACCATTTTCTGTAGTGATTGACTTCCAATTATAAGAATTAGGAGTAGTTGGATCTGGCGCTGTATCAGTTACACAATATCCAATATACATAGGTTTTTGACTACTATTATAAGTAACACTAAACCCTGGGTCTGGTGTAATACCATCTTCTTGATATCCAGTTGGTGTATTTGCATAAGCATAATGTGCATATTCAGTTCCAATTACACTTTCAATTGCTGATTTACCCCAACGATAAACTAAACTTGGATTAGTTTTATCTAGAGGATCCCCGCTACCACTAGAAGTATCTAGCCACAATAATCCAGGATAAGGATTAAGTGGAGCAGTTGGTTGTCGTAAAATTAATGGTTTCATTGCATCGAAGCTTCCATTATTTACAGTCATGTAATCAAAAGCTGCCATAGAATTGTATTCTACTTGAGCTTTAAAACTAATTGAATTAGCTTCTAAGAATACTACTGGTTCAACAACTATATATTTTTTATTTAAGGTAATTCCATTTCCAGCAGTAATTGCTGTCCACTCTACCGAAGAATCTTTTGACATATACCATGTTACTTTATCTGGTTCTACTATATCTCCATCAGACTGTGTTTCTACATTAATTTGAATTGGAGATTGTTCAATGTTTGTCCCACCATTAGAATAAACTTTAGCTACAAGTCCGCCACTTCCTTTGATTCTACTCCAAGTGTAATCACCATAAGAGCTTGGTGCAGTTGAAGTTTGGGTAATAGCGATACCAATGTATTTAGTTTTACTATTAGATGTTGTAGTCATTGGATTACCATTAGCATTTTCTGAATAACGAACCCATGTATAACTACTTGAACCATTAGAACCATTCGAACCATCTTTAACAATATTAATACTCTTTTGATCTAATTGTACATTTTTAGCTCCTGTAACATACATTTTAACTCGTGCAGACAAAACATTTAATGAAGAAGGAGTATAAGTATAGGTTAATGCGTCTGCATCATACTTAGTAGTCCATGTAGTTCCATTAGTAGTTTCTTCTACAACAATACGAGAGTTGATATTCTCAATAGATTTTTCGCCTGTTTGAGCCATACCAGAAATAGTAATATTTTCTGGAACTAGTTTACTTGCTCCTCTTGGTAATGACATTACTTGACTGCTTAATAATAATGAATAAGATGTAGAATCATTACCTTTAATCTGACTCCAAGCATATTGAGTTGGGTCATGTGGTTGTTCACTTTCTCCTCCAACATAGATTCCCATATATTTATATGAATCTATATCTGGGGTATAATTTTCACCTTTTTCAAGTTTAGCCCATTCTATATTTACAGTACCTTTAGTTGATTGAGGCATTTGGAAAACATTTACAGCATTAGCATTGCCATCAATATGTCCTTGTGTAATTGTAAATGTTAGTTGCCAAGTATCAATTAACCCTTGTACTGGTTTCATGTCTCCAACACCTAGAGAACCAGCCCTTAAATGGATACCAAAGTTTTGTGTGCCCAGTTTTGTTGCTTTCATAGTAAATGTATATTTTTGTCCTACAACATAAGGCTCTTTAGGAACAAAATTTGCAACTTGGTATTCAGTAGTAGTTATTGGTAATTTAGTGCCTACATCAGTTCTTATGAGATTTTCTTGAAGAGGTAGATTGCTTAAATAATAAGGAGAGTCCATTAAATTAGGTTGATATGGTGTTGCCTTATCTCCTTCTTCGATTTTAACAGTGTATCGAATATTTAATTTACCTTTAAACTCTGTATTAGAAAGATTCGCTTGAAGCCACACAGATTTACAGTTATTAATTAAATCGGGAATAGTATGGTTATTGTCCATCGTAACAAGGGTATACCACTTATTAGCTTCAGGATTAGTTACATCACCAATCAATGTACCTTCTGCAACTGGAGCAGGGCTTCCATTTGGTTTATTGATACGATAACTCATGCGGATTCTTCCTGTCCATGTGGTATCGGTACTTACTTCCGCAGAAAGGGTGTAGTTTTTTCTAGCTGTCAACAAAGGAAGTGGACGACTAAAACCTGCATACACATTCATATCATTAGAATGCTTACTAAAGTCAAAGCTTACATATTCACCATTTACATCAGCCTTTGTAATACCTGCGCCCATTAAATCCCAGTCTTCTAATGAAAGCGGTCTCATAAAATTATAGTTTCCACTATAATCATAATTTCCAAAATCTTTTGAGTTAGAATATTTTGTATAAGTATAAGTTTCTTTCCCTGCTTTAGACTTAGCTACATTTAATATTTTTTCAATCTTAATATTTTTATAAGTAGCTTCAAAGGTTGCTGTAGCAGAATCTTTGCTCATCGCAGTCATATTATATACTCCAGTAGAAGCATTAATATTAAATGTTCCTCCTAAACTACTCTTTAATGTATAAACAACGTTTTTACCAGTAACATCTGATAATCCATCAAATACTTTAAACGTTCCTGAAGCCTCTGAGAAGCTCTCAACAGCACCATTTTTATCAGCAGCTAATGTTACAGATTCATTTGTTAATAATCCAGTTATTGAATCAGCACCATCTTTACCTTCTTTAACAGAGATAATTGTTTGTTTATCAATAAAGGATTCAAAAGTAGCAGTAACTACCAAAGAAGTCCAATTTTTATTCCAAGAGGAAGTAGAAAACGTTCTTGTGTTTCCTGTTCCGCCCAATGTTATTGCTGTTTGTGGTGTTGTTCCAATATATGGGATGGCGCTAAAAGTAGCAGTTCCTACCATATTTTGCATATTGGCTTGAAGAGTTATAGTATCTGATTGGATAGAAGAATCTTGATTAATTTTAACAGTATTTGAAGAAGTTGATAAAATTAATGTTTTTGCAGATTCACCAGTATCTCCTTTTACCAAGTTCCACTCATAGTTAGCAGGGTTTTGTGAACTAATCGTCTTATTGTCCGTATACACACCTAAGTACTTGAACCCCTTTAATTCAGATGAGCTTATAGTAAAGTCATGGGCAATATCATAGGCATAAAACTCCGGATTCCAAAAAGTAAAATTGATATCCATACTAGGATCAGCTACTCGGAAGTGCCATTGAAGATTACTATTAGGAACCTGTTGGTTAGTAGGTATACCAAAATATCCCATTGCTTTAGGTGGTATTGAAATACTAGTACCTCCATTTGAATCTATAATTAAAGTATTGGTTTCATGGTTATTACGTACATGAAAATTACTTCGATAGAAAGTATTACCATCACTTTGTAGTGGAGGATCAATCGGCTTAACTTTCATTACTCCTTTAATCACATTAGTTCCGCCTGTTATTACAAATGTAGAAGCATCAGTAGCTCCCCATTCGGATACTTCGACATTTTTAGTAGGAGTTACAACAGAACCTTGAAATGTCGCAGGATTTCTAGTGTTTCCTCCTTCAAAAAGGTTTTTGGAGTTAAATAATTTCCGTGAGATTGGTGGAACCCATGGAGTTGGTTCTTCACTCTCTCCTTCTTCAACTATTTCAATTTTAAGATCTTTTTGGTCTAACTGCACTCCCTCAGCGCTTGTCCACCCATTAGTATCTGAAGAGGGTAAAAATCTAATAGTAGAAGTTTTTGGGTCAACATAATCTAGAACTGTTGAAAAAGTTTTCCATTCAGTTGAAACTGTAACAACTTCTCCATCTCGTGGAAGAGCTTTAGTTACTCCATCAGCAATAACTTTAGCCATTATAACTAATCTAACTTCTTTAGAAGCTCTCCATTTTCCAGAAATTACAATTTTCTTTCCACCAATAGGCACTGTTAGGTCTCCTGAATTTATTGGGTCTGTAGATTTATAGACCGTTCCTATACTATTGTATACAGTAAATTTATTAGGGTTTAAATCAAGATTACTTCTTTCGGTCCTATTAAAAACTCTACCATCCTCATCAGTTAGCCAATAACTATCTGTAGGATATATAGTACCATTATTAGAGAGCATAGAAATTTTATCAGCCGTTCTAAGAACATTTGGTCTTGCATTCTTAACAAATTCAGGAAATTCGTTTGTGTTAGCCCAAGCTACATGTAAAAATGAATCAGTTCCATTTGAACCGTCTTCTCCTTTAATTAAGTTCCATTTATATTTAGTAGGATTCAATGAATCTGCTTGTTCATAGTCTGCGTAATTACCTAAATATTTATAAGCATCAATATTTGGCGTTGAAACTGGACTTTTTTCAATTTTAACCCAATCAATTTGAACATCTCCATATTGATTATCATTTGGCAACTGATATATTTGTAATCTATTAGGATAACCAGAATTAATTGATGGTACTTTAAAAGTACCTGTCCATACGTCTGATAATCCTTCTACTGGAGTTAAGTTTCCTAGAAAAACAGTACCTGCATTATAAACGCTAAACGTTTTTTGAGTTGGTTTTCTACCCTTAATAGTTACAGTATATGTTTGTCCAACTTTAAACGATTCAAGCATATCTCCTTGATATACTTTATACGTATTAACATTAATTGGAAATTTAACTGTTTTATCTGCGATATTCTTCCCAAGAGGGTAAGTACTAAAATGCCATGGTGCATCTTTAATATTAGGCTGATATGGAGTTGATGAACTTGTTGGTGTTTCAACTTCTTCAACTTTAATATTATATTTAATAGTTACCTTGGTTCTTGGTAGTGTGCTTGGAAAATAAATTTGTAATGATTGACAATTAGAATTACTAATAACATCAGTAATATTAGTATATGTTGCAGAATATCTTGTCATTTCAGTCGTTGCGCCCGTGTTAATTGGTTTGGCGTAGGCTGATAGTGTTCCTCCAGCATTTACATAAACAGGTCTAACAAAAAATACATTATTGTCAAGAGGTTCCTCACTCTTTAGCTCAACCGACCATGCATAATTTTTGCCAGTTTTAGGACGAGGTAAATTATTAAAATACAAACCAAAATTACTTGTCAATTTACTTAGATCTACTGTAAAAGAATCTCCATTGTCAATAACTAAATCATCTTGAGGCTTTATTGGAGCTGCTCCCGCTTGAGTCCAATTTGTAGAAATATCAGAATAACCTATATTGGGAAAAAGATTAGGATTCCCACTAAAGTCATAGTTCCCAAAATCTGTACTATTGGTATAGCCAATATGAAAATATGGAGTTCTACCATCTTCTCCTGGAGCTCCTGGGATACCATCTTCTCCATCTTTACCATCTAAACCTTTAATTAAACTCCATGTATAGTCATAAGGGCTCAATGAACCTTCTTCTTCAAAGTTAGAATAAGTTCCAAGATATGTTGGATACGCATTAGCTAAATCTTCTTCTGGAGAAGGTGTATAAGGAGAAGCACTATCCAATGCAAATTTAGCATTTTTAAATTCCACTACTGTTCCTACAGAAGGCGAAGTGGAATTAGGAGAGTAAACTTGATAAGAAAAATATAGTGTAGTTGCATCTTTTGGAATTGTTAGCTCTCGTTCAAAACGTTGAAATTCACTTGTAACTCCTTCAATTTTACTAAAGCTCGCTCCCCAATTATCCATATTTATCCAATTACTTGTTGCTGTTTTATATTGAGCTCTCCAAGTAATATAATCTCCTTCGGCTAGTTCAGCTCTAAGATCAAGTCCAAAATGATAAGTTTTCCCTGGAGTTAAATCGACTGCTGATAAGTTGTTATCAGCAGTATTCATAAATCTATAATAAAATTCTCCAGTTTTATCAACTTGTTTTTCTTGACGTGTTATTCCATTGTTCATGGTAATTGTTTCAGTGTTTGACGTTCTAGATCCTTTTAACTGTACAGGTTTTGTTACACTTGGATTTTGTGTATTTTCTAATTTATTGTCTTGTGGATAAATTGTGGTAAATCTATCTATTCCATCTTTCGACCAAGAGTAGGCTGTATGGAAATAAGGAGTTTTACCATCATTAACGTTCGTTATAGTGATTTCACCACGTGAAACTGTAGTCATCTAATCACCCTCTTCTTTAATTTCCTCAAAGGATTCGATATAAGTATCCATACCATACTTAGTCCATAAATATTCGATAGGATTCCCATCTGTACTAAATTCAATCTTTGTCCGTTCATTATTTAAAATGATATAAGCAACGTAGTTCATCATTTGTTTTCTACCTCCACTTTGAATGTTGTTGTATTATCTACATCAGCACTTCCAACTGACAGCGATTTTCCAGTTTTATAAGCATTGCTTGTGCCGCCGAAATTTGGCACCATTGCGTTATTTTGCCACTTAGACCATTTATAGGTATATCCTGTACCGCCCGAATCGATTTCTTCACCATTTTGGTACAATCGTGCTTTCAAAGTAGTAGATCCTACACCATTCTTCAAAATATTTCCTCCGGAGGACTCAATGACTACCATAATTGGGTCGTCCATATCCATCAAAGTTGCATACTGCTTCATTTTAGTTCCAGAAGTTCCTCCAGCATTATCTGTGACAACACATAGGAATGTTTGTCCATTTGTTACTGCATCTGGGTAGACCGTTAAAACCCCTTGAGCTGTAACTGCAACATCAAATCCCGAACTTGCAACAGCCCCTGATGTTCCTGTGGTTGCTGTAATTTTTCTCCAACCAACTCCAGCGTCAGGATCTTGAGATGTTGAAACGCTTGAATCTGCTGCGAACCATTTATATTTTCGAGAGCCATTGCTTAAATCCCCATCCTTATAAACATCAGCAGTTAACTTCAGACTAGAAGGTGTATTATTTCGGAAGTAATTTCCATTAGGTGTACTCAAAACTGCTACTACTGCAGCTTTAGCTAGCTGAATAAGATTAATGTCGATAGTCGCTTGAAAAGTAATTGGTAGCGAAGTATCTGGGTCTGTATATATCCCCTCAACCGTCCAACGTACAGCACTATTTGTTGTTGGAACGTTTACTTTTGTTGTCAACACACTGTTTGATGTTCCGCCTTTATACTCACTATCAGTGTTTGTTGTAGAAGTTATTTCAGTAGTTGTTGTTCCTACTGTCTTTTTCCATTTAACATCTGATACAGCAGAGCCAATTAAGCTTCCTGTTCCACCTGCTTTTGTTAAGTTAAGTGTTAAAACTTGTGCAGAGGACCCAAAATTAGGTGAGTATGTGTTAGTTGTATTATTATATGTTTGAGTTGTTGTTTGACTTGCTGAAATCCACGCATTTAATGCAGGTGCATCATACAAATCAATAATTGTAATTTGACCGCTTGAAATTGTTGCCATTATTATTCCATCTCCTTTATATCTCTTCGATAATGTCGCAACTAAACGTTGCACGTTTATTAACATCATCTGTTTCAATTATTATACTTTTTGTACCACCAGCATGCATTGCATTCCATACTAAATCTGGCGATCCATCAGCATTTGTTTTTGTCCATCTAAACTGATTCGCATCTAATAAATCAGTAATATTTTCATTTCCTTTAAAAACAATTGCATGAATAATAGTTGAAATTACCCCATTTTTAAAAATTAAACCATTTGATGATATAAGTTCTACATTGTATGGACTCTCTCCATCTTCTCCAGGAGTCCCTTGTTTTACTTTTGCAATCTTAGCTACTTTTGTCAAAGTAGTTGTTTTATACTTGGCAGTAAAAGTTATTTCTCCTGAGTCTACAGTCATTCCTGACACTTTATAAGTGTCCTTTGAAGAACTTAAACTTCCTTGAATCCCTGCAGTTACTTCAACAGAAATATCCCATTCTGATGTATTTTCTCTTGTTCCTTCAAACAAAATAATTGACGTACTAGCCTTAGAGAAGTCACCATTATTTCCATTTGCATCTGTATTAATAGCAATAAATTCATCAGTCAAAATACCGCTATAAGAATTTTGTCCGTCTGAACCATCTTCACCTTTAATTTTAGTCCAGATATATTCACTTGGATTCTCAGAAGGTTTATTTTTTGTGCTTGTATAAACCCCCATATATTTTGTATCTTCTGTTGGTCTTTCTGTCATAGGATTCCCATCTGGATTTGCTGAAAATCTCCAGAATATATATTGACTTTGTCCGTCAATTACTTTTGAAATACCAGCAGAGGCTGTACCTACTTGAGTTAATGACATCTTGTCCCCTCCTTTATCTCTATATTTATCTACTCATTACGATATATTTTACATGTTACATAAACATTATCGTTTTCAGGGATATCTCCCCATTCTAATATAATAGATTCTCCATATTTGGGCCATACTGTGCTTGTAGTAAAAGGTTCCATTGGACCAATTATTCTAGAACTATTATCTACTAATTCTAAATTCCACACAAAAGTGTAATTAGAAGTATCTGTTATTTTCATTTGTCCTAAATAAGCTTCTATTTGTAATGAAGTTGGTTCACCATTTTTTAATTGCGTATTGCCCAAGATAACTCCTGTAATTGGATCGGTAGAATCAATTAAAGTAGTTGTTGCAGCTCCTTTAAATTCTTCAAAATAAGCTACCACCTTGATAGAAATGCTCCCGTTAAAGCCATTTCCAGAAATAGATAGGATATTTGTATCATATCCATTTAAAGCTCCATTCAAATTATTTGTCTCGCTAATTAGGGACCATCCTACTCCACCATCTTTATCATAATAAGGACTAGAAGAACTAACTGATTCATCTGCATAAAACCATTTCCTATTACTTAATAAAGAAAGAACATCTTTATCAGCAAAATATGCTTGTAGTGATACCAAGAGAAGAGATTGTTGTTTATTCTTGATAGTTGTGCCATATGGATGAAGAACATTAACTAAAAGAGCATTCTTTCCATCCTCTCCATCTTCTCCGTTAGATACATAAGAGAAGTCTAAAGACAAAGAATCCTCAAGGGTTAAATTATATTCTTCACTATAATAAGATACTTTACAATCAATCATCATTGTAGGATTTTCTGAATCCATCAAATTTCTTTTTATAAACAAAGCGTTGTTTTGAATTTCAAACCTACCATCATTGGTAATTAATTCTCCATTATAATACCATTTATGTGTTACTAAAGAAGTAATATCATCTGCTCCTTTTAGAGTCTTGGCTTGAATGACTTGATTTTGTATAGTATAATCTGGTATAATATTTTTAGTGGTTGGGTCAAACGTTTGAGTCCTACTTAACTTAGGAGTTAAACTTAATTTAATATTTTCTATATCATTTAAATCAACTATAGTTATTGTATCTTGTGCTACCATTGCTTCTTCTACATATAATTGTACCACAAATACTTGTTTAATGTCAACGTCCTCTGATGTAATAGGAATACTTCTACCAGTCTTAGACCAATTAGGTAAAATAGAACCGTCATCTTTCATTTTATACCATCTAATATTTTCTGGTTCAAATGATGAAGTTATAGTTTTTTTACCCCTCATAGCGATTACTTGTAAAATAGTATTAATTACACCATTTTTAAAACTCTCACCATTTGTTGAAACAATATCAGCCTTATAAGTAATTTCATCTCTTAGTGCCTCTTGGATTAAAACTCTTACAGAGGTATCTTCAGTTAAATAATTAGATAAAACTTGTCTTACTGTATTTCCATCAACTTCTGTAGTAGTTTCCATATTTTCTAAAATAACATTCATTAATGATTCTAAGGTTTTATATTTAGAATTTAAACCAGTTAAATCAATTTCTGAATAAGGCGCAGAATTATTTAAAATCTCCTGATAAGACTTTTTAATTTGTTCCCATTGGATTTGTAAAGATTGTTTTTCTACTGGGGTAACTTTATTATCTGAAATTAAATCGTTGAAATTGTTAATAATATCCTGAATCATACCAAGAGTAGAATCGGATAGTCCATTTGCATTTGTTGTTATAGTTGGAGTCCTGTCATTGGTTTTACCAATAATAAATTTAACCCCATCTAATCTTCCTTTAGGAAGCATTACATATACAGAATCTCCAGCGTTATATCGTCCACCCATAGAACTTGCTAGAATTTCAATATTTTGATAAGAAACTTTATAAGCGTCGCTTGATTCAACACGTTCAATTATTGTACCAATCACAGTATCTGTAGATGATTGTTTTTCTATTTCATTTCTTGCAATTAATCGAATCGCATCAAAAAGCTCTTGGCTTTTATCCATATCATGTCAGCTCCTTTTTCTCTTTTTTCCTATTGAGATTAAAAAGAAAGGGCGAAAATAGTCGTATTTCCGCCCCTAGTTTTTATATTCTATTTCTTTCCAACATAAGTTGATGCTTTGCCTAATAAACCTTCGAACGCTGCTTCAATTTCACTTCGATCTCTAGCATTAGGGAAGCTTGGTGAAAGAGTAATATTTTGTTCAACTGTACTCATTCTGTTACTATTTTGAATATTAGAGATATTAGAACTCATGTTTTGAATACTATTTTTTACAGAAGAACCTCTGCCCTTAATAGATTCCATTAGCCCTCTTTGCATCTTAACTGTTTCTAAAATATTTTTCGTATCTTCTTTATTAAGAATTAATTCTTTTTCATGTAAAATTGCCATTCTTCCTTCTGCATTATTAGTTGAATTGCTCCATGTTCCTGTATAACCACCACTATCTAAAGATGCAGCTTTTTTAGTAGAGCCTCCAGAAACTTTATAAGAACCATATCCAGCTAAAGTGCTGATTGCTGAACTAAAGTCAATAATACTATTTCTACCTTCGTTTGCATCACGTTTAACATTTCTAAATGCTCCAGCAGTATTATTAGTTTTACCAGTAATTCTATCAATATTTGACATTGCTACTTTTGTAGGTTGGTCACTAAATGCGTTAACTCGTTGGTAAGCGAATCTAGCTTCATTTCCCATTGCATTATATTTTACTGCTGAATTATAAGTTTTTCCACTTAATATATCGGTCTGTTTGCCAGTGTTTACCATTGAAGGTTGTAATTGCTCATTCATAGTACGTTGCAACTGAACCATTGAACCGAATAGTCCTGAATTTCCATTTGAACCAATTAATCTGTTTTGAAGATTTAAAACACTATTTGATGTTGCATCAGTTTGTCTTTGACTTCTTAGCATTGCCTGAGTTTGTTTATCAATAGTTGAAATAACTTGTTGAGAAGCTTGATTTGTTTGATTTAATAAATCATTCAATCTTCCTGTAGAACTGCTATAGTCATTTAAAACTTTTGTAGCTTGAGACATATACTCAGCATAAGCATTTCCTAAGTTATTTACATTTTGTTGAGCAGTAGAAGTCCATTTATTGCTTGCGTCCATCATTGCTTCTGCAATATCCATGTTATCTCCTAAGATTAATTCTAATAATTTATCCATTGTACCACTAAGTTCATCGGCTGTCATACCAATAGAGCTTGCAAAATCATTAAAGTCTCCACTTAACATATCTTGTACTGTTAAAGTACCATCTTTCATTGCTGAGAAAATACTTGATAATGTATTTTTATCTACTCCTAGTTGATCTGGTGAAATAGTACCATTTGCAATCATACCTTGTAGATTATTTAATCCATCTTTTCCAGCATTTTCCAACCATTTATTCATTTCATCGGTTTTATCTTTAATTTCATCTTCTGCTTCATCAAGAAGTTTTTGTAACTCTTTCTTATATTCTGCAGGATCTAACCCTTTATCTTGTAATTCTTTTATTTTATCTTGGTATTTAGAAATAGTATCAAATACACCTTTAGCAGATTCTTTTACCTTATCAGAATCAAAAGCATATAATTCATCTTTTTGTTTCTGTAAGTCTGCGATTTCACTTGATAAATCTTCGGTTTCAGTTCTAACATATTCATAGGTCATATTACCATTAGCATCACGAACTAGTTGGGCTGTACGTTTTGCATTTTCTCGTTCTTGTAAAGCTAATTCTTTTTGTTTAATATCGTACATTTTCATTGCACGATCATAATCATCTTGCGAAACTTTATCTTGAGCCAAGAGAGCAGATAATTCTTTATCTCTAAAGGCCGCTAGTTCTTTGGCGCGTTCAGGGTCTTGTGTTTTAGCAATTTCATCATTAATTTCTTTGATTTTACTACTGATGTTTGTAAATTTTTCAAAATTACTGAAATATTTATCTTGTTTTTCAGTAAGTTTATCAAAATCATCAATGACTCCATCTAATCCCCAAGTACCGAACATTTTTTGGAATCCATCTTCAACTGATTGAGTGAATAATTCAAAACGTTTTTGAGCTAACTCAAGTTTTTTCAATAAGGCATCGCTAATTGAATCAGCCATTTCGTTAATAGCATCATTTGCTTCATTCCAAGCATCTGATCCTTGCTTAACAGAATTTCGATATTTAATCATTCTACGTTGAGCTTCTTGAAGATTTTTAACCTGACCATTAATCGCCTTCTCTTGGGTATCAAAATAACCAACAATTTTGCCATAAGCTTTTGTACCATATAATTCTTCTGTTTTAGCTGCTAATTGTCCAGCTTTTTCAAATAAATTATCGTATCTATCATTGACCTTATTAATAGCTTCAATTGATTGTTTAACAAAATCAGCCTGTACTTCTAATAATTCTTTATAACCACTTCTTGCTTTTGAAACTGCATCAAGTAAGTTTTTATTATACTCTTGTAACAAATCTTGTCTATCAGAATCTGTTAAACCACGATCATTTCTAACTTGGTTCATCATAGATTGCCAATAAGAAACATTATCTAAAGCTTGTTTCATTTCTTTGCCGACGATTTGAGCTTTTTCATCAAGGTCTGCATAAGAATCTTGCATTTCTTTAACAACATCTAAAACATCAGATTTGAATTCATCTTTGTCAACTCTAAGTTTAACAGTATATTCAATTCTTTCTCTAGCAATTTCAGAAAGTTGTTTTTTAATTTCATTTAACGTTTTTTGTTTATCTGGAATTAAATTAAATGTAATATCTTGGTAACGTGAAGCTTCTTCTTGGATCTTTTTAACAGCATCAATTGCATCTTCTTTAGCGTCTCCGGTTTTAGAATTTGCAGCATTTTGTAAGTCAGTCAATTTTTGATTTAGATTATCAATATCTCCATTTGCGGAAAAAGAAAATCCTTGAGAGGCAAGTTTATTTCGTAACTCGTCTTGCTCTTTATTTAATTCAGCCGTATATTGTTTTAATACCCCTGCTTTTTGAGCTAATAATTGCTCTTCTTGCTTCATGATATTTAATCTATCATTTCCATAAGCAGCATCTTTAGCATCTGATAATTCAGAATAACGTTTTTCAATTTCACTTAAGATATGATCTAATTTATAATATCTATCTAATTCTAATTCTAAATTATCAACATCTTTTTTACTATCTTTGTCTTCCTTTTCAATTTTGCCATCTTTTTCAACATCTTTGTTTTCTGGATCTCTAGGAACACCATTCAGACCTTCTAATGACTGTGGTTTATCAAGGTTTAACTTTTTCATCAAGTCTTCATTTGAGAGACCGTTTTTATTCTTGAATTCTCCTTCAAGAATTTGTTGGATTAAAGAATCTTTTTTCTCTTGTTCTTTTTGAGCTTCTTTATTCTTTTTATCTACATAATTTTTAGCAAGATTAGAAGAAGGTAATTTATTCCAAATTGTCTCTGGAGCTCCACCTTCGCCCCAATCATTAACTTTATCAAGACCTAATTTTTCTCTTATGCCTTTTGGAAGTTTATCAAAAAGTCCTCCTAATAAATCTCCAATTGCTTTATGAGCCCAATTCATCCAATTCAATAAAGTCTGTGACATACTTGCAAACAATTGGTTGAATCCATTGGCAACATCATCGTAAGCATTTAAGAAAGATGCCACAAGCTTTTGTGTATAAGTAAGATTTGAATTAGACCAAATATCAGATAAAGAGATCATATTGGTAAAGTGTTTAGCTTCACCAGCTAAAATTTGTTTATTCTTTTCATTATTTGTTTCTACTTCTTGTCCTGCAATGACTTGTAGATTTTCAAGGCTCAATGACTGTAGGGCAGTTTTATATTCAGCCAATGTTTGGTAGTTAGCTGCATCAATGCCATAATCTTCAGCAATTTTATTAATTGTCTTAGAATTATTTTGCATCCAAACCCCATAAAATTGCTCATTATTCATGACCATACCAGTTATAGCAGCTTCATGTTCCTCTGACAAGATATCATATAAATTTGAAGCATTTTGTTTAAAGGCTTCTGTACCTTTCTCAGCAGATTCCCTCATAGATTTTTCTAATTCTGGGAATTTTTGTTTTAATACTTCTAATTGGCCGTCATCCAAACCATTCTTTTGAAGTTGATCCAATGCTTGCATTGCAGCATCTATATCTCCAACGTGACCTAAGTTTTCATTAAAACCTTCGACTGTTCTAGATGTTCTAGAATACTCTTCAGAAACATCAGACATAACATTTTGAAGTTTATCATAATCTTCAATTTTATCATTAATATTTTCGATTTCTTTTCTATCACCAGTAAAGTCAGCGCCTTCTGCTTTAGAAAAATCAAATCTCATTTTGTTAGCGTCTTCAACCTTTTCTTCAAGATCTGAAGCAAGTTCTCCAATACGTTTTTGGGCTTTTTTAACATCTTTTTCAGGGACTACTTTATCTACAAAACTTAATGCTCTAGATTGCGCACCATCTGTAATTGGATCTGCAGCTTCCGCCATTTTCTCTTGTAGAGTTTCAATATTCCCTTGGACATCATATAAAGCTAATTTAGCCCATTCACTAGATTTAGCAATTTTATCTAAGAATTCTTGAGCTTTTCCAGGGTCTTGTTGAGCAATTTCAGTAAATTTATCTTTAATAAGACTCATATTTTGAACAAGGTTTTTCATTCCTTCTTCGTCATTCTCAGATGCCATTCCTGCTAAGAAATTAGAGTTCATATAAGTATCAGAAAAAGTTTCAAATGCTTCTTTTAATTCAGGAGTTTTATCAACTAATTTATTAAATTCATCGTTTGCTTCATTAAAAGGTACTACAATACTACTTTGAATATTAGCTTTAGTTTCACTGAAAGTTTTTTGTACTTCTGAAATTTTATTTTGAGCATTAGTTAAATCTTTTAGAATATCATCTACTTTTTCGCCTTTACCCTGTTTTTTTGCATTTTCAAGTTCTTTGGTTAGTTTAGCAACTTCAACAGAATAATCATTCATACTAGATTTAGCATTTTGTAGGTCAGAGACTTGTTGCACAATAAATGAGTTTCTATTTGCAGAAAGCATTTGATAATTATCTGTTCTAGCAGTCTTTTGTTGTTCCATTAAAGTTTCAAAATCTTTAGATAAATCTATAATTGCTCTACCAGTATCATCATAACCTTTAACTAATTCTGGATTTGTTTGAGCAATTTTACCAGCTAAATTATCATAGTCTTCTAGATTTTTATTATACTTTTCAAAAGCTTCTGTGTCACTTGGGTCTGGTGCATTATTGATAAATGCTTCAGCATTAACGCCTTCAAAACGTTTATACGTATCTGCAATATCATTTAAGTTAGAAATATTTCCATTAACTGTTTCTTGAAGAGACATAAAAGTCTTGGTTAATTGTTCATTGACCTCTTTTGCTTTTTCTCCACGGGATTTGAATAAATCAAATTTGTCAACCATTAGTGAGAATGCTCCAGCAGCAGCTCCAGCAGCCATACCCCAAGGATTCATAGATGCCATTAACATTGCAGAAGTAGTTTGTAAACCTGCAATTACACCATCTTGTTTACTAATACTTTTTTCTTGAACAGAATTATAAGTAGCTATAATAGGAACTAATGTGCTATAAGCTAAGCTCATTCCTCTAACGCCTTTTTGAATTAGGTCTGTTCGTTTTGCAATTTGAGCAGTACTTTGAGCTTTATTTTCTAAAACTGTTCTATCAGCAATAATTTTATTTTGTTCTTTCATTTCATTAGTATATTGTTCTTCTAATACTACTTTTTTAGCTTTGCTTTCTAATTCTTTTTCAGCTTTAGTAACATTTTCCCTGGCATTATATTCTTCAGCCATCATTGCATCTCGAATTTGATTTTCTATAACTTTAGCTTCCTTACGAATCTTTAAAAGGCTGGCATGACTATCATATTGACTATCTATTCCTTGTCGAATTTTATCAAGGTCTCCAGTAAATTGTTTAGATAACTTTTCATTTTCATATAAAGCGCTTCGAATATCATCTTCCCATAAAACTAATTCTTCTTGCAGTTCTTTTCTAACTCCAGAAGCTTTAGAATCAAGTAAACTAACTGCTCCTTCTAAAGTAGAAAGATTATTAAGTGATACTTGTTCTGCTCTTTGTAACTCTTCTCTAGCTTTATTTAATTTGGTAATATTTTCTAAAATTCGAGCGTCTTTACCTTCATTTTCTAATCCTTTTGCTGCTCTAGTAACATTTTTTTCGTCTACACCCTTATAATAACCATTTAATTTAATCGCTTGTGCAGCTTCTTCAGCTTTTTTCTTTACCTCTTCAGCATTTTTCGGAATATCTTTTAATTTTTCATCAAGTTTAGTAATTTCTTTAGTTACTTCTTCATAGTTTCTCGCAGCCTCTGGACCAAGAGTAGACATAATCTGGTTCACTTCTGCTGCAGATTTGTATTCTTCTTGTAACGCAGTCAAATTACCTTCTTGTGCAATTTTCATTTTCTCTAAACTTGCTGTAATTTCTTTGGCTTGTTTATTTAGTCTATTATTGGAATAAAGTTCTCCAACCTGATTAGCGCCAAACATTTGTCCGCCAATACCAACAATAGGAGCAATTGCTGTAGCTAAACCACCAAGTCCACTTTTTGCGTCACCAATAATTTTTAAGAAATTAGTAGCGTCTTCCAAAACACCCTTAAACATATCTGAGTCAACAACTGTATTTACAGCGCCCTGCCAAGCATTTTTAAGTTGTTCTCCTTTAGCTTTTAAAGAGTCCATATATACTAATTGTTGTTGTGCCGATGTTCCAGCAGAATCATAAGCTTCTCCAAGTAATTCATTGTATCGCTCTTGGTTGTTCATAAATGCACGGAAGGTTTCTGCTTGATACTTACCAGCAACAGCTTCAGAAACTAAAGATTGTTGTTCTTTATTCATTGTTTGCCAACGAGCAGCAATATCCTTAAAGATATCTGAAGCGTCTCTTAGATTCCCATTATCAAATAAAGAAATATCTTCAATTCCACCAAGTTTAAAAGCTTCTTGAACTTTATTTGTGAAAGCTTCTACTTCTTCTTCTCCAGCTTCACGTAATTGGGTGAATGAAGTAAGCATTGATTTGAACGCATTACCGATTGTTTCTGGTGTACGACGAGTTACTTCAGAAACAGTAGCAATCATTGTTGCTATTTCTTCAAATTCAAAACCAACGTCTTTTGCTGTATTAGCAGTACGTGTTAAACCTGTAGCAATTTCAGCTAAGTCGGAACCAGATGCAGCTCCTAATTTAGCCATTACATCAGTGATATAAGTACCAGCCTCTCCACCTTTTTCTTTTAATAGTTGGAAACCATTAATTGTAGCTGTAAGATATTCAGACATTTGGTCCGTTGCTACGTTAGAAATATTAGCGGCTGTTACAGTAGCTTCTGCTAATTCTTTTGCATAATAAGCTGCTTGACCACCTTGTTGTTCAAAGATTAAGGAAGCGTCCAAATAATCTTTTGTCGTAGTTCCTAAAGCATCAGCAGCATCTACAGCAGCATCACGATATCCTTCCATTTCTTTTCTAGTTTTACCAGAAACGATACTAATATCTGTTGAAATTTCATCTAGTTGTTTTGTTACATTTAAAGCATCAGTTACTGCGCCTGTTACAGCCCCAATAGCACCAAAGGCAATAGTTTGTCCCATACCTTGTTGTAAATTCACTCGTAACTGGTCGATTTGACCGGTTGTTCCTTGAATTTCTTTTGTTGCTAAACGAGCAGCATTAGAGATAGATTTAAATCCTCCACCATTATTAGATGTTTGATTTAAAGATTTAATTTCTTTCTCTACCTTTGAAACACTAGTTGCAGTTTGTTTAGCTTCATTTTGTACCGCATTTAAATTAGATTGGAAAATTCTACCAAAATCTCCACCACTTTGTTCAGCTTCTCTAATTGAGCGTTCCAAAGCTGAAATTTGTAATTTGGCTTGTTCGATTTCTCCATCTTTTAAGTTAAGTTTAACTCCATCCTTACCAATGGAGTCCATTAAGTTTTTTAGCTCTTTTAGGTCCTGTTTACCAGCATCAAGACCTTCGTAGGTAGTTTTAAACTTTAAACCAACGTCTACATTATTTGCCATTTAATTCCTCTCCTTTTGCTCTCTATGTTGTAAATTTAACAGGCATATTAGCTAATATTTCCCGTTCCCTCAACTCTCTAAGTTGATTTTGATAAGAACCCTGACTAGCACTAGGATGAATTTTAAGAGATAATCTTTTCTCCATAATTGAATAATACTCTCCTAAGCTAATAACTTTGTCATTAAAAACCATATAATCAATACGATCATTTCCTCCCATTGCAATTGCATAGTCTGCAGATAAGGAAGCTAAAAACATTGTTAATTGGTCACTAGTTCGTTTTATAGAATCAGAACGCCACATTAATGTCCCAGCTAATTGTGATCGAAAATCTTGATTATTACTTATTAAAGCAATAAGCTGATTTGTATTAGAAGTATTTAATGAAACTCGTTTAGTTTTACCATTTTTAGATAAATTCTTTAAAGAAAAGCCTAAGTCAACTCCTTCAACAGTTGCTCTAAGGTCTGTTTTACTTTGTTTAACTTTAAAAGGTCGTCCATCACTTAATGTTACCGAAACTCCTTCTGCACCTCCCAAGAGAGCAATGTCTGATAGTGCTTCATTGACTTGGCGCTCCAAACCACTTGCTAATTGTGCTTCAAAGGCAAAACCCATTAAATTACTCAATGAACCAACCATTGTCTTTAAATTTCCCAAGGTTTTTGTTGTTGATGGGGCCTGTCCTCTAACTCCTTCATAGCTAGGAGTTGTAATAACCATGTTTGATAACTGTTTAACAGACAATCCTTCTTGATTAACTTTATCAATAGATTGTTTTAAACCTACTATCAAAGCGTCTGCATTTTGCATTGCTGTCATAGCACTTCGCTCCAATCTAAAGGCTTGAGAAATATTTCTTCCACTTGCCATAGAAACAGAACCCTTTATCTGAGCTTGATCCATATTTCTAAAATAATATAAATCATCTACTCTTGAAAGTACATCAAGATATTCTTGAACTGAGTTAGCCCAATTTTCTAATACTTTAATAATTTCTTTTTCTTTACCAGCTAATTTTTGTAGTCTATCTGAATCTCCAGATAATAAATCATTAACATATTTGTTTAACTCTGTATTATTTATACTGAAATTATTTTGTGCTATTTTAAAATTTTTAATACATTAAACAA
>ERZ1026872.116-NODE-116-length-31007-cov-16.518900_pt1 | contig 31007 bp, 27 predicted proteins | sample MGYA00380166_ERZ1026872 | MGnify/ENA primary metagenome ERZ1026872 (study PRJEB33269, sample SAMEA4719802) | human gut metagenome | biome: human-associated habitat; feature: organic feature; material: feces | place: Cameroon | collected 2013-10 ... | reverse complement strand
TGTCCGGACGCTGACGCGCCAACCCCTCACATATCTGGCTAAGTTCAGCCACTTCAGGCACCGGCGACGGGGCCCGCACATCATTAATCACACAGGACATCACGCTTCCTCCCGATTAGTGATCTGAATATTTATTAACTTTTTGTTAACCTAGCAAGCATCCTTACTGTGTTTTGCGATCCTGCCGTAGATTTATAATTTCCCCTTTTCCAGCCACTGGCGCAGTTGCCTATTTTGGTTTACCACGTCACTAACAAAATGATTAATAACAAATAAATATGATAATGCCTTAACGATAACAGCGGCCATTATGCTGATTTCGTCATTTGCGGTGACGAAAGCGATCAAGCCGGGACGCAAGGCTTGCGTCAGCATTTAGCAACAAAATATTAACTTTCCGGAGATCCTATGACAGCGCAGTACAGTGAACTGAGAGTGATTGATTCTCACACCGGCGGTGAACCCACTCGCCTGGTCATCGACGGCTTTCCGGATCTGGGAACGGGGAACATGAGCGAGCGTCGGGAGCGCTTTTCCCGCGACTACGACGACTGGCGTAAAGCCATTATTCTTGAGCCACGCGGTAACGACGTTCTGGTCGGTGCATTGCTCTGTGAACCGGTTTCGCCACAGGCCACGGCGGGAGTCATCTTCTTTAACAACTGCGGCTTTCTGAACATGTGCGGTCACGGCACCATCGGGCTGATTGCCTCGCTGGCATGGCTTGGGCGCATTCAACCCGGTAAACATCTGATTGAAACGCCGGTGGGCGATGTGACCGCCACGCTGCACGAAGACGGCAGCGTCTCGGTCGAAAACGTGCCGGCCTACCGCTGGCGTAAGCAGGTACAGGTTGAAACCGTCCACGGTACGGTAACGGGTGATATCGCCTGGGGCGGCAACTGGTTCTTCCTCGTCAACGATCATCCGTTCGCGGTCTCGCCGGAAAAGATCCCTGAATTGACGGAGTACGCATGGGCAATCCGTGAAGGGTTAGATCGTGCAGGCATCCGTGGCGAACATGACGGCATTATCGATCATATCGAACTGTTTGCAGAAGATGATCGCGCGGACAGCCGCAGCTTTGTACTCTGCCCCGGAAAAGCCTGGGATCGATCGCCCTGCGGCACCGGCACCAGCGCCAAACTGGCCTGTCTGGCAGAGGACGGTAAGCTCAAATCCGGAGAATCCTGGCGGCAGGCGAGCATCATCGGCAGCGAATTTACGGCGCATTTCGTGCCGCATGGCGACAAGATCGTCCCGACGATCCGCGGGGAGGCATGGGTCTGTGGTGATAACAAGCTGATCCTCAATCCTGAAGATCCGTTCTGCTGGGGGATCTCGCTGTGATCGAAAGTGACGTCATCGTTATCGGTGCCGGGATTATCGGGGCCGCCTGCGCCTGGCAACTGGCCGCTCGCGGGCAGCGAGTCACGCTGGTCGATGACGGCAATGCGGGCGCGACGGCGGCGGGTATGGGTCACCTGGTGTGCATGGATGACGATCCTGCGGAGCTCGCACTCTCCGCCTGGTCTCTGGAGAGCTGGCGCAAACTGACGCCCCGGATGCCGGAAAGCTGTGCCTGGCGCGGATGCGGCACGCTGTGGCTGGCGGAAACGCCGCAAGAGCTTGCGCTGGCAGAAGAAAAAAAACAACGGATGGCACAATACCAGGTTGTCAGTGAAATGCAGACCCGCGATCGGCTTGCCGCACGCGAACCGCTGCTCACCGCCGGACTCGCTGGCGGGCTGTGGGTCCCCGGCGACGGGATAGTTTACGCCCCAAACGTCGCCCGCTGGTTTATTAACGATGCCGATTTAACGCACCTTCGGGATAGCGCCCTCTCTGTTGATGCCCCTTACGTCACCCTACACAGCGGCAAACGACTGCGCGCGCGCGCCATCGTCATCGCCAGCGGTCTGGGTGCCAACACGCTGCTGGGTGAAAACTGGCTCAGACCCAAAAAAGGTCAGTTGGCGATCACCGACCGCTACGGCCCCTTGCTCAGCCACCAGCTGGTAGAGTTGGGATACGGTGCCAGCGCCCATGCAGGCGGCACCTCAGTGGCATTTAACATTCAGCCACGCCCCACCGGACAGTTGCTGATTGGCTCCTCCCGCCAGTTTGATAACACCGACCGCGAGGTTGACCTCCCTCTGCTGGCACAGATGCTGGCGCGAGCGCGCCATTTTTTACCCTCTCTGGAGACGCTTAATATCATTCGTTGTTGGAGCGGTTTTCGCGCGGCATCGGCTGACGGCAACCCGCTGATTGGCCCACACCCTGCGCGTCCGGGTATCTGGCTGGCGCTGGGACATGAAGGACTCGGCGTCACAACCGCGCCAGCAACCGCCGAGTTACTTTGCGCCCAGATCCTTGGCGAGCGCCCGGCGGTATCCCCGGACGCCTGGCTCCCCGCACGCCTGCACAAGCAGGAGGCCATCGCATGACAACCCTGAACGTAATTATCGACGGCCAGACCTGTGAGGTTCCCGTCGGAATGAGTATTGCCGCAGCACTGGCCCTGGTGGGCAACAGCGTGACCCGTCGTTCGGTGAGTGGTCAACTGCGCGCGCCCTTCTGCGGAATGGGGGTGTGTCAGGAGTGCCGCGTCACGGTGAACGGACACCGGGTGCTGGCCTGCCAGACGGAATGCCAGCCCGAAATGGTGATTGAAAGGAGCCATCATGCAAAGCGTTGACTGTGAGATCCTGATCCTTGGCGCAGGGCCAGCCGGATTGTCGTCGGCGCTGGCTGCCGCACGCTGTGGAAAATCAGTGATAATCCTTGATGACAACCCGCGCCCCGGCGGGCAAATCTGGCGCGACGGGCCGCAGGTCTCACTCCCCCGGCACGCCAGACGGCTTCGTCAGGCGGTAGCTGAACATCCCAACATCACACTGCTGAGCGGTACCCGGCTAATTGCCCGCCCCACCCCACATTCCGTAGTCTTCGAAACCGCAGACGACTGCGGCGAAATCCGCTGGCAGCGGCTGATTTTATGCTGCGGCGCCAGAGAACTCTCGCTGCCTTTTCCCGGCTGGACGCTACCCAATGTGACGGGGGCTGGAGGCCTGCAGGCGCAGATAAAACACGGTCTGCAGCTCAAGGGGGAACGCGTGGTCATTGCAGGCAGCGGTCCTCTTCTGCTGGCGGTCGCCAGTACAGTGATACGCGCTGGCGGGAATATTGTCGCCATCATCGAACAGGCCCCGATGAGCGCACTGGCCCGTTTCGCAACCGGGCTATGGCGCTGGCCTGAAAAATTGCGTCAGTTCGGCGAGCTCTTTCCAGCCCGCTATCATCCGGCAAGCCAGGTCATCCAAGCGCAGGGTGATACCTGTCTGCAGTCAGTGACCGTGCGCCACCAGGGGCAAACCCGCGAGATTGCTTGCGACAGGCTGGCCATTGGCTATGGGCTGGTACCGAATATAGAACCTGGCGCAATCTTTGGCTGCAAAACAGAAAATCAGGCTATTTGGGTCGATGCGGATCAACGCACCAGTGTGCAGGACATCTATGCGGCAGGAGAATGCACCGGCTTTGGCGGCAGCGAGCTGGCGTTAGCCGAGGGAGAAATTGCCGGCTACGCCGCCGCAAATTGTCCGCAAAAAGCCCAAAGCGCCATCTCCGCGCGCGCCCGCTGGCAGCGTTTTGCCCAGGCGCTGCATACGACTTTTGCATTGCCGGAGTCGCTAAAAGCCGCGACCACCGCAGATACGCTGCTCTGTCGTTGTGAGGATATTCGTTGTGGCGACGTGCAAAACGCCGAAAGCTGGCAAGCGGCAAAGCTCGCCTCACGCTGTGGAATGGGGGCCTGCCAGGGAAAAGTCTGCGCCACCAGCGCCCGCTGGCTGTACGGCTGGCCGCTGCCGCAGCCGCGCGAACCGCTCTCCCCCGCGCGTGTCGACACGCTTATCCATCTCGCAAAACCAGAGGGGTGATGGTCAGGTATAAAGGCGCCCACTGGCGCCTTTTTTGATGTGGTGTATCCGTAGACCATTTCGTCAAAGGGAATAATTTTTATCTTCACCCATATCTATTTCGCTCTGTGTATTGGGAACCGAGTATCCTATTCCTGCCAAACATTCAAAAATATAAAGGGAATGTAATGCATGGTTAAAATATGATAAACCCAACACTTCAAATTACCGATATTGCTTTTATTAACAAGCAGAAACCAGCATAACGCCCCAGGAAATAACCTTTTCTTTTCGTATAGTTATAAAAATAACACTTACTAAAGCAAGGTTTATTCTTATACCCCCCCCTATGAATAAGCATGAATAACTAAAAAATAATATGGCGAAAAAAGTTTTTTATTTAATCTGCGAATTCGATAATGAATATTGTTTTTAGTGTTGGCCGAAATAGACACAGCAACGCTTGATTAAGTGATATTTTGCGAGCATCATCGCAATTATTTACCCGAAAATGAAATCAATGACTTCCAGTAAATCCCTGCAACAGGCAATTGCCGACATCACCATCTGGCGTAAAGGCGAACAACGCGCGCCGCACAAGCCCCTACTGCTGCTTCACGTGCTGGCGGGGTATCAGCAGGGTCACGGTCGCCTGTTTGACTACGGGTCGGAAGTTCGCGACCCGTTGCATAGCCTGCTGGAGCGATTTGGGCCACAGCGCACGCAGTACCGCCCGGATATGCCCTTCTGGCGCTTACAGGGAGATGGGTTCTGGGAGCTACAAAACGCCGAGCATTGCTCAACATCCGGCAGCAGAAAACAGCCCCCTGCCGGAGAACTGGTGGCGCATAACGTTGCCGGAGGCTTTGATGAACAACATTTTGCCCTGCTGAAAAAGAGCAAAAACCTCATTAACACCCTGGCACAGCAAATTCTCGAGGCTCACTTCACCGAAAGCATCCAGGAAGAGATCGCGGATGAACTGGGATTTGATATCCTGCAAATCCGCAAACAGCGGGACCCATTGTTCCGCCAGCAGGTTCTGCGTGCCTATAACTATGAATGCGCCATCTGTGGCTTCAATATGCGCCACGACAGCACTTCGGTTGCCCTGGAAGCCGCCCATATTAAATGGAAACAGCACGGCGGCCCATGCGAGATTTCAAACGGCCTGGCGCTGTGTGCAATCCACCATAAAGCCTTTGATAAAGGATCAATTGGGCTGGATGAGAGTATGCGAGTTCAGGTGTCGCCCGCAGTAAATGGCAGCGGCATGGTGGGCAGACTGTTCTGGGATTTCGACGGGAAGGAGATTGCTCTACCGATGATGCGCGAGAATTATCCAAAAGAAGGATTTGTGGAGTGGCACAGGAAGGAGGTGTTTAGAGGGTGAGTGCGAAGGCCGGACTCGAACATAATGATTAATCCTTTGATTTAAAATCAATAAAAAACAATATTTAGATAATATACCAATATCGATACCAACACATTAAATCGTTGATTTTGGGACTCGAATCAAGGCGCGGGTTACCTGGAAGAGAAAGAACTTCAACGATCCTCTCGGGTATGTCAAAGGTCAACAATATAAACAGTGTCGCGCTGAATTTCATAGTGAACGTCATAATCATCAAACAAGACTTTCCTCACTTCTCGTGGTTCATATCTTGTCTGAGGCACACCGATTCTTGGATGGTTGGCGAGCCCTGAGGTTCCTATGATCAAACGTTCTAATACGTTGTCAGCATGTTGTCGACTGTACTGGCAGGCAAACCTATAAATACGCTCCAGGTCATCCTGGGCCTTTTGAGCCCAACGTATTTCCATGAATTATGATTTTTTCAGTTTATTAGCGAAGTCAATGACATCCGCATGGCTAACCACCCTTCCTGCATCGACATCAGCAAGCCCTTTCAAAATCTGCTGATGACGCCGCTCTCTTTCTTCAATCATGGCGGTTAACGCTTCCTTAATCACCCAGCTTTTGGATCTGTCCAGTTCAATAGCCAGGTTTTCAACCGCCGCAGCAAGCTCTGCAGGGATCTGAGCGCTGATCGTCTGTTTCGCAAGTTGTCTCATGAGAGCCACCTTTTAATAAAAGTTAATAACACTTATTAAAATAGCATGTTCGTGTTCGCGTAACTACCTGCGGCGAAGACAATACCAGTCCTCCATCATCTCGAGGCCAGCATCCCTGGATAGTGTTTCGCTACGATGTCGTTCATACGCTCAATCAGCTCAAGGCGTTTGAAGGTCAAGTGCGCTGTTCCCTTCTGAAAGTAACGAATAATGAAGAACTCATCCTCGTAAGCATCCTTCGCCGGATTATCGCGAATATGTTCCATCAATCGGGTAGAGATATCACCCCGGTTGTCGGGAATCGGTTTGCCATCCAGTAGAAACAACATCCTCTCCAGGTCCGCCAATTGATCACGTCGCCAGCCCCAGTTCAGGTTGAATCCCCACCGGTTATGCGTCACCAGATTGTTGATGATGATCTTCTTACCAAAGCTACATGGGCTATTGGTTTTGTAATCCCACGACAGGCCTTTGAAGACATTAATAACGCCACGTTCAAAAACATCCATTTTGTTGAGATGTAACTGTTCAAAGGTGCTGAGAATATTCTCCTCACTAATAGCCGGTAGCTCGCCTTCCTCAAGATTTTTATGCCACTGGTCACGCGCCTGTGCATCCATCAAGGCCATCATGCCGGACTTCAGCATCAAATCACGCCAGATACTGCGGTCGATATTACGGGTGATGGCAGACATTGCTTTATCCGTCTTTTCTGTCAGCCAGCTATCGTAACGGTGCCCGGACTTCATGGCCCAGTCTTGTGCAGTTCCCCCGCCAATATCAGCAGTTAATCCTGATATAGCATCAAGTTGCTGGATAAGTAGCTCAATTTGCACCAGCGCGGTATCGCGGCCAGTGGCTACACGTTCAATATTTGTCGAAAGGATAAGGTCATTGTGATCCGTTAATACATCGGGTTCTGTTTGCATAGTTAATAGTCCATAAAAGCAAACACGCCTGCCGGAAGTGGCAGGCGCATTATGCGGTGAATAAAAAAGGAGAGAAGGCTGGAGGTATAAATCAGGAGTGAAGCTCGAAGAATTTAAGTATTTATTAATCCCGTCGCTCGTCTGGCTCTGAGAATATCTACAGCCGCCAGAAACGGTGTTTGCTCCTGCCAGGTAAACCCTTTTCGGTCAGTCCGTACCAGTTCATAACGTTCAACCAGGAAGTTCACCGCATCGGCAAGCGTTATTCCTGCCTCGATATGTTCCTGGATGACGGAATCCTCATGGAATGGCGTATCGTTGAGTGTAAGACCGTAATGGTGTTCCAGCAGATACGTTAACAGTTGCTGCCAGACCTGGACGGGCGGCAGGCGTGATGGAACCGGCACCGTGACCGGTACAGATGAGATGTGCATAAGTTGAGTCCTGAGAGAAGAATAACTAAAACGATATTATTGGACGCCAGAAGACCTCCGTTTAAAGCAAACCCAGCTCAGCAAAAGACACCACATCATTCCCAACCACAAGGTGATCCAGCACCCGCACGTCTACCAGTGCCAGCGCTTTCACAATCCGCTGAGTGATGTGTTTATCCTGCTGGCTGATTTCTGCCGAACCCGAGGGATGATTGTGGGCCAGAATGACTGCAGCAGCGTTATGCCTCAGGGCCGATTTAACCACTTCTCGAGGATGGACTTCGATATGGCTGAGCGTGCCGGTAAACAGTATTTCCTGCTCAAGCAAACGATGCTGGTTGTCGAGATACATCACGATAAAAACTTCTCGTTCCTGCTGGGCGAGCTGTAGCTGGAGCCAGGTTTTGGTGAAACTGGTGGAGAGAAACTGTTCACCCGGTTGCCGCTGATATTTCTCCAGCAGTCGCAACGCACGTCGGATTATTCGTTGCTCGTTTGCGGGAAAGACGGGGGATAAATTGAGTACAGACATAATTGATCCTTAAAACAAAAATCCTTACTGGTGTACTGGCAAAGCCTGAGAGAAGGGAGAATAAAAAGGCTCATGAGGTAAGCCGCAGCATAACATCGTGGCCTTACCCGACCGGTCTGAGCATGATTCATGCTTGTCATTCCCGAACACGCCGGGGACACGATGCACCAGCTCTTCATGGGCCAAGGGTCGGTCGCGACGTATCTGGTTGATACGGCCAAAGCGGCTGGCTAATTTCATGGTTATTTCCTGTATGTGAGACAAAAGAAAACGCCCTGCTCGAATGAGCAGGGCGCAAGTGGTGTATTGTTGATGTTTTGAACGTTGTGGATAAGGCTTACGGAAGGGCAAATTTCGGTACGCACCCGTTATCACCAAATTCAGGAATAACAGCGCCAGCGCCTTTGAGCGTAAATGCTGTTGGTTTCGAGCCGGAACCCGAGACAATGACGTTCTTGCCGCTACGTAATTTTTTCCATGCCCACATTACATTGTCTGAACCCACATGGGATTCGCTTTCACTGATGTCGGCTTCTTCGCCGTTATCAATTTTCATGGTCAGGGTCTGACCGCGGTCCATGCTGACCTGATGACCGCTGGCGTCGGTGAATATAATGGTGGCAGCCTGTGAACCCGAACTGTCGCAGCTGAGGTACAGCTGCGACTGCCCCTTGCCGAGGATAGTGTATTCAGCCCTCCCCTGTGCATAGCCGCTGACCCAGACATCACGATTGCCAAAGGCCTGTGACGCCGCCGGAGTCAGAGCAGATATCAGAAGAGTGAAAAGCAGTATTTTCTTTTTCATAGTATTTCCTGAGGGTGATGGTTAAGACGATACGGGTCTCTCCTGAAGACATTGAGACGCGTTAAGAAAGAGGGCTGATAAGTGATACTGGCGATATCACTGGCTGACGGTGAATGTGCCCTGATCGGTGAACACCCGGGCCTCAACAAAATTGCAGGCTTTACCAAAATCCAAAGTGTGACCAAATTTCCAGAAGACACTCTCAGCGAAGGTCATTTTACGGGGTGTGAACGGTTTATCTGTGGGCCACCAGCCGTCCACGTTCCGGCCCCTGTAGGCTATTTTTCGGTGTGTCAGCATCGGGCATTTTCCCCGGTTAACATCGATTTTCTTTATCAGAACGGTGTCGGTTTTTGCTGTCACGGTGACATAGACGCAGCCATAGCACTCAGGACCGGCATGGCTGACCTTCACTGTAACGGGCGTATCACTGGCGGCCAGGGAAGGAAGTGAGGTGAACAACAGACTGGTGGTTAGTATCATAAAAAACCTTTTCATTACTTTTCTCCGGACGAATGCGCTCCTGCGATTCATCGCATTGATTTTTAATCAGTAAATGGCTGAATACAGTATCTCTGAGGAATTCTATAACCGGATATTTACCAGGGATAATGAATAAAACCGATCGGGTCGATCGACAAAATCGATCGTGACAGGGCAAAATTATTTATCGAAACGGAAGACAGGCTAATCGATGTGGAAGTCAGCCAAAGAAGAAGGACCAGACGGTCCGGGCAGCACGGGCCACGGTGTGTGTGACGGTCTGGAGCGCGTAACGTGCAGCCTGTGGCAACGGGGCCAGGTCGATGACTGCGTCAATCACTTCCACCACGGCATCGCCAAAGCTGTTGCGGGCGGTAGTGATAATGCCGGGGGTGCGGTACCCGCTCTGCAGGTGAGGCACCAGCGGGCTGCGGGCCTGCTTTGGGAGGCGGGTAATCATCGCCTCCACCAGACGGGACAGGTGGTACCGCCCCCTGACTGACACCGGAAGAATATTCGTCTCTGCTGTTCCCATCTGACGGGCGACGGCCTGGCGCTTCTGCGTAATATGCTCACTCTGTGATACTGAAGGCTGTGCCGACAGCCAGTTCCACTGTTCAGCCGGTTCGGTTTTATCCACCTGGTTGAGGACCCACAATACCGGTGGCAGCGCTCCGCTGTATTGTGCGAATACCCCCTGATAAAAATGCTCTTCCACCGAAAACGCCCGGTCATCGGCCTTCAGCACCCACAGCACCATATCGAGCTGTGGCATGAGTTCGCGGTACAGCTCACGGTATTCGTCGTCGCGGCTAATACTCTCCCCCACACCGGGCAAATCCACCAGTGTCAGGTAATGACTGCCGAAGCGCAGGCGCACACGTTGTGGCTGCCGGGTGCAGGCTTCCACGGCGTTGACGGCACAGACTTCACTCCGGAACAGCGCATTACACAGCGAGGATTTACCGACGCCGGTCTTGCCCATAATGCCAATCACGGGTTCATATGTGACGAGTCGGTTGAGTTCCTGGAGAAGGTGCTGTCGCAGAGCACGGGGATAGCGTCGCAGATGGCGACGGATCAGGGCATAGCCCGAAGGATGTTTCATATAAGCCTCGGCATAATAAAAAGGCCATCCGGCGGGGATGGCCTGACTGAAGTAAACGGGAGGGAATTCACTGGAGTGATATATATCTGATATTTTTTTAAAATATAAAATACCTGTGTCGTCGGGTCGATATATTACATCTTATCTGCATTTAGGTGTATTGATTACATCTGTTTATACGGACTCGCGTATCTGGATTTTTGCTTTTTTATTTTTCCTTTTCTTACGTTCTTCTGTGTTGAGGTAAGTGAAATTATTGGAACTGGTTCGGGTTCTCACTCCAGGAATGCTGTTATATACCTGGGACTGAAGACGGAAAAAAGTGAGGTATCCTTTTCGGTTATGACTGATGGTGTTTCTGTGTTCATAATTGATTAAATCAAAAATATTAATTTCTTGCCCAACATCCACTACCCGTGTGGCATTATGAAAGCGTAACGGATCGTTACGTCTATTTTTTAATAGTGGGCCATCTGAAAACTTGTAACAAATAACCATGGGATATTCCTGCCGTTCTGGTGCCCCGGTATTTGCCCATTTATTATAAATATCTGACGAAATATAGGCACTGGCACAGGCGTCAGGATGTTTGATGAAAAAGAAGTTAACAAGATAAAATGGCTGATGCCCGACAGTCATCAGGATAAGTCGTGAATAACCCCGAACTGATTTATATAACGGGTCTGACATTATTTGTTTTTTTAAAGAGGTAAAGCGTTGTCTGAGTTCCATCAGAGACCTGGTGAATGTATTCTCTGCGCGGATACTCTTGTTATCATTATCGGGAAGATAAAAAGAAAATGTAATCATTTCAATCTGGCGATATTGTTTCACCATTGAAAGATAATGATTGCTGAGGTAAGTCTGAGTATCTTCTTTTTCAGTAATTGCTCGTATTAGTTCTTTTTTGTTTTCAGAAGGGATCCTTTCGCTAAGGATGATTTTCTGATTTCTGTTATTCATGTTGGGACGCCGGAAGTCTCGTTCCCCACTGGTGTACTGGATACGGTACAACTTATCCAGCAGATCATACATACCGTAAGGAGGCTTGTTATTCCTGAAAGCGGTGAACAGATATTTCCTGCTGATGTCACCCCATGTATGTTCGGGTTTTTCATAAAACCGATCCTCCCTGCGTAATTCAAAAACCCGGAAATCATCCCATATCGTCATGCCTCGTTCTCCTTTTTGTCGCTGACAGGTGATACCATAGCCTGGGAAATTTAATCCAGATTGTACTCTTTTTTACTTTAAATGCAGCTGTATTATAGTCTTTTTTTTGTGGTTTTTTATTTACAATTGATATTGTAACTAACTGATTATAATGTGCTGCTATGATGTGGTTGTTGCTGAATTCGCTGATTGGATAAGGTTGATCTGATCTTCATTACTGGCAAGCAGTCAGTGTCCGTGGAACTGAGTGGGGGGAAGTAACGATATACAGTGGATATGTAAACGGGGGATGAACGGAGGAACGTCCTGTTTTCAGACTCCGGCAGCAGACCGGACAGAATGTGTTACGGATACGCTGTCAGGGTAAGCCGTTCGTAAGAGGAACAATACGATAACAGACAGCGCTTCCATATTTTGTTGGTGATAAATAAAAATAATAGCGGAGATCTTTTTTAGGCTGGAATGTTAAGGTGTTCCCTGAGTCTGCTACCCCCTGAGCAGTGAATGAATCCGGTTAGATGGGAGTGTGTCTGATTGTCCGGTATGTGCATTTCAGTTGTAGGTCCGAAAAAATATTCGTAAATATATTTTAGTTTTTCGGGTGTTCTGAAAAATGATAACTGGGTTATTTACTGCCTGCTGGTTTGTATGTTGTTTTAGCCTTTTTTCATAAGGAGCATTTTTGTCAGGATGCTTTTCCTTCCGGGATACTATCCTCTTCGCACTGGTTCGTTACGGGAGTTGATGATGGTGAGGAAAAATTTAATATGTTGTTTAGAACGTGTGTTTTGAGTATTGCTGGCTGTCACATCTTTGTACTAATTTAGGTATTATTATTTTTACTTAAAGAAGTTAATTATTTACGTTTAATAAAATAATCCATCTCAGATATATTTAAAAGAGATGCACTGCTTTAAGTAAGTACGATAACTCTCCATAACATTAAACAACAAACCATTCTCCTTCATCAAGTAATATACCCTGTCAGGTGATGCGCTTAATATTCTCTCAGAATCAGTTTCTTTTACAACTGAATTATATCATGACAGTGTTTTTCAGTATCGCATCATTTTGAATCGTCTCTCGTTACTCGTCATTCAGTAAACGCGGGTACATATTTTTGAACTGAGCATTTGAGTCATTAAAATTTGATATATCTCTCTTATCCAGTGTTAACCACAGGAGAGAAATAACATGACTTATCGAATTAATGAGACTTATACCCTTAACGATGAATTGTTTCATGATCTGACGGATCATATGGAACGTATGCGCGACCGTTACTCTGACGTTATTCCTCTACGTATGGATTTCGCTTATAAGACGACCAGTCGCCGTTATGCTGATCGTTATCGGGATCGCTGGGATATGGACATGTACCGGCTGGCAGAAAGAGTTATGAGTGCGGGTGTTGTTATTGGTTATGTGTGGGTGATGGAGTTCACTTATCGGCATGGCCTGCACTTTCACGCCATGTTTTATCTTGATGGACAACGTAAGCGGAATTGTTACCGCTCTGCGCGGGTGATTGCTGAAGAGTGGCGAAGCATTACGGATGGTGAGGGGATATTTGAGAACTGCCAGAAGAAGGTTTACCACAAAGTTAACGGTGCCAGATGCCTGCACCACTCAGACTGTGAAGGCTATCGGGACCTGGCGTTTATTCTTAGCTATCTGGCTAAGCAAGAGCAAAAAGAAGACTGTGAAGCCCCTGTATTCTGGCTGAGTGAGATAAAGCCCAGAGGACGAGGAGGAAGGCCCCGAATCAGTAGTATTGGTTAAAAAATTACGTCAGCGCGTCATCGTTTGAAGAAGTCTGCACCATTCGAATAACTAGCTTCTTCTCCCTTACCACCAACGGAGAACAAACGATGACCACACCAACCAGTCTTCTTACCGACAAGTTTGTCGATATGGCGTTCATTACGCAGCTCACAGGCTTAACCGACAAATGGTTCTACAAACTGATTCAGCTCGGGGAATTTCCTAAGCCCATAAAGCTGGGCAGAAGTTCTCGCTGGCTTGAAAGCGAAGTGGAAGCCTGGCTGCAGCAACGCATAGCAAAGTCCCGTCAGTAAGCCGTCGAACGTAATCACATTCCCCACCTGATTTAAATCAACCAGTCGTATGCCTGCACTGCTGCCCTCCCCGGGACGGCTTAGCCCTGTGCGTCGTCCGGCTAAGGACCATTATTATGACCATTTACACCAAATCGTTTATCGCGCTTGACGGCAATCAGCTTCTTACAGGCGCCACCACTGCACAGATTTCCCCTTACGACCGCTACTCTTGCCACCTCTGCAGCAGTGCGCTGGCATTCCACCCTGAATGGGCCTCCAACCACCCGTGGTTCTAGCACACATGGGAAGATCTGACGGAGAACGGACGCCACTGCCCGTATGTGCCCCGTGAGCCGCTGGAGGCGCGACGGATACGCATGCTGCGTCGTTACCATTGGTACGCAAGGCCGACGGGCACCGCCTTGGTTGCTTCAGCGAGCGCTACTGCCTGCCCTGTCGTACCGGTGACCACAGTACCGAACGTTGCGCAGAATACACCTGCGTTATCTTCCACCTGCTATCAGGATCCCATGACAGTATTTACACCATGCAATTTCGCACTATTCGTACCGCCCTTGACCACGAGGGCGTAGTCACTCACCTCTGGGATTTGGCTCCGCATTCACGGGGGATCTGGTTCTACCGTTCCTGCAACAATCCCCTGCGTCTGCACTGGACGCATGACAGCGGAGGTTATTTCGAACATAACTTGGAAGACGCTGACGAACGCAGGTTAACGCATTGTGAGTACCGGAGCATTACCCAGGATAAATCGGTATCCACTTTTGACTAGGCTGTGAATGCACTGATGGAACGTGATGATATATACGCCACAGCGCCTTCAAAAAAGGATTACTTCTGCGTGCTCTGTCAGCATGAAGATTATGGTATTCGCTGCTGTCCGGAGTGCGGACAGCATATGCGCAAAAAATAAACATCAGATTCTTTGTTGACGTACCGCTGGTAACATTAATGCTCTAGCCAGTTGCTTTAGTGATATTTCCGGAAGTTTGTCACAGTTCATCAGACCATTTCAGCCCGCCCTTAAGAAGTGATCGGCTTATAGTTTTCAGGTCCCTTCCGTCCTGCAATCTCGGAGGTGATGATCTTCGTAATTTTGGAGTCAGCCAGAAATCCCTTACTGAACTGAGCTCTGTTTTCGCGAATGAATCCTTTCAGAGCATTGTAGGTTCGCAGACGATACACACCGAGTTCAGGCAGTGAGGCTTTCAAGTTGAAATGGTTTTTTTTGATAATGTTTTCCACTTCGCTGAATATTGTGGGGGCAGTTTGCTCGTTGTTGATTTGCTGTGCTTCAATAAACGAGGCAGGAATACGATTTGCTTCCTCTTTGAGCAGACTGTCAATAATCTCGTTGGTCACTCTGGTTCTGTCACCGAGGACAAAGAAGAGATCCCACGCAAAGCGTTCTAGTTGGCGAAAGTTTCCTGGCCAAGGAGCGCACAATATTTTATCTATAACACCCTCTTCATAAACCGTAAAAAGCTGCGACAGCGCCTGCATCGATTTCCCATCGCTGGCAAAAACGGGCTGGTTAAAGGATTTCCATCGGTAGAGCGTGAGGATGAGTGTTAACAACGCGTGAGCACGGTCCTCAGCAAACAGCTCGTTGAGTGATTTGAATTTCACTACGTCTCGGATACGGTGAAACAAATCGCGGCGTAACCGACCTTCGGCCAGCAGGCGCGAGACAGGCTCATTGACCGCGAGTACCACTTTGACATCGTATTTTGTCTTCGACGCATCCTCCCCCACTTTGCTGATCCAGACGTCGTTACTGATAGCGGACAATAAATCCAGTAACTGTGTTTGTGAGGCCAAACTTGCGCTTTGCAATTCATCCAGGAAGAGCACACCATTATGTGCTTCTTCAAAAAAGCCATTTTTGTCGATCGCGTCGGTAAATGCACCTTTCGTTGATCCCCGCATGCGGGTTTCCAGCAATGTTTCACTGACTGCGGCAAGGTTAATTTCAACCATTGCTTTACCCATCTTCGTAGCCAGATGTTTAGCCGCCGCGCTTTTTCCAGTGCCGGTATCTCCCTCGATAAGCAAGGGGCCATGCTTGATGTGAATACCTGTGTCTTCATCCAACCGTAATTGCGAAGTCCTGGCAAACAGCGACGCCAGCACGGTGTTGAAAATTGAAACATCTCCGCCGGTTTTATTTCCGGATTTTGCCAGTGCAATAGAGGTATTTCCTGCGCTGAGGAATGCAGAAAGGGAACGGATAAATTCGTTACGGTCATCCTCCCGATACAGCGCTGAGCTTGATGGCGAGCTGTCTGGCAACAAAAAAACCGTTTTGCGCGTCACGATAGTTCGCGCCTGACTGACAAAGAGGCGGTCATTAACCTGATCGTAGGGATCCGTTATCGCTAAGTCGGAAAATAGGTTATGTTCATTTTGTAATACAACACCGGGTCCTTGAGCGGTAATTAACGCGATCCACTGCATAAAGTTCGGATATCTTTTCTCCAGTGCTTTGATATTTTCCTGTTTCACAAGCAGATTCAGCGCCTGCTTCCATTCATCCATTACGGCCTGCGAAATCATGTCTGTGATATCACCGGTAAGTGAAACCGTCTGTTGGCGGGATGATTTCAAGCCGGCCTGATACCAATACAGCGCCAAATCGGCGGGACGTTTCTCTTCGCTAAAATTGATAATTCGAATATCCACAGTGTCGATTTCATCATTAAGTTAAATATTAAATAATGTTTTCATCACTAGACAAAGAAGTCAACATAACATGAAATTTATAATTATATGATAAGTAACGATTAATTTTTTATTTGAAAGTTGGCACGCAATTCGCATTAGTTATATCACTACACACAAACGAAGAGATAAAACGATGAATATCCAAATTGCGAGTCCAGACCAGATCAGTAAACTGTTAGCCTTTATTGCCGTGAAAGCCAAAGGGACACGCTTCGAAATCCCGGCTAGCTTGCTGCAAAACGTTGAAAGCGAACTGCGTGATTTCTGCAAAGCGCACCGTATTACGGTTCAGTTTAAAGATGCTTCAACCGGGCGTGTGATTGTTTTTTGTGCCGCAGGGGCGGCAACCGGAACGGTGGTGGGGGCGATGTGCGGCGGCATGCTTGGCGCGTTGACCGGCGCGCTGCTCGGGAGTGCGGCAGGCGCAGCTTTAGCGCAGATGCGTATTACCATTTATCCGGTAGCGGGTAGCGATAATCTTGTCTTGGCATTAGCCTAACTTTATACAGTGAACGCAGGTGCAGCGGTATGGCGCAGTACCTGTTTAAAAGGAAAAAATAATGAACAAAACTCTTTCACTCGTTGATGTATTACAACGCTCGCTGGCACAGAACAAAGAAGATATTACGCCACTGCTTGGCTATCTTAGCACCACCAAGGAAGAATTGAAGGTACAGATGGAGCGCAGCAGCACCCGTTCCGATGCTGAAAAAATTGCCCATTACCTGCGCAAAATGGGCAGCAATGATATTGCCAGCCTGTTTCGCAGTGGCGAAGGTGTGGAATATGAAGAAATCGTCTGTGATGTTGGCGAAAAGCTTAAGGTTAAAGGGGTCAACAAAAACATGTCGGTAGAGCTCAACGAAGAGTTCATCATTCAGCATCTCTTTTCCGATGCACTGAAAAAAATGAGTGATGAAGAACGCAGTGCGTTAATGCGTTCGATGAACCTTTCCGAGAAAGATCAGGGAGCAATTCTGGCGGGTACATTAATGGCCTCACAGGTGATGCTGAACCAGTTTGGCGGCTTTGCGGTGTATCGGATGTCCGTTATTCTGGCCAACATGCTGGCCCGCTCGCTGATGGGTAATGGCCTCAACTTTGCGGCAAATGCTGCTCTGGTACGCGGTGTCGGTGCATTCCTGGGGCCAATTGGTTGGATAGCTTCCGGTGCATGGCTGGCGGTAGAAATTGCAGGCCCGGCGTTTCGTAAGACGGTTCCGGCGATCGTACATATCGCGATGCTGCGTCAGAACGTATTAAAACGCCTGACTATCAGCGTAGTGGGAGATGGTTCCGTCGGCAAAGATGCGCTCTTTAAAAGCGTATTCGGTGTTGATACCGGTAATATCAATCCCATTGCAGGGTCTACATCTGATACTAAAGTGTATGACCTTGGACACACAGGTACTATTAAACTTATTAACTTCCCTGGATTTCACGACGTGCGTTCCGAGGTCAATGACTTGGTGAATGATAATATCAAGCATACCGATCTGTTCTTGCTGGTGGTCGACGTCAACCGTGGTGTCTCAGGTCATGACGTGCAGACACTGGAGAAGTTAAAGGCGGAGGGCAAGCCTGTGTTGGTCTGTCTGAACAAGGTGGATATGTTGCGCCCGAATGATAAAGATAGGATGGTTCATGTCGCCAAAACACGCCTTCAGAACCCCTATGTGATTGAAACGGCCTTTGACCCTGATCCGCGCTTGTCGCAGGATGGTCCGATTGGCACACAAGTCGTGTTTGACTGGGTTGTAAATCAGTTAGAGGCACAGGGTAAAGAGACCGCGCACCTGAAAGCCGAGCAGAAATAACGTCTATATAACTAAACCAGGGGCATGCCCTGGTTTAGTTATTTTCTTCGGACTCAAAAGAACGCAACAGCGCACCCGCTTTGCCATAGCTGAATTTTGTGCCGTAATGATGGTAAGCATGAGGAGTCAGGGTATAGCATGTTACTGCGTTGCCCGGATTAACAATCCCGACGTACTGAGTTATTGCTGTCTCATCCATTATCCAGAATCGCATTACTCAAGATTTTTACGATGTCCCTGTCCGGGAGCTAGAGCGGTGGAGCTAGGTATTAAGCAAACACAGCCTTGACATTTAGAGATAATTTTGAAGAAAAAAGGACCTCCTTGTACTATACCGACAAAACATTGTACTCACTACGGACAACAAACATGAGTGAGCAAATAATGACCGTTAAGGATGTCGCGTCGTACCTCAAGCTCAACGAGCGTACTGTCTATCGCATGGCCACAGCAGGTAAGATACCTGCGTTCAAAGTGGTCATCTCGTAGCGTTTTAATAAAGAAGAGATAGATACCGGGATAGCGCAGCATCACAACCAAATATCAAGTAAAAATGAGATCTAACCATGCTAGGACTGAAGTTACGTGAAGAATTTTCCGGTCGTCGTATCAAAGGAACGATGATCGAAATGCATAACCGGAATGGCACTGGTGCGCTCGATAAGTCTGCAAGTGAATTTCTGAAAATCACTTACCCCTCAATCGACATGCTCAAGACTGTGGAAGCTGTACAAGCTGGCCGGGCTGAGCCTGTTGTAATTATCGGTGCGCGGGGCCAAGGTAAATCACACCTTATGGCCGCATTGTCACATATGCACCAGGATAAGGATGCAACAGTAAACTGGTTGAATGACTGGTCTACCCGACTGAAAAATCCAGACATTGCGGACCTTAAGTTACAGTATGGCATGCATGTCATTACCGAAAGCTTGCATTTGCAACGCTATAAGCATGTATGGGATGTTCTGTTCGACCAGCATCCGCACGGCAACATCATCAAAGCCAAGTGGGAAGTGCACGGTACCGAGGTGCCAAGTTATGACCTGATTCTGGAAATGGCAGAGAATAAACCATTCATCCTTATTCTGGATGAATTCCAAACGTGGTTTGAAGGCTTAACTAACTCCAACCAGTACAAGCGCAAGACCTGGGCGTTTAACTTCATCCAAATTCTCTCGGAAATATCTGAAAAGCACCCTGAGCTTCTGACGCTTGTGGTATCTGTGCGCGAAGGTAGCTCCGACGCGGCGCAGCAGCTGTTCCGCGTAAACCCAGTGCGGATCGATTTTAAAGGGCCAGAAGCCAAACGAGACAGACAGCGCTTGCTGCTCTATCGGATCTTCGAAAACAGGATGAACATCCCAGAGTCTGATATTGCCTCTTTGATTAAAACCCACGTGGATGAATTTCTGCGTTTAAGTCATATCTCAGGCTCTGAGCATGAAAAACACAGACTGCAATTCATTGAGGCTTGGCCATACTCGCCAAGACTTCTGCAATTGTTAGATGATCAGGTACTTATCGCAACAGAAACTCAAGAGACACGTGATCTCTTGCGTATTCTGGTGGATGTCTTTAAGGAATCAGGTGACGACACGGCCATACTTACACCAGCGAACTTCAGCTTAACCAGTGAAAAATCAGGCGTTACCTCACTACTGGATTCGGTAGCAAGTCAACTGCATAGGGATTTGCGTGAGAATGCACTGCGCAATCTTGAAGCTGTTAAAAACGGTGTACCTATTGCTCAGGTGCCGCATCTTGAGCCTATTCTTTCAGCTCTCTGGCTTCGTTCTTTGTCATTGGAAAATCATGCCGGTGCTGAACCGTCAGAATTGCAGCTGGATATTACCGAGCGCAAAGCGATAGATGACAATCTATTTGCCGCCGAGCTTGCAGTAATCGAGGACAACAGCTTCAACATTCACCGCCAAGCCAACCGTTTGGTGTTCAAGAATGAGGTGAATCCACAGGCCAAGCTGTTAGCACATGCTAAAAACGACAAGCTCTTTCAAAAGGATGAGGATGTAGAACATCTTGCCAAAGAGATTCGTTACGCCCTGGTTGGAGATGGCAATCAGTCGAGTATCTATCGAACTATTGTATTGAAGAAACAGTGGCGCACTGCGCCATGGTCGGATATTGAAGAAAAAGATCATCCTCAGCATTGGGATAACCGTATTCCAGTGATTGTTATGCCCAAAGCATCGCTGGATAACAAAGAGCTAGGTGAATGGCTGAAGAACCGTGTGGCCAAAGCAAGAAACACCGTGCGCTTTCTGCTGCCACGTGCGGGTACTGGCGATATTTTTTATGACAAGTCTTTGCTGGTATTAGCCCGTGCAGTTTATCTCGCTAGCGATTGGAAAAACTCAGAGCGTGAGTACTCTCAATTGCATCTGAAGTACCAGAAGGAACTGCGTGAGCAGTTGCAATCCCGCTTTGATCGTTTTGCAGTCTTGGTTGTGTGGAATTTCGCAGACCCATCTCAATGCGAGTTTGAGATTTCACAGCACGGCGCAGAAGGGTTACAGATCCTCGAAAAACTGGATGAGAAAATCCGCAGCGAGCTGTTCATTCCCGAAGAATTCGACACCATGCTGCTTGATGCCGCAACGAATAGCCGCAGCGTGGCCGAATTCATCGAACAGTTGAAAGAGCCAGCCCCAAAAGGTGCAGAAAGCATTCCTTGGCTGGGTGAAACAGCCGTTAAAGAGCGCATTGGCCGAGCTTGTGCAGAAGGCAAAATTGCTATCAATGCCAAAGGCAGTCTGTACGAGAAAAAGCCGTCAGAAACCACAGAAGATGCTTGGTTGCGAGTACGAGGAAAACTGGGCAGCGGTAAAGATTTGGAAGATACAACACTGCACCTGCCCGGAGGCTCTGTTGGCTCAGGCGGTTCAGTCCCTGTTCAACCTGTTCCCGGCGTGCCAGAAGAAATCAACACCGGTGGTGTTAACGAGTCACCCTTAGGCTCAGGCAGTAGCAGCACAGCATCCGGTACGACACCAACACCAGGATCGCTTTTCGGTGGTTCCAGTGGTGGTTTCGTTGCCCACCACAGTGCGCAAAATACCTCGACACTGAGCCTGCTCGGCAAGCTTGAGCAATGGGGAATTAACAAAGGCAGTAAGGTGAAGGACGTTAAGTTATCCACCTCACAGCTCACTGGAGCTCAATTAGAGCACCTGCTGAAAAACTTACCGGATGGCGTTACTTACTCTCTGGATCTGGATAAAGAACAATAATCGACGAGCGAAAGTATATGGATAAGTCACTGATCGCTGATATACACAGGCTGCCACCACAGGAAGCGTGGCTGAAAATTTTTTCGGCTCTCTGGCCCCTTTTTGCGGAACCGATCAGGCAGGATCTGGCAGATGCAAGAACAACCGAACGGGATAGAGCCATCAAACCATTGGATGATGTGTTGGCAGGCAGTGCCTGGGATTTATGGGTATCGTTCGAGAGTGCTTCGCCAAAAACCGTAGATGCTCTGAAAGCATTCTGGCAACGCCATACAACACCGAAAGCCATTCTGATTCTGGACGCATTATCGCTGCGAGAGGTGCCTTGGATTCTCGAAAGTGCACAACAGCGTGGCTATACCGTTCACAGCGCCGGTGCAACTGCCTCTGAGCTACCCGGTGATACCACGCCGTTTGCTCGGGCAATGGGGTTTGGGCAGCGCGCTAGATTGCAAAACAACCAGGGGAATAGTGCTGCGTTCCCTGAGGCCTTCACAGAATCCACCGACCTGCCATGGATAGATTGTGCATCCCTGATTAAGGCTGATCCCAACATTATCTTCTGGCATCACTGGCCTGATGAACGTATGCACCACTTGGCTGAACAGGGGGCTGGTTACCGGGTGTTGGCTAAAGAAGCCGCAGCTGTATTAATTGGCGATGAATTCTGGGCTTTCATCGACAAACTTGCCACAGGCCGTCGTCTGGTTATTACTGCTGACCATGGGTATTCAAACCCTGCGTTGTTTCCTGATGTTTACCCGGAAGACCAAAAAGCCTATCTAAAAGGGCAATTTAAGTCTGGTCGTAATAACGAAATAAAAGACGCAAAAACCGAACAACATTGGGTTCCGCCATTATCTCAGGTACTGACGACGCAGCATGGCAACTGGAACATGGTGCTGGGCCGCAAAAAATGGCGTTCACAAGGCGGCTACCCAAGCCTTGCCCATGGTGGACTGAGCCTATTAGAAGTGGCTGTACCCTTTATCGAACTGTCGAAACCGAATAATTAATGGTCAGCATTCTTTGCTGGCCTTTGGATAAGTAATTTTATGGCATCTAACAAAACGAAAGCAGAACTGACAGAAGAATTGGTGGCAGAAGCCGTTAGTGCCGGTAAAAAAGCACAACTGGAATCGGTCGATTTTTCTGACCCCAATCGCCCTTTAACCTGTCTTGAAATTGATTTTCCGATTCTGCCAATTAACCAGATTGCGCAGATTGAAGGTAATGCGGGCAAACCAATCTACCAGATGAGTAAGTGGTGGGCACGTCGCCGTTCCAGTGTATTCCGCTCTATGTTGATTGCGGCTGCTACCAAAGCGCCCGATGAACCATCAGAATCTGCCAAATTAGTTTGGGATAACTATTACGCCAATCACCAGAACAACCAAGCGTTCAAAAAATTGAAAGTGGCTGATATTTTCATGGGAGGCGGTACCACATTGGTGGAAGGTGCTCGGCTCGGCATGCAGATGACCGGCAACGATCTCAACCCGGTAGCCTGGCTGGTTGTAAAGAACGAATTAGCTGATGTCGATCTGGATGAGGTGAACAAACTATTTGATCACGTCGAACATGAAGTAAAACCCCAGATCATGCCGTTTTACGCCTGCGAAGGCCCTGATGGCGAAAAAGGGAAATGGACACAGCGTTCTACTGGCAAAGTCATGGGCAATGATTTTGATCCACTGGCTCTGACACCTGAGGAGCGCAAAGATTACGCATACGAAGGCCCGGAGGTCATTTATACCTTCTGGGCTAAGCACGGCCCTTGTGCTGCCCCCGGATGCGGACACCGTACTCCATTGATGACATCCCCAGTGGTAGCGGTCAAATCTCTATCGGTTAAAACTTGGCAGGATGTTGAATGCCAACACTGCGGATCAAGCTTTGATATTGAGCGCCAGGAAGCCCGCATGGCTCCTAATGTTCCGCTGGTCGTAACCGATTCAGAAGCTCCTTACGCCATCATGGACAGCGTTGGCAACTACCAATGCCCTCATTGCCAGCATCCGTATCACGATGAAGCTGCGGCGCAAAAAGGCGAATCCCCGCGTTTACTTAAGAAGATGAGTAAAAATAAAAAGATTGATTTGTCTCTCCTTGTTCATCCTGATTGGCTGAAAGGTTCTTCAAAGGCTGACGATACAGGAATATTTGGCGGCACCTCCTTAAGCGAAGTTGAAGCAACGCAGCGTTGGAATCTACACAGAACAAAGACACTGAAACTTCTTGAAGTGCGCGGTAAATTGCCTGAAGAAATTATTTGTCCGGATTTAGGGTTGGTAATAAACACTCAGCAAGGCACCATTCCTAAGAAATCTAATTTCACTTGTCAGGAAAGTACATGTGGTCGTCAGCAAGATGTACTCGACAGCATCAAAGCTTCTGGCCAAACAGGCCCAATGGCTGCTTACGTATTGCAGTGTTATTCACCTGGTCGTGATGCAACAGGTGCACCTTATAATGGCCGCTACTTTGCTCCATCAGACAGCAATGCTGCCAAGCGACAAAATTTGGCGGTATCTGAGTGGCAAAAAAGGAAAAATTCGGATTTGCGAGGTTATTGGCCCGAGTCTGAATTGCCTTATGGATTTATGACACACCACTTGCAAGGCGGCGTTCCCAATCATGGTTTTACACACTGGAACACCATGTTTAACCCGCTTCAGCTTCTTATTCATGCACAGATTCTCAAGGCTATCGATACATCTCATGGATTCAGTGACACCAGTAAAGAAATAGTTTTGGGTGCATTTCAGCAATATCTGCGCAATCAGAATATGTTTTGCTTCTGGAATAACAATGCAGACAAAATGGAGCCGATGTTTAGCAATAATAACTATCACCCTAAATCTACTGTAATTGAGAACTCAGTATTTTCTAATTTAGGGAGAGGGAATTGGGCATCATGCAGAGCAAACACTCTGAAAGGTCTAGGGTGGTGCAAACAGCCATGGGAAACCGTATCTAACGAGATGCTGAGCAATATGTCCGACGACATCGGCAAATTGGTCAGCGGGAAAAGCTCCAAAACCATGCCAAATGACCCTGTGTTACCGGGTACCTTAGTAACCTGTGGTTCATCGACGGAATTAAAACAGTATGCTGATCAATCGTATGATCTCGTAATTACTGATCCACCATTTGGTGGTCTGCTGCACTACGCTGAGTTAGCGGATTTCTTCTATGTGTGGCTACGTCTGCTGTTGAAAGATAAATACCCTGAGGTTTACGCAGGGGAATACACGCCAAAAACGCTGGAAGCTGTTTCTAACAGAGCGCGCCATCCAGATGACCCAGATGCGTTCTATAAGCGTCTGCTGACCGAATGTTGGCGGGAGGCGAATCGTCTGTTGAAACCGGGGGGCATTTTGGCTTTTACCTTCCATCACAGCGAAGATGAGCCATGGGTTGATGTATTAGAAAGCTTGTTCGACGCGGGCTATTATCTGGAAGCAACCTATCCTATTCGCAGCGATGAAACCAAGGGCAAAGGTGAGTTTGGCTCCAAGACTATTGAATACGACATCATTCATGTATGCCGCAAGCGTACTGAAGCACCCAGCAAAATCAGCTGGGCGCGCCTTCGTCGCAAGATTCTCGCCGATGTGCGTCAGCTACAAGGCTTGTTAGAACATCACCAGTCAAAAGGTTTGCCAGTAGCAGATATTCAGGTCATCAAGCGCGGTAAAGCTTTGGAATATTTCTCACGCCACTATGGCCAGGTGTATGTTGAGGAAGGCCGCGAATTCACGGTTAACGAAGCGTTGGTAGGGATTAACCAAATCCTAGATGACCAATCAGAATCAGAATCGGGTGGTACCCCGGTAGTGTGTGAGCCAAACACCCGCCAATTCCTGCGTATTTTTGCACGCCAACCCTCAGTAGAACGTGATCAGATGCAGAAATTCCTACGCGGTAGCGGTATAGCTCCTTCTACTTTTGTCGCTTTGGGCTGGGCCACTGAAACCACTCGTCCAAAGGCATTTCATTGGCGCTCGCCACTAGAATTCGCGCAAGAACGAATGGCCAGCAATCGCAGTGTGAGCCGTGACTTCGATCAGGCGATGTTGCTTGTTGGTGCCTGTTACCCGGAAAGCGGCATCAACACCAAGAAAATTCTGGATGAAGACTTTAAGCCTCACCCCGCATTAGGGAACCTATTGGATTGGCTTGTTCACAACGGAGCCGACTCTTCTATGCGCAATGCCTGTACTTTGGCAAGGCAATTGTTTAATAGATGGGAAGCAGATCATCAGCAGATTATGCAGGCACAAATATCATTGTTTGGTATGGAAGATGAAGTATGAGCGATGTTCTGACCAACGATAAATGGAAACGACGCGGTATCTCAGTGCTCTGGTGTGGCAAAACTTTGGCTGAACTAAATGCTGCTAGCCAGGTTATCAGCCTTCGTCAATTCATCAGCTACTACGAAGCGGGCTGGCCGGATGATATGCCACTGCTAAATGACGATGGCTTATACGTCGCAGGGTTGGACGTAGCAGTAGACGCTTTATCGCCAGGAGATGCACTGGAATGGCTGGAGTCAGAGATTTACGAAATGATCTACGACTTCCAGAACCATGCTGATGCGGCGTTGATTTTCTGGATGCCAGATCAGGGCCGCTGGAAGGAAGATCTGACCACCAGTACCTACCACTGGTGCTTGGCTGGTAAATACAATGCTCAGATGTTTCCGTTAGGGCAATGCATCTGGAACGGTGCACAGAAAGATGTGCGCCGTATTGAATCCTCCTCTGGTGGAAAAACTAACGAATGGCTGGGTTTATACCTAGAGCGGATCAGCTAATAGGGGTAGCCATGAATTTTCAACCCGGTGAACGTGTCAGTCATTATGAATTTGGCCAAGGTGTTGTTATCTCAGTTGGGGGCGGTTACGCCCGTGTCTTTTTTCCCCAAGGTGAGCGGCAGGTGCCTTTCAGCACCTTGGTGGCAGCACTCAGTCATAATGAGCGCGTGGTGGCCAGTATTGGCAAACATGCAGATAGCGACACGAAAGCGTGGCTTTCCTGGAAAGCGCATGAATTACCGCTTCAGGATTCCGCCAGCTCATTGACTTCGGCCAAGATTGATTTGCTACCCCATCAGGTAGTGCTGACTCATAGGGTTGCCTGTGCGAGCCCGCGTCGTTTTCTGATTGCCGATGAAGTGGGATTAGGAAAAACTATTGAAACCGCATTGGTTCTGAGGGAGTTGGCCAGTCGTGGTGAGCTGAACCGGGCGTTGATGGTTGTTCCGGCGGGTCTGGTTAACAACTGGCACCGCGAGCTGAATGAAGTTTTCAATTTAAACTTTGAAGTCTTCGGGCACGAAGGCGATGTCAGCGATCGCCGCAGTAATGCGTTTGCGAAGCATAATCTGCTGATTGCCAGTATCGACACCTTAAAGCGCCCGGCGAGAATCAAGAAAATACTCGAGGCACCCCGTTGGGACTTAATCGTTTTTGATGAAGCGCATCACTGTACTGCATATAAGCAAGGTGGCAAAACGCGCAAAACCCAGAACTACAAACTGGCGGAAGCCTTGCGCGACCACAGTAGAGATATGATTCTGCTGTCAGCCACACCACACCAGGGCGATCATTTCCGTTTCTGGAAGCTGATTGATTTACTTGACCCCACGTTGTTTTCCAGTGAAACCGAGATGGTGGAAGAACGTCACCGCTTGAATCCGATTATTTTTCGCCGCACCAAAGCCGATGCCTGCAAAGCTGATGGTTCCACGCTGTTCGCTAGGCGCTGGGTTCATACCGAAGCTTTTTCGATGTCAGAGCAAGAGCGCGATTTCTATAACGCCTTGAATGAATACTTGCGCGACGGTTTTGCTCTGGCCAAGAAGCAGGGCGGGAAAGGAACTGCGTTGGGCTTTGTAATGACGATCTTCCAAAAGATTGCAGCGTCCAGCTTTGCTGCCGTGCATCGCACTTTGAGGCGAAGACTTTTGGCCCTGACTGTTCATGAGGGCTTAATGCACGATGAGAATCTCGATATCGACGCCAGAGACATTGCGTTTAACGAGGCAAAAGAACAAATTCGCGTCGAATTTGATTTTGGTAATGATCGTCTGTCTGACCTTGAGATCGATCGCATACTGAATGACATCAAGCGTCGTCTGCTCAAAAAGATCAATGAAGAGCAGTTGGCCGCTGTATCCGATATTTTTTCCGTTGAGCTGGAAACTGCCGCCGCTGAAGATGCGGCCATGGATGCTGTGGCTTACGCGCTACCAGAAGAGCGGTTCCGCATTAAAGAACTACTGGGGCTGTTCCCTTCAGCCCGAGAAACTAAAGTAGATAAGCTCATTGGAGCTTTGGGTGTGCTGTGGCAGCAAAACCCAGAGGAACGCATTGTGATATTTGCCACCTATCTGGGTACGGTGGAAATGTTGGGTGAGCAGATTGAAAAGGCATACCCAGGCCAAGGCGTTGTTGTGTTGAAAGGTGGCGATCACGGAAGTAAGCTCGCGGCGGAAAAGCGCTTCAAGCAAGCAAATGGCCCTCGTGTGATGATCTGTACAGCAGCCGGTCGGGAAGGTATCAACCTGCAACATGCACGGGTGTTGTTTAACTTTGACCTGCCGTGGAACCCAATGGATATGGAACAGCGCATTGGCCGTATTCACCGCTATGGGCAGCGTGATACGGCACAGGTTTATAACCTCGTTCTGGGTGACACTATTGAAGGCCGCATTTTCCTGCTGCTTGATGAAAAGCTGGAGGAGATTGCCAAGGCGCTTGGCAAAGTGGATGAGAAGGGTCAGGTGGAAGAAGATCTTCGATCACAAATCCTAGGCCAATTATCGGAGCAGGTTAACTATCAGCAACTTTACTCGCAGGCACTGCAAGACCCTGAGCTGAAGCGTACCCGACTGGAGCTTGAGGCGGCCATGGATAATGCCCGCCATGCCAAGGATGCGGCATTCGAACTATTCCAGGATCTGGATGGTTTCAGTTTGGATGACTATGCACCACTTTCAGATACCGGGGAATCCATAGATGACCTGATCAGGTTTATGCAGATGGCGTTACCATACGAAGGTGAATCCATTGAGATTCGCGGACAAAAGCAATTTGCATTGGTAAAAGATGGTTTCGAGCAAATGCTATTTACCACGGATCGAGAAGAAGCAACCAATTCAGAAAAATTGCATTTGGTTGGTTTGGATCACCCAGTGATTGCAGAACTGCTCGATAAATACCGCAATCTTGATCCTGAATACCTTAGTTTCTATTCTAGTGAGCTGAATTCTGGTGAAACCGTTTCTGTGTGGGAAGTAAGGGCTGCCAACGAAAAAGGACATAACATTCACTCTATCATGAAACTTGCTGTCGATGGAGATGGTAACCGAATACCTCATTTAGAAAAGCAAATAGATACCGTGTTTAAAGCTAAGGGGAAGAACAGCGCTCACGGAGTGGATTCGCATAAAATTGAAGCCGTCTTGGAGCGTGAACTTCATCATCGGAATATCGTGAAACCTGAGCAGTCGTATTCAGCCAAGCTGATCGGTTTAGCATGTGGTTGATTTAATGAAAATCGTTTCGGAACAGCTGGTGACAAAATTGAGCTTTTGTCACCAGTCGGATGCTAACCTATGGACAAAATGGAAATAGCCTGTAATGTAGAGAAATCTTGGCCTAAAGCCATCGCCATCAGTGGTGAAGATTACGGGTGAAGCGGCACCGGTGGTTTTCTGGCAACCAACTATGGATAGTTACCGGAAAAATACAGATCGCTGGAATCCATTCATACTGAAGTTGGTAACAACAAACGTGGAGCAAAAAATCATTACTGGCGAGAGATCATGCCGTGGCGTGAGAGGACGTGCAGCAACAATAATGGCTTATGTGGCGCACGCTGTTCGCCTTTGCGCCAAATAGTAATATTTGATATCGCTTGCTTTAGGGTTTTATCAGAGGTCATTGCGTTGGAGAATCCATGAGTACATGTTTGCGATGATGCTAGCAACTATATGTACATTCAAGGCATTATTGCAGACATCCTTTTTGTCTGGCGGCTTTGTACCTGGCAGATGGAATTCTGATAACACGGTAAAAAATACAACTACCAACCAGTCCTAAGTGGGCTGGTTGGTCTTTTTAATATAAACATCAACCGAGAAATAAAGGCATTCAACTCATTCGCCATTACCCCGATTTATCTTCGCATAGTCAAACGGACTCACCGCTTTCTCACGGTTCGCATCCAGAAAATCAGCCCACCACTGTAGCATCAACCTGCGCTCATCCAGATGCTCGGCCTTATGAATATAAGCCGCGCGCACAGAGTTACGCTCCATATGGCTCATCTGCCGTTCAACCACATCCCTCGACCACAGTCCTGATTCAATCAACGAACTGCACGCCATTGTCCTAAAGCCATGCCCACAAACCTCTACCTTTGTGTCATAACCCATAACACGCAGGGCCTTGTTCACCGTGTTTTCACTCATCGGTTTGCGATGGTCGTGATCGCCAATGAAAACAAAATCGCGATCACCACTAAGCTTATGTACCTGTTTAAGGATTGCTAACGCTTGACGAGATAACGGCACCAAATGAGGTGTACGCATTTTTGAGCCACGCTGGGAGTGCTTTACCCCTTCAATAGCTTCTCGCTCTGCTGGTATCGTCCACATTGATGTTTCAAAATCTATCTCAGACCAACGAGCAAAACGTAGTTCACTGGAACGAATGAAGACCAGGAGGGTTAACTCAACGGCAAGACGAGTCAAAGGCCTACCGGTATAACTGTCAATGCGCTGAAGGAGTTCAGGAGTACGTTTCAACTCTAACGCAGGCCTATGCTGCCGGTTACTTGAAGCAACAGCACCAACCATCTCCTGAGCAGGATTATAGTCAAGCAAACCGCTCTGTACTGCATAACGCATAATTGCTGTAGTTCGCTGTTGCAACCGTGACGCAACCTCAAGACGTCCAGACATCTCCACGGCTTTTATTGGGGCTAACAAGTCCCGCGTTTTAAGTTCGGCAATATTACGTTTGCCAATGGTTGGAAAGAGATTGTCCTCCAGGCTTTTCAGCACTCGTCGGCTATGTTCTTCCGACCACTTTTTATTTGTGGCATGCCACTCAATAGCAAGCTGTTCGAAAGTACGTGCTTCTTCCTGCTCAACCTTATCATTTTTCTTTTTATCTCCCGGATCGATGCCGTTTGCCAACAACTTACGAGCCTCATCACGACGAGCTCTGGCATCCGCAAGAGACACCTCAGGATAAACGCCCAAAGCCAGCATCTTTTGCTTCCCGCCAAAGCGGTACTGCAGACGCCAGTATCTTGAACCATTTGGATGGACGAGAAGATGCATACCGTTGCCATCAGTAAGCTTGTATTGCTTATCCATTGGCTTGGCTGTTCTGACTTTGATATCTGTTAGAGCCATGCTTATCCCCTCCCTGTTGGTACAAGCATTATCGAACCGGAAATACCATCATCTGTACCAACATCTGTTGGTAGATGTACGTTGAAGTCGGTTGACCTTGAGAGAGTTAATATAACGGGAATGATGGGTAAATACTGAATTTTAGGCACAAAAAAAGACGTCCGTTGACGTCTATTGATGTTCAGATGGTGCCGAAGGCCGGACTCGAACCGGCACGTATTTCTACGGTTGATTTTGAA